>JGI12627J18819_10000493_pt1 | contig 13055 bp, 12 predicted proteins | sample TexAe_OM1H0_M2_FD_18819 | JGI IMG/M metagenome (IMG submission 18819)
TCTTCCCACATTCACCGACCACACCTGCGCGCCCACCGACCCCTGCGGAAGTTCCACCTGTACGCGAATGTTGGGAAGGAGGTTGATCGGCAAGGTATGAAAGTCGTTGTCCTCGTACGCTTCCTGTTGCCAACCCGCTCCATTCAGGTATTGGCGGAAGTATCCCTGCTGGTACAGCAAACCCACTCCCACCAGCGGCAGAGCCAGATCACTCGCCGCCTTCAGATGATCGCCCGCCAGCACCCCAAGCCCGCCTGCAAAGATCGACAAGCACTCGGTCAGCCCAAACTCCGCGGAAAAGTACGCCACCAGCAGCCGGTCGTCTTCTTTGTGTTCCCGCCTGTACCACGCGCCTTGTCCCGACAGATACGCGTCCAGCGTTTCGGCCACTCCCCGCATATGGGCCAGGAACGAATCGTCGGCGGCTGCGGCCTCAAGGATTCCTTGCTCAACGTTCCCCAACAGGAGCACGGGATTGTGGCCGCATGTCTCCCACAGGTCGCGGTCGAGCCTGCGAAAAAGTTCGATCGCCGCGTGATCCCAGCTCCAGCGCAAGTTGTAGGCAATGTGAAGCAAAGGAGCAAGCGGCTCCGGCAGGGAAGGATGGACTTTGAATGTGCGGATCGGCTTCATCGGGACCTCGCCAGGTTGGTCTGCGTGCGCAGGGTCTGCGCCAGAATCCAGCGTAGGAGGGAGTGAATGCCGCCGATGTGACGAGTGCCGCATGGGAACGTGCAAAGGTACGTAGCTGTCCTCAATTGGAACGAGCGCTCGCGCCACTCTCAGCCATGTCTCGATTGACTGTAAAGCAGCGCCTCAACCGGCCGATGAAAAGGAGTGCAGCCCGCAATGAACCTCGGGCCAGGTCGCGAGTCCTCTTGTTGTGACAACCGTCACTGCTGGCGACGCCGGTTTCGATGGATGCTGGTGGCCTCTCTGCGTTGTGTGTCAAACGCATATTGCACATCGAGGTCATTGTGAAACGAGACTTTTCTTCCCTGACCGGTCCCGAAGCGCTGCGCATCGCCATTGCCATTGAGGATCGAAACGCGGAGACCTATCGCCAACTCGGGGATCTGTTCTCGCAACTTTGTCCCGAGTGGCCGGCGCTCGCGTCCACTTTCTTCGATTTGTCGGCGACTGAACGCCAGCACAGCGTCGCCCTGGGCACGCGCTACCTCGAGTGGTTCGGGACGGTTAACGCCGGTATAGCCGAAGAAGATATTCGCGACTTCATCGAGGTTCCCCGCTATAAGGTCGCTGACATCGTCGCCGCGATGGAGACCGGGAACTCCGGGTCGGCGCGCCGGATCGCGCTCGAAATCGCCGCGGCTGCCGAGCGTAGCGCACTGCACTATTACGAGCGGCTCGCTGCCGTTGCGCGTGATCCGCAAATGAAGTCGCTTTACCAGGAATTCGCAGGCTTTGAACGGGAGCACACGGACTGGCTCGAGACCGAACTCGCGTCAAAGTGCTCCGACCTTACGAAGAGTGTACCCGTCGCGAAGTCAACGAGCGGCTATGACTGATATTCGCTGTATCGGCATCTGCACCGGGGGCGGCGACGCGCCCGGCCTCAACGCGGTGATCCGTGCCGCCGTGAAATCCGCCATACTCAAATACAAATGGAAAGTGATCGGTATTCCCGATGGCTTCGACGGCCTCATCTGGCCGGAACGTTCTCGCGAACTCACCCTCGCGGATGTAAGTGGAATCCTCCCCCGCGGCGGGACTATCCTCGGCACCACCAATCGCGGCAATCCCTTCCACTACAAGACCTGCGATAACGGCGAAGCACATTTCCGACCAGGTCATCGCCAATGCTGGTGGCTTAGGCATTGATGCGATCATCACCATTGGGGGTGACGGCTCGCAGAAGATCGGCCTGGATCTTTTCCGAAAGGGCATGAAACTGGTAGGCGTTCCCAAGACCATCGACAACGACCTTTGCGCGACTGATGTCACCTTCGGCTTCGACTCCGCCCTGCAGACCGCCACCGACGCGATTGACAAGATTCACACCACCGCCGAATCCCATCACCGCGTCATGGCTGTTGAGGTCATGGGCCGCGATGCGGGATGGATTGCGATCGAGGCCGGAATCGCCGGCGGCGCCCACGTCATCCTCATTCCTGAAATACCTTTTTCGATCCAGAACATCTGCGACTATGTGGCGGCCCGCGAAGGATACGGCAAGCGCTTCACGATCATCGTCGTGGCCGAAGGCGTGCACTTGCCTCCGGAGTTACGGCAACTGTCGCGCGGCGGATCGGTTGCCATGCTGGTGGGCGACGCACTCAGTCTTTGCGCCCATAAAGAGGTCCGCGTGAGCGTGCTCGGGCATATCCAGCGCGGGGGCTCTCCCTCACCCTGCGATCGCGTGCTGGGCACTCGTTTTGGCGCCAAAGCAACCGAACTCATTGCCAATCACGATTTCGGGAAGATGGTTTGCCTTCGTGGCGAGAGCGTTCAGGCTGTCGATATTGCGGAAGCCGTCGGCCACCTGAAGCTTGTCGATCCCCATGGCGAAATGGTTGCCGCCGCCCGCGCCATGGGCATCTGCTTTGGAGACTAAACTCGCCCCAAATCGCGAGCGGCGCACAACTATTAGACCCTGCTGATACCTGCCTCCTGCAAGAACCGATCGCGCTCCGAGTCTGGCACGTGTTCCGCTAATAGAAGGTAGAGTGTGCGCTCACAGTCGGCGATTTGCGCCGCTTTCTTCGTGAATAATCCCGAGAGCGGACCGACATACTGCCCTAGCAGGCGCGCGGCCTTTTGCACTACCGCGGGAGTCAGCGTCTCTTCCTGTGCTGGATTCTGCAAACTCTGCCTAACTTGAGCCCGCACGGCCTGGTACCCAGTATCTTTACAGCCAGTCCCTTGACTCCGCATGCCAGCGAGAAACGCATTGCGATCGCTCTCCCTTTCGATCCCCGCCGCCAGGAGGTTATAAAATTCGTCGGCGTCCCGGGTGCGTGCCGCGGCTTTTTTCACGATGACCTTCGCCAGTGGTCCGACGAACACCGCCAATTGTTTCTCGACAGCTCGCAGAACATCTTTCGGCCAGTTTGCCGCGGACTGCGCTTCCGTCGTTGGACCGACTGGCTCAGCGGCCTGCCCCCGTTCAGAAACGCTGGCGGCGTCGACAGAGGGCCCCGCCCCGTTTTCGGCAGAAAAAGAGTCTTCGTTTTTCGGCACAGCTTCTACGGGCGCGTCGAACGCTGGTAACCCCGCAGTCGCGTCGTTGCTGCCGAATGTTGGCATTGGTCCGGTCCGCCGAATTTCGCTCGCGGAAGAACGGTCAGTATCGCTGGCATCCGGGGACCATACCTCACTCGCGCCAGTGTCCGACCATATCGGCTCCACACTCCCTTTCTGCATCATCGGCCATCCCACCACGGTCTCTTCCAGTCCCCGGGTCGGCGTATTCGCGGGATCGTCCCGCCAACTCTGATCCTTCTGTGAAGTCGTCCGCTCCAAGTCTCGGCCACCCGAGAGTCGCGCCTCGACAATCCCCATGAATGACTTGGCTCTTACCGATTCCGGATCGAATCGCAAGGCTTCCCTGACGGCGCGCTGCGCTTCGGCGAAATCTTCATCTTGCAGCGCCCGCTCGGCGCGACTCAGAATCTCGCTTATCCGTTCGGCACGCGCCTGCATACCCGCAACCCGATCCCGGAAACTCCGCAAGTCCGCATTCGCCGGATCCAGCCGCGCAGCTTGATCGAGATAGCTCACCGCCTCCTTCAACCGGTTCAGTTTCAGCGCCTCTTCCGCACTTTCTTGCAGGTGTACGGCGCGCGACTTTCGTTGCTCCTTGGTCGATGCCTGCTCCACTTTATGCATCAGTTCATTGGCGCGCGCATGTTGCCGATCGACTTCCAATATCTGCAGCAATTCCTCTTTGGCCTGTTCGTAGTCGCCGGTGCGCACCAGTGTTTCCGCGCGTTCCAGGTAGCCGCCAAACAAGCCACGCTTCAGTTCCTCCTCAATCTCCTGCAGGTCAAATGCAAATTCATTCGCCGACTGGTATCGCTCCTCCCGATTCTTGGCCAGCGCACGGGTAACGACCTCGTCGAGTCTGGCCGGATATCCCTTCAGGAACTGCAGGAGCGGCTGTGGCGGAGCTCCCATGATGTTCTGCAACGTCTCAGAAATTGTGCTGCCTTCAAACGGCAGCCTCGATGTCAGCGCTTGATACAGGACTACACCGGTCGAGAAAATATCGGTTCGCGCATCCAATTCCGAACCATTGATCTGCTCCGGCGACATGTACTGGTAGCTCCCCATGATGTGACCGGTACGGGTGTTGCGCGATTGCCCCAGCCGCGCAATGCCGAAATCGATGATCTTGGCCGTTCCTTCTTCGCCAACCACAATGTTCGCGGGCTTGATGTCTCGATGGATGATGCTGGGTTGGCGCGAGTGGGCGTAATGCAGTCCGTTGCAGACCTGCCAGACGCAATGAATCCTCTGTTGCAGCGATATCGGGGGCCCGGCCAGCATGACATCCAGGCTTCTCCCCGAGAGGTATTCCATGACCAGGTACGGCTTGCCGCTGAATTCTCCCAGGTCATACACGGTGACAATGTTCTGATGGCGCAACTTGGCGGTGAACTGAGCCTCCCGGTAGAAGCGCTTCAGCAGATCACCATCCCCCTCGTCTGCGCTCGTCACCATTTTGATCGCAACAAACCGGTCCAATGCGCGATCGATGGCCTTATAGACAACTCCCATGCCGCCGCGGCCGATCACGTCCACCACGTCGTACTTGTCGATCTTCTTCGGCGTCGCGGTCACGCAAGGAACTCCAGAGCATCTAGCCCGCCATCGTTTCCCGACGGCCAGCCTGTAATGCCTATGCATGGTCGCACATTCCGACCCGGCTGAGGCAGACTTTGTCTCCGAACGCCCCAAGTCCGGGCCCTTTTGCTGTCAGCGCACCCCGTCGAGCCCTCAAAACCCAGCGTGGGGGCCGCTTCCCGCGGATCGAGTACCTGGCCTTTTTCGCAGGAATTTTTGCTATGATTGGCTGCCTCGAACGCCGCGCCTGTCCTCCGGTTCTGGTGTGTTCGGGACGCCTGGAGTAATCCAGACTTTTCTCTCGGACGGGGTTGTTCCGGGAAGAAATCGCACACGCGTTCACTTTCAATTGCATCCGCAGCATGGTCTCCGTTTGCCATGCCGGAACGGATTCCCATGCACGCCGCCACGCCTCAACCCGAACGGCTCGGTCAATACGAGATTCTTGAGACCCTCGCCCAAGGACATTCCGGTTGGATTCTCTACAAAGGCTTCGACCCGATTTTCCGCCGGCACGCCTACCTGCGAGCGATTCGCAAAAGCCTCCTGGACGATTATGGCGCAGCCATGATCGCTCGCCTGCAAAACGACGTGGCTGCCGCAGCCCGGCTCCATCATCCCGGAATCGTGGGCGTTTATGAATATGGGGAGGACTCGGATGCAGCCTTCATCGCGTCCGAATTTGTGGAAGGGAGCTGCCTCAAAGAGCAGAGCCGGGTTTCCGTTGCCGATGCGGTAAGCCTGATCGTCCAGGTTCTCAGCGCACTCGAGTTTGCCCACAATCAGGGCGTGATTCATCGCGAGATTAAACCTTCCAACCTTCTGATCAATGACAAAGGCCAGATCCGGATTGCCAACTTCGGTATCGCCGAGCTCAACGCCGGCACACCGGCCTACATGTCTCCAGAGCAGTTGAGTGGGGGCCTTGCCGATCGCCGCTCCGACCTGTTCTGCGCAGGAATCGTCTTATACGAACTCCTGAGCGGGGTTCGCCCATTTGCCGGTCCGCCGGAAAGCCTGGTACAGCGCGTGTGCAAAGAGAAGGAGCGGCCTCCCTCTGAAATCAATCCGGAGATTCCGAAGAGCTTCGATGCGGTTTGTGCTAAGGCGTTGGCGAAATCTGCGAATGAACGCTATTCCACGGCGCGTTCCTTTTCCGAAGCGGTCCGAACCGCTTTCGAAAGTACGTTCGCTTCGCTTCCGAGCCGGGTGGTGTCGAACAATGCCGTTCTCACTGCGACCCTGCCCCGCCCCAAGTTTGAACCTGAATCCAAACCTTCGCTGCGCGTCCGAAACGAAGCGAATGCGCCTGCACCCATCGCTGCTTCCAAATGGGACGAAGCCAATCTGCGAGTGGTCGAAAAGCAGCTTGCCGCTTTTGTCGGCCCGCTGGCGAAGATCATCATCAAAGATGCCGCCGCCAAGGCTTCCGATTTGCCACAACTTTACTCCCTGGCCGCCGAGAGCTTGAAAAAGCCTCAAGAACGCCAAGCCTTCCTCGCGCAAATGGCGGGAGCAAGCCCAGGCAGCCCTACACCTGAGCCGCCCCGATCCCCGCTGCCCGGCAGCACTCCTCCGAAATCTCCTCTTCCCGTGCCAGTTGAACGTCGCGGGGCGGCAGAGGGGAAGACCCCTGCCCAGCTCATACCACCTCCTCCCAAGGTCGAACCCGTGGTTGCAAGATCTGCCGCCCGGCACGAGGTCAAGCCTGCTCCCGGACCTGAATTGAACTCGGTCGCGAAGCACGAGATGAAGCCGGTCGCCAAACCGGACATCAAGCCAATCGCAAATCCTCCCGCCGCTTTACCCGCGAAGCCTGCGCTAAAAGCGGGGCCACCGCAACCTCCTGCGGCGCCCCAGCCGAAACCGGCTGCTGGTTCCCGCATTGAAGGTCTGCTCGGAAGGCAGCCCCCAAACCTCGCTGGCTATCTGCAAGACGGCCCGCCTAAGCTTGAGGAGGTCATTCATGCATTTGTTTCCAGCGTCCAGGCCCTGATTGCGTTGCATGCGACCGGGAGTAAGAAGCAAGCTCTCACTCCGCAAAGCATCTGCTTTGACCATCTCGGGAAGGCGAGTATCGAACTCCTGCAGCCAACCCTCAGCAGTGGAACCAGCAGTGGAGCGGGGAACCCTCGCTACGCAGCGCCTGAACTCTTCTCCGAGAAAAGCGCTAAATCGGATACGAGCATGGCCGCCGCCCATGTCTATGCGCTTGGCATCATGTTCTACGAAATTCTTCTGGGCCGAAAGCTCTTCGCAAAGACTTTCGCCGATCAGCGCACCGACCTGGATTGGCTCCGCTGGCACGCGGATCTGGAAAGCAGGGCGCCGCAACTGAAGTCCTTGCTGCCGGACCATCCGGTCGCGCTCTCCGATCTTGTCGAATCTATGATGGAGAAGCACGCCGACAAGAGACCCTCGGATCTCGAGTCGCTCCTTTCCCGTTGGCGAAGCATCGCGCAACGCGCCAACAAGACGATCGTTCTGGACAAGAGCTCAGCGAAAGCTCCGGCTGCCAAACCTGCTTTTCACGGAGCCTCCGCGCCGAGTAAAAAGAACCACCTTGCCTTGATCGCGATGATCATCTTCATTCTCGCCTTGGCGGCAGGCGGATTCTTCCTCTGGCAAAATCCCGACTACTACCGCACTGTGATTGCTCCACGCCTGCACCTCAGCACAGATTGATGCTCGCACTTCTCCCCGGCAGGACATCACTATGAATTGGTCTTCTTTGTGTGGGAAAGGGTTTACCGACTGCGGAGAAGAAACGACATCGCTTTATAAGAAGGATGCCTACGATCCGAAATAGGCGTACAGCAGCATTAGTCCGCCGAAGCTCACCAGCGTGAAAAATTTTTCCATGAATGTGAATGACCCCACAAAACGGAACACTGGATCGAGCGCGGCCAATGGCCCTGATGCTTTGGGAGGCGGAATCAGGTGGGTGTCGTCAGGGCCTCGCGCCACGGGGATGGCCGTAACCTCCACGACTTCCTGCGGTCGATTGGCAAGTTGAAATGTCAGGATATAGCCCGGCACCTCGATGGAATCTTCGGGGCGGATCCGGGTCTTCAGCGATCGTCGAAGCCGGGTTCCGTTCAGCCAGGTTCCGTTGTTGCTCAGATCGGTGACGTAAACGTTCGATGCATCGGTGGTCAGCAGCAGATGCTCACGAGATAGGTCCGGGCCGTCGAGGAGAACTCCTTCTTCCGCTCCGCGGCCGATGGCCAATCCCTCGCCAATCTCGCGCTTGATCTCTCGCACGCTGCCATCGGTCTTGGACTGGATCGAAAGCAGGACTTCCATGCTTTACACCAACACCTTTCGCAGGTAACTCTCCACCTGCCGCCGAACCAGCGGATCACTTGACAAAAAGTCGACCAGGGATTGCTTCTCAGGACCTGACAATGGCCCCGTAACATTCAGCCCTGAGTCGACTAACTCCGAAACCGAGGCTCGCACCATTCCTTCTATTTTGGCGGGATCGTCCAGTTCCGTTCGACTGAATTGCGCGACAACGCCTAATGTCGGGTGCGCCGCTTCCGCCGTATCCGAAGATTCAACTTTGCTCTTCGCAGGGAAGCTCACATCCCGTTTCCCATCGACGGGTTGCTCATCGGGGCCGGTCGGCGGGTCATAGCCTCCCGGCGGCTTGATGTTGTTGATGTCCATGATGACCGGCTAGTTCACGAGAATTTCACCTGGTCCGCCATCTCCATGAGCCTCCGTGCCATCTTTCCGAATTCCCCTAGCGGATCCAGCGCCAGCGCGCTCTTCAGGTGCGTGCGTGCCGTCTCCTTGTCCATCCGGAACAAACTCGACTCGCCCAGATGAGCGTACGCAAAGGCGCTGCGCGGGTTCAATTCGAGTGCCTTACGATAATGCTTTTCGGCATCTTCGAAGTTGCCGGATTGAAACTCGACTGTCCCCAGCAGAACTTCTGGAACATCATTCTGCGGAAACAATTTCCCGACACCCGCAAACACGTCGCGCGCAGCCTGGAAATTCTTCGCTTCCCGGTAGATAATCCCCGCTTCCAAAAGAAATACAGTTTCTTCCTGGGAAGGAGCGACTGTCCATCTCGCTGCCATAACTCAGCTCCTGTCTCGTCAGCGCAAATCTAGTTGACGTTGCGGATAGCCGCCATCGACGCATCGTGGCGGGACTTCATGACCGCAGAAACCGATTCATATGCTTCCTGCTGCATGCTCATTTGCTGCTGAAGTTGCAAGAACTGCATGGATTGGGCAAACATGCCGGATTGATCAATGCCGCCGAGTCCACCGCCCACCGCGCCCCCAATGGCGCCGCCGATAATGCCCCCAATCCCCGGCGCAAACATGTTTCCCACGCCGCCCACCACCGCGCCCAGAACCTTCCGAAATCCGCCCGGTTGCTTGGGTGGCTGTGTGGCCTGCAGGATCTGGTCAATGCTGTAATTCGGCGAGGCTGCTGTATTCAAAGCATTTGTGATTGAGGACATCGGAGTTGCCTCCTATCTGGAATTATCGTGGGTCCCTGGACGATGTTGCTAACTCTGCGTTGCCTTGTCCCGCATTTCCGTCAGCTGACGCAATAAGTCCAGGGAACGCCCATAAGCTGTCATCGCAGCCCTGGCCCGTTCCTTATCGTTCTCCGACCCGGTCTGCAGTATGTCGTTCAGTTGCCGGCAGGTCTTTTCTACCTTAGCCAGTATGGGCGATGGCTCCTCACTACTTAGAATCTTTTCAAACTCGGGAAAGTGACGCCAAGCGATATCATCTCGCGAATCACCCGCAGACCTTTCTCTCTCAGCATTCTTCATGACGATCTCCCTTCTTCTGTCCCGCTGTAGTACGATTTCGGCCCATGTCAGAGAGCTTTCAAAGCATCAGCGCTCTTAATTGGGGCGATGCCATTCAAATTCTGAACATATCCTCTCGCGGCATGTCGTTTGAGTGGCAATTGGAGCTGTTCAGCTATCTCTTGCTCTGGCAATATTGGAACTTCACTCCGCAATACTCGCTCATTCGCTACGTCGACGCTGAACCTGCCGCCATTGCCCTCAACTGCGCGGACCCCGAGAGCCGTGAAGCCTATAACTTCTACTGGGGCGCTCTTCCCAAGTTTCGCAATCCCAAGATTTCCTTGGCGCTGTTCGACACCTGTTGCCAGCGCCTGCAGGATGACGGTTACATCACGCTTCATGGAGACGCTGCCCCGGAGCGACCCGTTCGCCGCTATCGCTTCGTTCAAGCCCAGCCCCATCTCAAACTACTGGAGATGCAAACAGCCGCACCCAACTTACCCTCTACCCGACCCACTTACGAAATTCGCCTGATGGACGTGGGGGCGTTGCCGTCACCTATCAATCAGCCTGGTGAACCGCTCCATTGGTGCCAGCGGCCTGCTTTCCTGAGTCATGCCGCATCGTTCGTCCAAATCCTCGGCGCCTTCTCCGAAAACTCTCTCAAGGCCTATGCGGTTGCCCTCACCAAATCTTCCCATACCACACTATGCGATATCCGCTCGCCGGAACATTGTTTTGCCGCCGGGAACGAATTGCTTCGCTACGTAATGACTCACAACTTTTGTCCGCCTCTGAAGGTGACACACATTCTCGAAGACGGCTATGCCCACCAGTTACTCACTTCTGCCGGGTTCACGATCATCAAGTCGTTCCACACCCTGGTGCGAGATCTTCGCCCGGCCTCCTGACTCAAAATCATGCTCGCGCCGATCCGCTCGCAATCTGGTTCTGAACCGCTGCTGGCACGATCGAGCCCAGCGGCTGCAGATTGATCTGCGGCGTGAGTTGGTCATAGCTGAGCACCGTGATCTCGGGAACGGCGTAGTCGAGCAATTTCTTTACGAAACGCCGGATCTCGCCGTCGGTTACAATCACCGGCCGCTGCGCTCCCGGCGGCAGATTCCCGAGTTGCGCGCGAGCCGCATCCATAATCTGCCGGCTCATGGATGGGTCCATCGCCAGGTATGCCCCGCTGGCACTCTGCCGGATGGAGTTTCGGAACATCTCCTCAAACTCAGCATCGAGGCGGTACACAAACAGAAGTGGGCGGCCGCGCGAAATCTGATAACAGATCTTGGACTTCAGGCCTGCCCGGACTCGCTCGGTGAGAGCCAGTACCTCGTGTTCCACCCGGCCCCATTCACAAAGCGTCTGCAGGATCGTCTTAAGATCACGAATCGATACGTCCTCCTCAACCAATCTCTTCAGGATCTCGGTGAGAGTCTGCAGTGATACGGGCTTGGGAACGGTTTCCTCGATCAGGGTGGGATAGTACTGCTTCAATGCAGAAATCATCACCTGGACGTCCTGAATACCGATGAAGTCTTTCGCATTCTTCTTCAGGTAACGTCCCAGATGAAGCAATAAAATCTCGTGCGTCTCCCACACCTGCAATCCCGCGGATCTCGCGCGCTCCAATTGATCGCGCGGAATCCATGCCGCCGGCTTGTCCGTCGCAGGATTGCGTGTCGTCTCACCATTGAATCCGTAGATTGAAATTTCCTCCGCGGCGCCATTCACCAGAACAGCGTCCATGCGAATCTGGCCATTCACAATCGGCACTTCATTGAAGAAGATGGTATAGCTCCCGGGATCGCCTCCAGAGTTTGCTTTGACCTGCATCGACGGAAAGATCACGCCCGATTCGTAGTACAAGCTCGTTCGAATCGCGACCAGCTGCTCAAAAAACTTCTTCCCGGTCTCGGTTTCCCGATCTACATACGGGGTCAGAGCCTCGCTCGCCTGGAGCATCAGAGGCACTGTAAGCGAGAGCTGGGGGCCTTCGACATTCGCCGCGCTGGCGGCTGTTTTCGCCTGCGCTTGAGCTGCGGCATTCATCTTCTCGGCGCGAAACAGTCCATAGGCAAGGCTGCCGGTGATGGCCGCGAGAATAAAGAACGGAATTTTGGGCAGGCCAGGGATAATGGCCATGATGGTCAGCAGCCCGGAGGCCACCGCGATGGCTTTGGGCTGCCCCAGGATCTGTCCCGCTACATCTTTCCCCAGGTTCGTGTCTTTGTTCTCGGAGGCGACTCGCGTCACCACCATGCCCGCGGAGATGGAAATCAACAGCGCGGGAATCTGCGAGACCAGCCCGTTCCCAATCGTCAGGATGGAATAGGTTTGCACCGCTTCCATCGCCGTCATCCCATTCATCGCAATGCCAATAATGAGTCCGCCGACGATGTTGATCAGCGTAATCACAATGCCCGCGATGGCGTCGCCTTTGACGAACTTCATCGCGCCGTCCATCGCGCCGTAGAACTGGCTTTCCCGGGCCAGCGCCTCGCGTCGCGCCCGCGCCTGCTGGAAATCGATGATGCCCGCCCGCAGATCCGCATCGATGCTCATCTGCTTGCCCGGCATCGCGTCCAGCGTAAATCGCGCCGAGACCTCGGCCACGCGCTCCGCGCCTTTGGTGATCACGATGAACTGCACCAGCGTGATGATCAGGAAAATCACCGCGCCAACGACAAAATTGCCGCTCACCACGAACATGCCAAATGACCGGATGACCTCGCCGGCATCCGCCTTCAGCAGGATCAGGCGCGTCGCCGAAATGTCCAGCGAGAGCCGGTACAAAGTTGTAATCAGAAGTAACGTGGGAAACGAAGCAATCTGGGTCGGCCCGGAGATATAGATCGAGACCATCAAAATGGTTACCGCGACGGTAATGTTGACGGTCAGGAAAATATCGAGCAGGAAGGTCGGTAGTGGCACGATCATGAGGCCGATCATGATCGTGACTAAACTCACCAGGATCAGGTCCGCAAAGCGCGTGAGAACGCCAGTGAGATTCCCCCTGAGAATCTCTTTCTGGATCTCAACAAACTGGGCCTGGAGCTTGGCGATCATCTTGTGGATAGGACTCGCCCCGGCGCCAAATGCCTGACTCCCAGGCCGGGGATCAAAGTGAATGCGTACATATCATCTGCCCATCAAACGTGGCGGATGCCCTCACCCCAAGGTTGGGGCATCCGCCGCAACGTCTCGAGCTGCTAATTGGCCTTGGACTTCGCCTGCGCTTTCTGCCGTTTTTCCGCTTCCGTTACGATCAGATCAAGTCCGGCCACAATGCCTCGAGCGCGGTTTACGCCCGGGTCTTTGCGCGCTGGATCGAGCTGGAACGCTTTCTCCAGGTGTGGCTTGGCTTCCTGGACTTTTCCCTGTCTCAACAGAACCTCGCCCAGGTTGGCTTGAATCGACCCGTCATTGGGGTTCAGTTCTGCCGCCCGCGACA
>JGI12627J18819_10000494_pt1 | contig 13049 bp, 12 predicted proteins | sample TexAe_OM1H0_M2_FD_18819 | JGI IMG/M metagenome (IMG submission 18819)
TAATGGCTCCAGCTCACCGACCAGCGAGGCGAATTTGGCGTACACCGCCGGGTACGGCTCGTAGTCAGGGCCGGGCCGTTCGAAGACCATCAGGCCAGTGACGTGCCCGTACGTCGTCGGTGTCTCCATGTAGAGAAACGCGGCGTCTAGGCCGGTGAGTTGCTTCATGAACGGCTCCTTAACCTAACTGTTCCAGGCGTAGAACGGGGATTCTCACACTGCAAGCAACGTAGCGAGCTCACTGAGGTCCACGCTGAATACACTTACGTGCCACCGTATTCCGGACGCAACGAGCCGGCCAATGCGGACAACGGCACCTGAATCGTCACGGTCCCGCCGTCCATTGACCAGACGAATCGGTCTCGCGGACTTGGGTTTTCACGCACGATCGGCGCATCGGGCATGTACAGGATTAAATGGTCGGCCGTTAACCCGAACGCGCGGTAGTCGCCGGTGTATCCGGGGCCGTCGGGACCGGGTTCCCACTCTTGGACGGTGAACGGGTACGTGTTGGGCGTGTGCGACGGAGGAGCCGCGTCGAGGGCCTGCGGAAGGACCGCTTCGGTAGCCGGCGGCATCGCTTTTTTTGGATCGACGCCGGGTTTGAACAGGTCGGCGAGGGTGAGCCTGCGCCCGTTGGCCATATCGAAGACGAAAGACCGGTAGGCGTTATTGGCTTGTATGCCAAATGGTTCAAAGTTTTCGTGGACGATCAGCGACTGGACCGCACCCGGGCCGAGATAGAGCTTGTAGTCGGCCGATGCGCTGCTGTCGCGTGGGGTATCGGAGCCGGTTTTGCACCAACCGTCAATCAGGCGGTGGTAGTAGTTGCGCAGTGGCGGCCCAGATGTGGGGTTGTCGAGCAGCGGTTGGGGCAGGTCGAGTGAGATGAACATCTCCGCCTTGCGCTGCGAGGTCACCAACCTCGTACACTTCGTCCCGTCCCACGTTGCGTTGAGTTCAGTGCAGAATTGTTCGGCGGAAGCCCGTGCGACCGGCGGTGTCGCCACCAGCATTGTCGAGACTGCCGCCATGGCCAAAACATTGGCGCGTTTCATTGGCCTTTACCTTGCTCAGCGGGGAGTATGACTTTGCTGGCAAGCCAGCGGTCGCCGACCTTTTCCATGGTCATCGTGACAGCGGTGATGTCGGTGCGTGGTTCGGGGCTAGCGGAATTGGTCACCGATTGCCTAACGAACAGCAGAATCTCCACCTTGTTGGTGGTGGCAGACTTGACCGCGGAATCAATGACTGTTCCCTGCGTCGCCACCTTGTTGTCGATCAGCATCTTCCGCAGGCGCGAACTTGCTTTGGTGTACGTGTCTTTGAAATCACCGGTTGCACCGCTGAGGATGTCAGTGAAGTTCTGGTCGATCGCATTGGGGTCGGTGCTGGTGAGCGTAACGGCGTATTTTCTTGCCGCAGAGAGCGCTTGGCCGCTGGCGAGGTTGTTCTGATGTTGCTGAAACAGCAGCCAGCTTTCATAGCCTGCTACGGCCACGAAGGCAACGAAGACAGCGCCCGCGGCCCAACGGATTGATGCGCGGATCCAGCGGTGGCTCCGCCTTTTGTCACTGTCGGCGTTTGGCTTCGCGGCGTCCGATTCGGCCTCGGCGCTAGAGTTTTCGGACTTATCGGTTTCGCCGCCGGTATCCTCGGCACTGACGTTTCGTTCGTCCTGATCCGCCGCATCGATATCGACCGATTCGTCCTCGGCTGATTGGCGAGTGTCAGCCCCTGTGGTATTTCTGCCAGTTCTCATCGTCATCGAGGCGCCGTGTTAGAGGATCTCGACTTTGCTTGCCAGCCAATGGTTATCGACAAGCTCCATGGTCATCAGTATCCGGTTGCGGTCGATTCGGGGGCTGGGATTAACGGCGTTCGTGATCGATTGGTCGACAAACAAAAGCACTTCGGCTTTGGTCGTTGTTGCCGATTTGACCGCCGCGTCGATGACGATGCCTTTGCCTGTCGCATTGTTGTCGATCAGAACCTGACGCAGTTGCGTGGCACCCTGGCTGTATTGATCCTTGAACTCCCCGGTCGCCCCGTCGAGTACCTGTTGGTAGTTCTTATCGATATTTTTGAAGTCGAGGGTGGTCAAGGTGACGGCGTAATTGCGGGCGGCTTCCAGGGCCGCCCGGCCGGCGGCGGCGGTGTCGTCGAGCTGCTTGAGCTGCCATCCCACAAACGCTGAGAACCCCAGCGCGGCGGCGACCACAACACCAACCAGCAACGCAAGAACGCGGCGGCGCGGCCGGCGGGCACCGGTTTGGTTGTCCTCACCTGTGCCATCAGCGATCTCGTCGTCGGCTCCGCTCTCGGTGGTGACGGCTTCTGGCTCGCTATCGACGGCATCGCAGTCCCGAGTCGCCTGGACGGCATCCGGGTCGGCAGGATCATCCAGCTCGTCGAGCTTGTCGAAGACATCCTTGGTCGGTGTTCGTTTGGACACTGCAGCTCCAGGGTTGTTAGTTCGGTACCCACGCCGGCAGCGGGGGGCCACCGTAAGTAGTGGGCAAGGTGTAGGGCGGATAGACCGGCGTGGCATCGGTCTGCGTCAAGGGGTCGTATCCGGGCGGCGGTCCGGCGGTGTCATCACCGGGTGGCCGCGGCGCGTTGCGGGCACCGCGCACCAGTACCGAGGGGTCGGGATTGCTGCAGTAGGTGTAGCGGTATGGCTCGGTGAAATCCGCCTGCGAGGCTGGCCGCCGCGGCAGGTTGTAGTCGCACCGGTATTTCGGGTAGATCTCCCCGACTGCCCAGATGCCGCCGTCGTGCAAAGTGGTCGACAGCCGGTCGATCAGCGACTCGTGGTCTGGACGCCATAGGTCCTGCAGCGCGGGTATCCGTAGGTACAGGAGCTGCGAGACCGTTGCCAGGCTCCCCAAGAGCTGCACGATGTTCTCGCGGTTGTCGGTGACGAGGTTGTCGACATCTGCCAGCTGGCCGCTCCCCCGCTCGACGAGTGTCCGGAACCCGCCGTCCATCCTGTTGACGCCCAACAACGTCTGGTGCAGGTCAACCGAGGTCTGGCGCAGACCCGGCGTGACGTCATGGAGGGTGGTGAACACGACCCTGGTGTTGCGAATCAGGCTGACGGTTTGCGGGAGGACGCCATCCAACGTGGAAGCCAGAAAGATCGAGCCGTCGAGGATTGCCGCCAGCTTCTGCGGGCCTTCGCGTGAGACGCGGAGTTCCCTAACGAGAGCGGCCAGCTTCGTCGGGTCCAGCTGGGCGAGGGCGCCGTGGCTGTCGTCGATGATCTTCGGCAGCGACACCGGGATGGTGGCCTGGTTTTGGCCGATCACGGTACCGTCCGTCAAAAACGGCCCGTTGCTGTCCTGCGGGCGGAAGTCCAGATATTGCTCACCTGCTGCTGATAGACCCGAGACCCGCACCGGGCTGTCGCGCGGAATCCGTGCGGTGGCGTTGATCTCGGCTACCGCCTCGACGCCTTTGTCGGTGAGGTTGACCGCGGTGACGCGGCCGATCGGTATTCCGCGCAGGGTAACGTCTTGATGGGCCAACAAGCCGCCTGACTCCGGCAGCAGTACCCGGACCGTGATCGCTTTGCGTGTCAGGCTGACCCCCAGACCCGCAATCGCAACGTAGGCGAGTGCGACTGCCAACGTGACGGCCAGGCCGATGCCCGACAACAGGATTCGGCGTCTCGCCGCCGCTCTGACCAGGTCGACCACCTGTCGGGCAGACCATTCCAGCGGGTTGGATGGTGCCGTCATTGCGGTGCCGCCGGATTCCATCGCTGTGCCCCATAGATCTTGTCCAGCAACAGGTTCCACTCGTACCGCAGGCTTCCGACCATCAGATGCCAGTCGGTCCCGTCGGGCCAGTGGAATTCGGGATCACCGGGGTAGTTCTTGTCGGGCCACGGGACCAGCGAAAGCTTGGCAAGGTCGGCCGTGCCATGCAACGCGGTCGAACTAGTGGAGTGCATCATGATGCCGATTAACCGATTCAACGGGTACAGCGACAGGTTGGGATCAACGGCGATGTCGTTGAACACCGCGGCTAGGTGGTCGATGTCGGCGATCGTGCTGCGGGTGTCGGTGCCCTGGATGGACGGGAACCGGGCGAGCTGGCGGGTGATGCGCGCGGCAGCGTCCGCCAAATCAGCCAGCCGAGTGGTGTCATCGGCGATTACCGCCATCGCGGGGGCGGCCGCGGTGAGGGATCTGTCGAGGGTGTCCCGACGCTCGGACATGGTTCCCGCCAGTTCGGCGGTGCGCCGCAATGCGATGTCGAGTTGTTTGGACCGAGCGGTCAGCCGCGACAGCAGTTCCCTGCTCTGCTGCAACAAGATATCGACCTTCTCGCCGCGTCCGCCCACCGCGCGGCCCGCGCCGTTGATTAGCGAAACCAGGTAGCGGACTGCGCCACCGTTGATCAGCAGCGCCATCGAGTCGAGCAGGTCTTCCACGGTCGGGGCGGCGGCGGTGGATGTCAGCGGGATGGTGTCACCATCGTGCAGCAGCGCCCCATCCAGCTCTTGGTGGGCACCGGGCCTGATCTGGATGAAGATGTCACCCAGCACAGTGGCTGACCGCAACTCGGCGGTGGCACCAACGTGCAGCGGGACGTCCGAGCGGATGCGCATGGTGACGTGTGCGGTGAAGTTCTCCGCGGTGATTGATTCGACCTCACCAATGTCGGCGCCGAATAGCCTCACCTTTGCCTTGGCCGGAAGATTCAGCGCGTTCGCGAAAATGGCGGTGAGCGAATAACTTTGGCTTCCAGTTGAGATGGCCGGCATCGGTAATCGGTCCAGCCCGACGGCGCAGCCGGCCAGCAGTGTGATCATGCCGACCGACAGCGTGCATCGCACGATGCGGCGGATCGTGCGCCCATAGCTCATGGCGTACCACCGATCCCATTGCCCATCAGGTCAAGTATTTCGGTGAGACCGAAATCCGGGCCGTAGTCTTTCAGCGTTCCGGTGGCGCATCCCAACTGCTTCAGCCCCATCAGATTGCAGATTTCCTTGCCGTATTGACTGTTGAGGAGGGCCTTGTCGAGCAATCCATGTGCGCGACCACTGCCGGCGACGGGATCGATGACGTTGTAGAGGTTGTCGACGGCCAGCGGCGCCACATCTAGGGTCTCCGCCAGTTCCCGTTGGTAGTCGGTGATCGACCTGGCGATCGTCCGGGTGTCGGCGAAGGTGCTCTTCAGGCCGTCGCGGTTGCGTTCCAGAAGTCGGGCCGCCTCGGCGAGTATCTGGTTGGCTGTCGCCCCGGTGCTGCCCGCGCCGAGATCTTCGTCGGCGAGGATCTCGCTGAGTTGCCGCAAGTTGGATCCGAATTGCCTTATTGCCACGTCGTTGTCAGCGGCCGCTTGGGTCAAGTCCGCGACGCTAGTCACGATCGCCTGAATGTTTTTCTTGCTGCGGGCACCCTTGTCGGCGCCGACGCGGAGCGCCTGGGAAAGCTTGTCGAGCGTGGTTTTGATCTTGGGCCCGTTGGCCGAGGTGATGTCTGCGCCGAGGTCGACCAGATCGCCGAGCGGCCCGTGACCGTCGGCGTCGCCGTGCAGCGCTTTGCCCAGTTTGTCGACCATCGCCAGGGTCCGGTCGATCTCCACCGGTGTGCGGGTGCGACCCAGGCCCACTACGTCGCCTTCCTTCAGCTTCGGTCCGCCTTGATAGGGGGGCGTCAGCTCGACGACGCGGTCGGTGAGGATTGAGGTTGAGACGGTCACGGCTTGCACGTCCGCCGGGATGTCAATTTGTTTGTCGATCGCGAGTTTGACTTCTACATAACTGCCTTTGGCGGCGATACTGGTTACCTTTCCGACCGGCATTCCCAGTACTGAGACCCCATTGCCCACGTACAGCCCGACCGCGTCCTCGAAGTGCGCGGTGACGGTGATCGGGTCCTTGGCCTGATCGGGTATCAGCGCGAACACCCCAACGGCCACTAGGGCAACGGTGGCGGCCAGTTCCGCGACGATCATCTTGACGTGACGGCTCATTCGCAGTCCTTGAAGTACTCGACGAGGTTGAATTGCTTGGCCCGCCCGCTGAGCGCACACATCCACGAGTCGACAAACGGACCGACCGGGAGGCTGACGTCGGCGGCGTTGCCGCTGCCGGTGGCGTTAGCAAAATTGCGGACAGCAACCGGCATCGACTGCAGGATGTTGCGCAGCAACGCATCGTGGTCGGCCATCATCCGGGTGAATTCCCTTGAGCTCGCGAGTAGTTCGTTGATTGCAGCCTCGTCATTAAGGATTGTCTTGGTGTTGGCGACGAGTGTCGTGGCGTCCGCGAACAGCCGCTGCACCGCGGCGCGCCGTGTCGCGATCTCACGCAGCAGGTCGCGGCCCTGCAGTACCAGCGATCCGAGGTCGGCCTTCTGGTCACGCAGCATTGTGGTCAGCGTGTCGGCGTTCGATAGCAGGGTGCCGAGTTGATCGCGTCGATCGGAGATCAGGGTGGCGAGCGCCTGAAGGTTGTCTAGCGTCTGAGGCAGTGCGTCGGGCAGCCCTTGCAGGCTGCGGTTCAAAACTTTCACCGACGCGACGACGCGGTCGGCGTCGACCGGTTCGAACGTGGTGGTGGCACCGGCGATGGTCTTTTGCAGATCGTACGGAACCTCCGTGTGGGTCAACGGGACCGTCTTATGGTCCAAGCCGTCGGTGCCGAGCGGTGACAACTCCAGGTAGCGCGAACCCAGGATTGTGGTGAGTTTGATGGCCGCACGGGTGTCGCGGCCCAAGTGCACGTCGTCGCGGACATTGAACGCCACGACGACGTGGTCTCCGGCGAGTTTCACACCGTCGACGGTGCCGACCTGTATTCCGGCGACGGTGACCTGGTTGCCCTTTTTGATCTGGGCGGCCTGAGCGAACTCGGCGTGGTAGCCGGTCTTACCCACATGCAGGCTGCTGAACAAGACAATGACTGCCAGTAGGGCGGCGGTGGCGGCCAGCGCGATCGCCCCGAGCCATGTCTTGTTGTATGACTCGATGGGGCGTTTGACTCGGTCGAACATGGCGGTTACCTGCATAGCGGGGTGTGCTTGATCTTGTTGAGNTAGCCCGGGGTGATGCCGTCGCCGGGGGTCGCCGAGGCGACGAAGGCCCGGAACCAGTGGAACAGGCCGCGCCANAGGGCGAAATCGACGTCGCAGGCATATATGTCGCCGTACGTTCCCGTCTGCGTCATCCGTGCAAGGCCTTTGAGCAGAAACGGCATGTTGGCCGCCATGTAGGCAAGCCGCGGTCTCCCGTCGTGCAGGCTGTAGTTGAGGAAACCAGGTTCGCGGCCAATGAACTCACGCATATCGGGAGTGATGTTGTTGACGATCGTCGCCAGCCGTCCAACCGTCGCGTTGATCGACCCCACTGACGCGACCAGTTCCTCGCGGCGGCCCGCTAATTGGGCCATGACACCACGGGATTCGCGGATCAGATCCTGCAAGTTGGTGTTCTGCGCCGCCAGGCTGCTCATCAACTTGTTGAGGTTGCCGATCAGGTCACCGAGAACCTGATCGGGTCCGGCGAGGGTTTCGGCCAGCGCCGACACCTGAGTGGTCAATGCCAAGACCGAATTCGAATCCCCTTGGAAGGCTTGGATGGTGGCATTCGTCAGGCTGTCCACCTGCTTGGGATCCAACTGGGTGAAAAGGGGCTCGAACCCGTTGAGTGTGTACGTGATATCGAACGAGGGATTGGTGCGTTCTATTGGTATCTGAGCGCGATTCGGCAGCGGCGCAGGGTTTTTACCGGGTCCTTGGGAGAGCCCGAGATATCGCTGCCCGATGATGTTCTGGTAAGTCACCGAAGCGATGGTGTTGGTGTAGAGGACCTGGTTGCGCTGCACGCGAAAGGTGATTTTGGCCAGGTTGCCGACGAGTTCGATCTTGTCCACCCGGCCGACCCGAACNCCGGCCACCCGNACGTCATCGCCCGTCGTCATCCCGGACACATCGGTGAAAACCGCCGAGTAGGTGTTCGTCGGGCCCGCGACATCCCGCTGCAANGTGGCGAACACCATCCACGTNACGGTGACCGCAACGGNCAAGAAGACGGCCAANCCGANCAAGNGGNTGCTGCGACGCACCCTCACCGGTCACCTCCCGGATCCAGCGCGATGCGTGCGGTNGATCCGCGCGCCAGCGGNCCCAACANCAGCTCGGTNGCCGCNTTGGCCTGACCGCCCACGATGCGGCCGAGTTGATCTTTCTCCTGGCGGCTGCCGACCGGCCCGACGTTGCCGCCGATGACAACCGACTGTGGGCGCACCTCGGCCGGCGACGGCCCGGGGGGCCCGCCCGGCAACTGTGCGGCACCGGGTGGCAGCGGCGGCAACACCTCACGCGGCGGCGGTGGCGCCGGAGGGCCCTGCGGATATCCGGGCATCGAACCGCGCGGCGGGGCCAGGTTCGGGCGATTCTCCGAGAGCCCCGGAGTAGGCGGGTATCCCATCGACCCCAAAGCCGGAAGCAGATCGGGGGCGGTCGGCGTTTCCGGCGCCGTCCGGCAGCTGGGGCCCTCAAGCGCGCCGTAGCGGGGCAGTCGGCACGAACGTAGCTTCGAGTCGGAGTAAATCCGACGACCGCTTTGATGATGAGTTGGTTTTTGTTCGGATCCCATGCCTGGTCATACAGCTTGTTGGCAAAGACTTGCAGCCTGGTGGATATGCCGTGGAACTCCCCTGCATGGTCGGCGATCACGCCCAGCGCCGGCGCCAACTCGGTGCTGATAGCGATCATCCGGTCGGTCTGGTGGTCGAAGGCATCGCCCAGCGTCCCGGTCGTCCGAAGTCCACCGGATAGAAAATCAGTCAATTGCCAACGCTTTTCGACGACAGTTCGCATCGGCCGGATCGAGCTGTCGAGCGCGTCGAAGAGCTCCGGGGAGGCTCCGCGCAAGCCGTCGGCGGCGGCGGTCAGCGCCGAGAGGGTGGACGGGCCGGTTTCGTCGGGGCTGACCACTGTATTCAGCTGCGCCAGAATCTCATTCAGCTGGTGACCGCTGTCGGTCAGTTGCTGACCTCGGCCACGCGTCGCCTGACCCAAGGCAGCCAGCAGCCCGAAGCTGTTCGCGTCGGGTTTGATAGCCACGACGTCAACCAGTTGGCGGAGCTTGGCCAAGACGTTCTGGAACAACACGGTCGGCAGGGTTTTGTCCTCCTGCACCACAGCCCCGGCGCGCAACGGTCCCGAACCCCTCCCGTTGTCGACCAGCTGCACCCCCGATACCGTGAAGAGGTTGACCGGGATCACCCGCGCGGTAACGGTATTGGGGATGCCAGAGGCGTATCCGGGCTTGAGGGAGACATGTACGAGGTTCGGCCGCCCGGGCCGGGACGGGGTCACACCGGATACCGACCCAACCAGCACGCCGCGGAACTTGACGTCCGAGTTCGCCGGCAAACCGTCGCCGATGTTGACTAGCGCGACGTCGACGCGCACCAGATCCTCGAATGTGCCCTTAGATTTCGCGACCGCCGCCGCCGCAGTGAGAGCGGCCACCACGATAAAGCACGCACCCACCACGAAAAGCAGGCGGTTGGACGGCCCGCGCGGGTCGAAATCGAATGAGTTTGGCATCGCTACCCGCCGAACCTCGCGCCGGACTCAACGCCCCACAGCGCCATGGTCAACAACATGTTCGCGATCATCACGACGGTGAGACTGGCGCGCATCGCCCGTCCCGCGGCCACCCCCACACCGGCCGGACCGCCGCTGGCGAAGAAACCGAAATAGCATTGGATCGTTGACGAGAGAAACACGAAAACAACGGCTTTGATCGTCGCGAACACAACATCGCGAGGGCTGATCACCAACGAGAAATAGTGCAGATATGACCCCGCGGACTGGCCCGCGGCCACGCTCGCAAGTTGCGTCGCCAAGTAAGCCGTCGCCAGGGCCGCCAAAAACAATGGAATAACGGCAATGACCGCTGCCACGACGCGAGTGATCACCAGGTAGGCAACGGCGTTGATGCCTAACACCTCTAGGGCGTCGACTTCTTCGCTGATACGCATTGCGCCCAACTGTGCGGTGAAACGACAGCCCGCCTGGGCGATGAACGCAATCGCGATCATGATCGGCGCCAGCTCACGGGTAGTCGCAAACGAGGAGACCAGGCCGGTCGCCGGGCCTAGGCCGAGCAGGTTCAGCGCGTTCATTCCCTCGACGGCGACCAGCGCGCCCGCCGTCAATCCCAACACCAGCGCGACGTTGAGCGTGCCGCCGCCCACAACGATCGATCCGTTCCCCCACGTCATATCCGCCAGCAGCCGGAGCATCTCCCGCCGGTAGTTCCGCAACATGACCGGGGCCGAGACCACGATCCGACCGATGAAATAGATGACGTGCCCGCCCCTTGCTACACCTCGGCCGGCCGCGCTCGCGGCCCGGATAGCCGGGCGAGCGCCCGGGATCTGGTAAGTGGCGGGAACGGCCATGGCTATAGGGCCTGTCGCGGAAAGACAATGACGTAAAGCTCACTCATCGCGACGTTCACGATCATCAGCAGCAGCACGGATTCGACCACCGCTGCGTTGACCGAATTTGCCACCCCGGCGGGACCGCCGTGAGTGTCGAACCCCTTGTGGCACGAAACGATTGCCACGATCGCGCCGTAGATGACCGCTTTGACCAGCGCCAGCGTGAAGTCACCGACGGTGGCGAACGACGAGAACGTGGCAACGAAGGAGCCTGGCGTCCCGTTCTGCAAGTACACATTGAACAGATAAGCCGCGATGTAGCCAACAAAGGACGTTATTCCGGTCAACGCGAGTCCAACGACGATGACCGCCGCAAGCCGCGGTACCACCAGTCGCCGAACCGGCGAAACTCCCATCACCTCCATAGCCGCAATCTCTTCTCGCATCGTCCGGGCCCCCAAGTCGGCGCACACCGCCGAGCCGACCGCTGCCGCGAGCAGCAGGGCCGCTACCAGGGGAGCGCCCTGGCGGATCACCACTAACCCGGTCGCGGCGCCGGACAGCGAGGCGGCGCCGATCTGGCCGGCCAGCAAGGTGAATTGGATAGCCAGTGTGACGCTGATCGGGATCGTCACCAGAACGGTTGGGAGGAAGGCTGTTCCGGCCATGAACGCGGCCTGCGCAATGAACTCTCCGACCTGGAATCTGCCGGTCAACAGGTCGACGAATAGGTACTGAACGGCGCGCACGCCGAGCACCATTTGGCCGCCGACGGTGTTCAGCGACATCAGCGGATGAGACCGTAGATAGTGAGATGCCCACGCGCCGACTTCACCAAGTGCCGAAGCCTGGTCAACCTGGCCTCGTTTACTAAACACCGTCAAATAACTTGCCGGAGGTGCACTTCCATCTTTGCGATCGGCGGTATCCGGCGCGATCTCCCCCGTGTAGGCAGGGGGCAGCATGGGCGATGCGGCCGTCATGGCCATCGCTCGACCTTCATTGCCATCGCTTCTATTTCTGCCGTGCTGCCCCCCGCTATCCACCGACGACTCAGGCCGGTTCGACATCCCCGCGGAAACGGGGATGTAGGACATGCGCCGGCCGTCTCCGATAACGGCCGGCCACTACCGATGAATCCGCGCGTTTCACCGAAACCGTGTCACTGTGCACCACACCTCAACAATCGCCGCGCCAAGGCGCCGACCACACGGGTGCATATACCTGACCGCGTACCTGTTGGCATACGTGTCTTGCGCCTTGTCCCTAGCGAGTGACGCTTTACTGCCTAGCGTGAGCACGGAAACGCGTAACAGCAAAGGTGCACAAATGACAGGGATTTTGGAAGGCAAGCGAGCACTGGTGACAGGCGGGCATCGCGGTATCGGCCGCTCGATCGTCGAAGCTTTCGTCTCAGCGGGAGCACGCACGGCCATCGCCGACATCGAGGGAGCCGAGACCGCGGCCGCGGAGATCGGGCGCGGCACCGCCGGAGTGACGTGTGATGTCCGGTCCAGCAAGAGCGTCGCGGCCGCAGTCGCTGAGGCCACGCGAGCACTAGGTGGCCTCGACATTTTGGTGAATAACGCAGGTGTGGAATGTCTTGCGCCGCTGCATGAATTGACCGAGGAACAGTTTGATCGAGTCGTGGGGGTGAACTTGCGCGGCACCTGGTTGGTCTACAAGCACGCCGTGCCGGCGCTGCTTGACGGCGGTGGGGCAATCCTCAATATTGCTTCCATCGCCGGCCTGGTGGGGTTCCCACTACTTGGCGTCTACTCCGCCACGAAGGGCGCGGTGGTGCGGATGACCGAGACGATGGCGCTCGAGCTTCGCGATTACGGCGTGCGCGCCAACGCGATGTGTCCAGGGTTCGTCGACACCGACATGGTCCAACGCTCGGCCATGGGTTTTACCGCGGCAACCGGTATGCCGTTCGACGAGCTCGTCAACAAGGGCCAGGGACGGCTCGCAAAGCCCGATGAGATCGCCGGCCTCGCGGTCTATCTGGTCTCGGATGAGGCGTCGTTTGTCAACGGCACCGCCATAGCCGTCGACGGCGGAATGAATCTGCGGCGGATGTGACCGGCATGATGGTTCGCGTCAGCCCATCGAGATCATGAGGCGCGGCGTGCCATCCAGACTGCTACTTGGGCGCGAGAGCTAAATCCGAGTTTGGCGAGGATGCGTTCGACATGACCTTCGGCGGTGCGCTTGGAGATAACCAGGCGCTCGGCGATCTCACGATTGGACAGCCCGCTTTCAATCAGCTCAGCCACCTGCAGCTCTCGCTTGGTCAGTGGCGTTCCAACGTCGGTGCGGCCGGGTCGGCCCCGATCGCCACCGACGCCGAGAACGAAATCGATCACGTCGTCAAGATCACGCAACCGATGCGCGACTCGACCCTCATCGGACCCCCGCGCATGACCTTCCGCGAACCGCGACAATTGGGGTCCGAATGCAGTGAGGGATGTGCCTAATGTCCGCCACACGTGGCTTGCAGCCGCCGACAGCGCCTCAGCATGGGCAGTTTGTTTGCGGTCGTAGGCAATCCAGGACAGCAACTCGGTGGTCAGCGCGACCCCGATAAGGTCGGCCATCATCCGGTGGGTTTTCAGCACTGTGCGGGCGG
>JGI12627J18819_10000495_pt1 | contig 13044 bp, 11 predicted proteins | sample TexAe_OM1H0_M2_FD_18819 | JGI IMG/M metagenome (IMG submission 18819)
CGGCACAGATCCCGTCGTCACCGCCGCCGATGACCCCGACGATGCCGAGTATTCCGGCGTTTGGTGGGGGAGGCATCCCGGGCGGGGGAGCGATACCCAGTTTGGCTATGCCGAGCGGCTTTCCGCTGCCCGGGCCACTGGAAGGCGCTGCGGACAAGGGTTCGCCCAAGGACCTCGACAACGCGCTGCTGGACTCCGACGACCCGGAGGACCAGGCATCCTCCGCGAAGGACGGCGACGAGCAGGCGGAGCATCACGACGCCGAATCCGGGGCGGCCCAGCAGCCGGCCGGCCCGACGACCGTCACCCTGCCCACCGGGGAAACGGTCACCGCTGCCAATCCTCAGCTCGCCGCAGCCATCAAGGCGGCGGCCGGCGGGATGCCAATCGCAGATGCGTTCCGCCAGGAAGGGATTGCCATTCCGCCTCCGGGGACTGCGATCAGCGACCCAGTCGACCCGTCGCGGCTCACACCGGGGGATATCGGCATGTTCACCGATCGCCACGCTCTTGCTCTCGGCCAAAGCAGGGCCCTGCTCAACGGTCAGATCCAGCACATTTCCACCGTGAACGGGCCCAGCTTCCTAGGCTGGGAGCATCCTCCTGGACCGATCGCAACAGCCGCACCCGACAGGACCGCCCCACCGGCGCCCACCAGGCCGGCCACGGCCGAGAGACTCGAGAGAGCGTAGTAGAAATCCGGCGCCACGCCGGCACACCAACAGATATCAAGGAGACAGCGGATGGCAGACCGAATCCACGTGGTGCCCGCCAACTTGCGTGAAGCTGCCGGCCACCATCAAGAGACGTCCGAGTATCTGCGCACCCTCCCGTCCTCGCACCAGGCAATTCAACAGAGCCTGGACTCGCTGGGGCCGATCTTCGGCGAGCTGCGCGAAGCCGGCCGCGAACTTCTTGAGCAACGACGCATCTGCTATGAGCAACAGGCCGACGGCCACGCGAAAATAGCCGAGAACCTGACTAAATCGGCGAACATGTGGGAAGAGCACGAAGCAGAGGCCGTCCGGAGATTCGAACGTATCCCTGACGACAGTCAATGACTGAGGCCGATCCCGCGTTCGACACCGTACACCCGAGCGGGCACATCCTGGTCCGCTCCTGCCGTGGCGGGTACATGCACAGCGTCACGTTGAGCGAGGCGGCGATGAGCACCAGTGCGGAAAGCTTGGCGGAGGCTATCTTGCTGACCGCCGACGTCTCGTATCTCAAGGCGGTGATGGAAGTCCGGGGCGAGATCGTGGCGGCCGGCTACACCCCGTCCGCTGAACTTGCGACCGCCCACGATCTCGATATGGCGATCGATAGCTTGGTGGCGCATGAGCTTCAGCGCCCAGACGACCGGGAGCCGTGACGAGCGTGGCCTAGCGGATCCAGGTCTTAACAGCGTCTCGATCCGGAGCGATATCGGTGGGCGGCTCGACCGGATTGGCGCCGAACAACTCTCGCGCCCGACCAAGCAGTGCGCGTACCTCATTCAGCTGCTGTTGCAACCCGGAATCAGCCACATGCTTACGCTACTCAGACTCGGATATTCCCACAATTCACTTACAGCGCCCTAAAGATGTGGGCTCGTATTTTATCGGCAGGGCGCCGGCCTTTGTAGAGCCGGCCAATCAGAGAAGTCGTCGATCCGAAGATGACGGTAGGCTTGGCCGGTGGCAATCTTCGGTCGGAATACGGCGCGTCAGCGCCTCCGGAGAGCTACCCAAGAATCACTGAAGATTCCGGCATTCAGCTCTCCGGTCGACTGCACCCCATGGGTGACGGGCGGGTTGTGGCCTGCCGAGCTGTCGACAGTTACCGCTGAGACGGCTCCACTCGTCAAATATCTGAAGGCCGACTTGCAGAAGATTGTCAATTCGGCAAACGAAGAACTCTCAAGCATCAGGCGAGAGGGATTGGATGATCCGGTGCGGCTGGCGGAAGAGGCTCGAGTGATCAAGGGTGCTCGCGCCTTCGCCGTTCGGCGAGTCGAGTCGACGGTTCGTCATCTCCGTAACATGACGCCGAAATTGCCAGCGGAACATAGTCCGGTAAATGGCGCCGATGACAGCGAAAAGACACGGCGATTCAGAGTCGTCGCTCCTGCGTCAACGGACACGAATGGGCCCGCTGACGGGCACACACCGCCGGGGCCGGAAATTCCGGAGCAAATCAATCACCAGGCGGCGGTAGTCGACGGGCACGTAGACCGGTACGAAAGATGGACCGAACCGCTCGCCGCGGCCGAGCAACCAGCGGCGACTGCCAACTTGGAATCCGCCGAACCGGATCGCTTGGCGCCACTGCCTCGCGCAGGGTCGGACGACACCGACGTGCTCCAGGCGATCGCGGCCGTTATGCAGGAGATCGCACCGCTCGCGCAGACTCCGGTCGATGACGCTGCGACCACGCTGCTGCCTGAGGCGTCGGCCGAATCGGAGTCTGAGCGGGAACGGCTGGAACGGCTACTCAAATTCGTGGCACGGCAGGAACCCGGGTTGCGCTGGGCCGTCGGCAACCGTGAGGACGGGACCACGTTATTGGTGACGGACCTTGCGCACGGCTGGATACCGCCGGGGATTACGCTGCCCGCCGAGGTCCGGCTGCTGCGCCCGGACCGACGCACAGGCAACGCGGCGGCGTTACTCGGCCAGACGACGATGTCGGCGACCTATGCCCCCAGCGATCCGTTGGGCTGGGCGACCGACTACGACGTCACCGACACCTCGTCGCAACCGCGTGAGCTCCCTGCGGTCGACGACGTCGGCTGGCTGCTGGGCGAGGCCACGCACTGGCGCGATGGTCTGCCCAGGATGGTTCACACGTTGGCCAAGGCGGGCGCTGCGGGGACTGGTGTCCTCGATGCGGAGATCGACATATTGCGGGTATACCTAGATACTTCGCGCTACCAGCTATTTGCTCAGTACCCGGATATCGATGCCGGGTTGCTGCTCAATTGCTTGCTGCTGGCCGCCACTGAGGGCATTGCCACCGGAGACCTTGTGAACGCTAATTATCACTTCGCCTGGTTCCAAATGCTCAGTGTGCCGTGGGCCGGCGGATGGAAAGCCGGCCCGTAGGCCTCAGCGCTCAAGCGTGCAGAGAATGAATTGACGCTGGTCGGAGGGCTCGAGATACTGTCATGATGCCGGGGTCGGGTAGTCGCGCGCAGCTCAGCGACAAGGATCTCGTCGAATCGGTTCTGCGTGAATTGAGCGAGGCCGCCGATAAGTGGGAAGCGCTGGTCGGGCAGGCCGAGGCGATTACGTACAGTGTCGATCTCGGCGATATTCAGGCAGTTGTCAATTCAGACGGTCGGCTGGTCGAATTGATATTGCAACCGACCGTCATGTCCGGTTACACCCACGGCGAGCTGGCCGACAGGTTGAACCTCGCGATCGCCGCGTTGCGGGAAGAGGCCGAAGCCGAAAACGAAGCACGGTACGGCGGATCCCTCCAGTGACGTGGGATCGGTTGTCACTGAAGGCATTCGAGCCGCTGGATCGCGGGCATGACCGCTACGGCGTCAGCCGAAACGGTGAGAAACCCGCCGCATTGGTGCACCAGGCGGATGCACATCGACCGCCGAAAGGATACTGACCGTGCCACTCAATCTCTCGAACCGAGATCAGAACTCCGGACACCTGTTCTACAACCGTAGGTTGAAGGCTGCGATCACCCGGTTCTCGGTGCGGATGAAGCACGACGACCGCAAACAGCAAGCGGCAGTGGCGCTCTCAATTGTCTTCGTTCTCATCGGCATTGGCTGGATGGCGCTCCTGCACGTCATGAAACCCGCCGGTCTGGTGGGACAGTCCGCGATCATCGGAAACCGCGACACCGGCGCGGTCTATGCGAAGATCAACGGGCGGCTGTACCCCGCGCTGAACCTCACGTCTGCGCGGTTGGCCGTTGGCAGCGCAGCCACACCGACCTGGGTCAAGGCACCCGAGATCGCCAAGTACCCGACCGGTCCGATGATCGGTATTCCCGGTGTGCCCGACAGTCTCACCGTCACACCGAGTTCCGTGTCGGCGTGGTCGTTGTGCGACACCGCACCCACCCACGGCAACGGCGCGCCGCCGTTGGTGACATCGATCGCCGGAGAGCTGTCGACGGCGGGCCGGGCGGCTCCGATGGGGCCGTCGCAGGCCGTGCTGGTCACCCACAAAGACGCAACGTATGTGATCTGGGGCGGGCAACGGTCGCAAATCGACCCGACCGACCGATCGGTCACCTTCAACCTGGGTCTCGATCCGGGCGTGACTTACCCGATCGCGATTTCCAATGCCCTCTTCGACGCCCTGCCGGCAACCGAACCCCTTGTTGTTCCGGCGATTCCGGCCCATGGCACACCGTCGACGTGGCTGCCGGGCTTGACGGTTGGCAGTGTGCTGGAGACGCGTGACTCTAACGGCGTCGTCACCGGCTTTTACGCGCTGCTGCCCGATGGCGTGCAAAAGATCACCAGTTTCGTCGCCGATTTGCTCCGCACCGCACTCGCACAGGGCTCTGCCACCCCGACTCTGGTGTCACCGGACAAGCTGATTCACATTCCCGTCGTCGACGTGCTCAATGTCGGCTACTACCCTTCAGGCAAGTTGAATTTCATTGATTCAGCGGCGAATCCGGTGACTTGCGTCGCGTGGCAGAAGCAGTCCACCGACCCGCAGGCGACGATCAGCGTCTTCAACGGGCGGGGGCTGCCGGTGCCGATCGGCATGGATCCGCGTCTGGTTCGGCTCATACGCGATGACCGCAATCCCGATTCGGTGGAGGCCGACCAGGCATTGGTGCTGCCGGTAGCGGCGAACTTCGTCGCGACAACCAGCGGCGTTGCCACCTCGGACAGCCGCGAAAGCCTGTATTGGCTTTCACCGCAGGGTGTTCGATATGGGGTGCAATGGGACGACAAGACCCTGCAGGCCCTTGGCCTGAATCCGGACAGCGCCGTGCAGGCGCCCTGGCCGATCGTTCGCACGTTTGCGGCCGGACCGGCCATCAGCCGTGAGAGCGCGCTGCTGGCGCGCGACACTATCTCTGGCGGCGCCGCGGTTGCCCCGATCCCGGAAGCTAACCAACAGGTGGGAGGTTAGGCATGTCCAAACGCGGTTTCGTACGGGCGGCACGGAAGCCGGCGCCCGCGGTTCCGCCAGTGCGGGTGGCGGTCGCCGCCCCGCTGGCGTTGCCGGAGCGCGAGCCTCGCAACATCCTGCTGATGATCGCGCTTCCGGCGCTGCTGGTCGGGATCATCGGCACCTTGGTGGTGATGTACACCTCGGGGGTCCGGTCGTTGCAATCAGGGTTCTTCCCGATGATGGGGCTGGCCGGGTTCGGCGCGTTGATGTTCAGCGGGCGCTTCGGCCGAGGACGGCGGATCTCCTGGGGCGAGCAGGAAAAGCAGCGACGTATCTACCTGCGCCAGCTCGATGAAGACCGGGACGAAGTACAACGCGCCGCGCGGGACCAGCGCCGTAGCCAACTGTTTGTCCATGGCGATCCGCAGAAATTGGACACGGTTATCGGCGGGCCGCGGATGTGGGAGCGCCGCGCCGGCGACCAGGATTTTCTCGACGTCCGCCTCGGCATCGGCATCCAGCAGGCCAGCGACTCGGCGGTGTCACTGCAGTGGCCCGAGGTCCCGATCGGAGAGGAGCTCGAGCCGGTCACCGGTGGCGCGCTCCGGGACTTCATTCTCGAGCAAAGCAAGATTCGTGGGATCGGCAAGGTCTTAAGCCTGCGCTCCAAGCCAGGCTTCAGCTTCATCGGCAGCAATCCTGATGAACTGCATAATCTGGCCCGCTCGATGCTGTGTTCGCTGGCGGTCTATCACAGCCCGAATGACCTCAAGCTCATGGTCGTAACCCGCCATCCCGAGCTGTGGTCGTGGCTGGTGTGGCTACCGCACAACCAGCATGACGAGATGTTCGATGCCTGTGGTCTGCGCCGCCTGGTGTTCGCCTCGCCGACCGAGCTGGAGGACGCGCTGGACGCCGAGTTGCACCGCAAAGGCCGCGGGCCATGGACCCCGCCGGTGGGGGCCACCCCGACGTCGATGCCCTCGCCGATGGAGTCGTCGGGTTCAAGGCTGGGTCCGCACTGGGTGATCGTTGACGACAGCGTGGGAACGCCCGAACAGTGGGAGGGTGTGACCGGACAGAAGGGCATGGCCGGCATTACGGTGCTGCGGTTGGCGACCCGACCCGGGGTCGGCGTGGGCTTTGCCGACGAGGATCGGCGTTTCGACGTGCGAGAAGGGCGGCTTTATCATCGCGGCGCGTTCTATGCGGTAGCCGACATGCTCGCCGAGAGCACGGCCAATCGGTATGCACGAGCAGTGGCGCGCTGGTCGCCGATGAGCGCTGGGGATTTGTCCGAAACCGACAGCCAGGCAGGTGAATTGCTGCGGGCGCTGGGGATCAACGATCCGCGACAGCTCGACGTCGACCGACTTTGGGCCGAGAGCCGCGGCCGGGGCGACCCGAAGTGGGCGATGGTGCCGGTCGGGGTGAAATCCGGCGGCGAATTGCAGTACGTCATTTTCCGAGCGAAAGACTTCGGCGGTTTCGGTTTTCACTCCGTGGTGATCGGAACCTCCGGCTCAGGCAAGTCAGAGTTCTTTCTGTCGTTGTGCAATGGGATCGCGCTGACGCATTCGCCCGAAACGTTCATCGTGATCTTCGTCGACATGAAGTTCGAGTCCGCCGCGCAGGACCTCGAGGGGTTGCCCCATGTTGCGGGCTCGCTGTCCAACCTGGGCAAGGACGATCGGCACCTCGCCGAACGAATGCGCAAAGCCATCAACGGCGAAATCGCCAGAAGATACCGGCTTTTCAAGGAAGCCGGTGCACGTGACGCCAACGAGTACGAAGAGATGCGGCTGGCCGGCCGAGATCTGGAGCCCGTTCCGATCCTGCTGGTCATCATCGACGAGTACCTGGAATTGTTCCACCACCACCAAGAATGGATCCAGTTGGTCATCCACATCGGCCAGGAAGGCCGCGGCTGCAACGTGTTCTTTACGCTGGGAGGCCAGCGCCTGGACTTGTCGTCGCTGAGCAAGGCCAAGAGCAACATCGCGTTCCGGGTGGCGTTGCGGGCGGAGACCGCCGAGGACTCCCGCGACGTCATCGGGAGCGACGCGGCGCTGCACCTGCCGTCGAAGGAGAACGGGTACGCCCTGCTCAAGGTCGGCCCGCGCGACTTGGAGCCGTTCCGATGCTTTTACCTATCGGCGCCTTTCGTGCTGCCCAAGAAGGTCGCGAATGTCGACAGGACAATCGACGTGAGCTTCTCACAACCGCGCCCCCTCACCTGGGAATACCAGCCGCTGAGCGCCCAGGACACCGCGGCATTGGCCGTTGCCGACGAACCCGAGGAACCTGACGAGTTCCTCTTCCATAGCGACGGCTTCAAGAAGAAGAAAATCCTCGACGTCATCCGCGAATCGCTGGTTTCCCACCCGGCCCGGCTGCCCCACCAAATCTGGCTTCCCCCGCTGGAAGTCAGTGAACAGGTCGACGCATTGGTGGCGTACTGGCGCGATAAGCCCTGGCACGTTGACTACGGGCAGAATCCGGGCTTGGTCTTTCCGGTCGGGATCGTGGACATTCCCGAGGAGCACACACAAAAGGTTCATGCGGTCCAGGCCGAGATGGACAACGTCATGGTGGTCGCCACTGCCCAGCGGGGTAAATCCACCACGCTAATGACGTTGATGACCTCAGCCGCTTTGATGTATCGCCCGGAGCGCGTGACCTTCTTCTGCATCGGGGCGGCGCTTTTTCCGGTGGAGGAGCTGCCGCACGTCGTGAGTGTGGTGAGCCTGAGCGACTCCGAAGGGGTGTCGCGGACCATCGCCACGCTGGAGGGCTTGATCCGTGCCCGTGAGGCGGCGTTCAAGCACTACCAGATCGATATCTCCGAATTCCGTGACCGACGGTTCGGGGCGGCCGGTGGCGGGGGAACGGACCCGAACGACAAGTTCGGGGACGTCTTCCTGGTCATCGACAACTATGGCGACTTGTATGAAAAGGACCCCGGGATGGGGGATCGGGCGATCGCGATCGCTCGCCAGGGCCTGTCCTACGGTGTGCACGTCATGAGCAGCGCCAACGGCTGGTTTGTCGGCCAAAAGCAAGGACTTTTGACGGTGTCGAACGCGCGAATCCAGCTTCGGCTCAGCAACCCGGACGAATCGCAAATGGGCACGGGTATAGAACAGCGCAGAGCCGCACGAAACACGTTGGACCGGCCGGGCTTCGGGCTGACCAAAGACGGATACGAGGTGTTGATCGGGGCGCCCGAAATCACCGGGACCAAGGGTGAACGGGTGGGCACGCGCGGCATCGGTTCGCTGCTCGCCGAGGTCACCGGGACCNGGAAGGTAGAACGGCTGTCCCGCTTGCCGGAGCGGGTGCCATTGAGCGACGTCATCGCCAGTTTCGCCGACACCGCTGCCGCGGCCGACCTGTTGAACATCCCGTTCGCCATCGGCGAGCGTGCGCTTCAGCCAGTGGCCCTCCCCGCCCGCGTACTGCCCAACATGCTTGTGATGGGCCGCCAATTGTGTGGCAAGACCACCACCCTGGCAGCTATCGGACAGGCCATTACCAGCCGGTTCAGTCCCGAGCAGGCGCAGATCACCATCATCGATCCGAAGACAACGCTCATCGGGAAGATCCAAGGTGCGCATGTGCGTGCCTACGCCTATACGGCAGACGACATCGACGCCGTGCTCGGCGAGTTGGCCGCAGAATTGCAGGACCGCCTCCCACCGTCGGGTTTAACGCAGGAAGAGCTGCTGAACCTCAAATCATGGGAGGGCCCGCACCATTTTGTCCTGCTCGATGACGAACACGAGCTGCGACCCCACAATCAGGTGCTAAAGCCGGCGGCGACCGCACCGCTGTGGGGCCTGATCGAACGCAGCCGCGAGATTGGCCTGCACGTCATCGCCGCGCGCTTACCGGGCAACTGGGCTTCACAGGTGGTGATGAACCCGTTGCTTCAGAAACTGACCGGATCCCGTTCGCCCACGTTGTTCATGGACAACGACCCGGCCAACGTGAAGGTGCATGGCAGGGTTGCTGCGCAGCAACTGCCGCCCGGGCGCGGTCTGCTGGTCACCGCCGACGGCGAGATCGAAGGGGTGCTGGTAGGGACGCCGGAGCGGGCGCAATAGTCGGTGGCCGTCTCGGCTGTCGAACGCCCGTTCAGGTGAACAGGTCTCTTCGCTCTCGGACGTAGCCCTGCACCGATTGCGGCGGGTGGCCAATGAGGTCTTCCACATCGTGGGTTAGCCGGTTGTAGCGGTCGTCTCGGTGAAGTCTGGCCATGGTGGCGATGTGCTGTTGAGTGTGCGGATCGAGGCCTGAGCGGGTGAGCTGCTCGAGCCATTCGTCGTAAGGCAAGCGAGCGCCGGTGATGGGCCGGCCAAGGGCTTTCGCGTATTGCTCGGCCAACTCGTCGATGTCCAGCGCTGCCGGGCCGGTCAATTCGTACACCGCACCAAGGTGATCCTGGGGTGAACGCAGCACGGTAGCCACAACGGCGGCCACATCATTGGCGGCGATGGGCGAAGTGCGGCCGCTTCCGAACGGTAACGCCAACTCCCCGCTGTCGCGGATGGAATGGGCTGCCGCGACAGTGAACAGCGGATTGTCGAGGAACACCGTGGGCCGAATGTGCACTGCGGGAATGCCCGACCAGTTGATGACATGCTCGGCCAGCCAGTGCAGCCGCTGTTGGCGGGACTCCGCGGTGCTGGTTGCGGTCATCTGCGAGACCGTCATCTGCGACATGTTGACCAGCAGTTCCAGGCCGTCGCCGTCCTCGGCGGCCGCGCACACGACGGCAGTCGCTTCCAGGTAGTCCGCCGAGACGCTCATATTGAAAAACATCCGGCCGATGCCGAACATCGCCGCACCGACGTCCACCGGGTTGGTCAGGTCTCCCACGAACACCTCGGCTCCAAGTGCGCGCAGCGCGCCGGCGCGCGAGTCGTCGCGGCGCACCATCGCCCGCACGGCCTCACCATGGCTGAGAAGTTGCTCGACGACGCGCCGGCTGACGCTGCCCATACCCCCGCCCGCGCCAGTGATCAGGTACGTCGGTGCCATCCCTCAGCGCACTCGGGCGCGTAGTTGAGCGGGCGCTTGAGCGCCGAGCCGCTCGATGAGCTGAGCCAGCAGGCCGTCGAGTTCGTAGCCGACATCGGCGATTTCGAGCTTGTCGTAGCTATTGAACAGCAGGCTGGGTTGGTCGACGGCGAGTTTGGTATCACCATCGGGGTCGGCGTAAAGGACGGTGCGCAGCGGAGCATGCAGCATCACCGACGGGTCGTAGCGAAACATACGTTCGGCGATCGTGTGGTTGCCCATCAAGTACTGCGTGGCCTTCCACAGCGAAGTCGAGCCGGCCATGAGGGCGGTGACATCGCCGCGGTAGTAACGCATAAACCCGTACGGAGCATTGATTTCGGCGAGTTCCAAGGTCGCGTCCCACGAGGCCATCTGAAAGAAACGGCCGAAATCCACCTCGGGAACCAGAGTCTCGTACTGCTCGCGGGCCTCGTCGTAGAGCGCGGGCAGTGCTACCACCAGGCGCCGGGAAGGGTGGTCGATGGCGATGGTGTTGGTGGTCATGAGTGTGCCTTTGCGTCGCGGCGGATGAGCTCGACGTCGTGGATGTCCAGGGTGATCGAGGGCAGGTTGAGGTTGACGGTGTTATCGGGGTTACGGCGGAAAACTCGCCGGCGGGTAGCGACCTGCAGGCCGTCGAAGTTCTTGTAGCGGCTGGTGTAGTGACCGACCAGGGTGCTGCCGTTGATTTCGACGATGTAGTCCATCCGCCGTTGCAGCCCTTGGGAATCGAAGTAGAAGAACTGCTGCGGGTTGTGGGTGGCGATCGAGGGCGGGAAGCGTACCTGCAGGCGCCGCCAGATCTGGCCGGCCTCGTGCCACGGCTCGATTTCACGCGGGGCCACGCCGGGGTGGCTAAAGAGGAAAGGGGCAGTGAAGTAGTTCCAGCAGGCGTAGCCAAGGAAGTAGCCGAGATGGCATGCATCCCAGTCGCTGTTGCGCAACATGCCTTTGAAGCTCGCGCGTGCCGGTTCGAGCTTCTCGACGGGTTCCCCGTCAAGAGTCTGCATGGCGACACTGTCGGTCGTGGCGTCGAACACCATCCGTTGGTCGGGGCGGGTGAACGGGGTAAACACGATGTGCTCGGTGGTGGTGTCCACGGTCAGGATTTGATCGAACGTCTTATCTTTCGGCCAGCCCTTCATCGCCCAAATCGGGCCGCCGATTGAGATATCAACCTTTAAGCCGCACAACGCTTGCCACAGTGTTCGCCCCCCAGTGGCGGCGATAGCCAGATCTAGCAGATCACCACTCATGCGGTCACGCGGTCCGGAGAGCGTCAGCGATGAAACCGGCGACGGTCACCGGTTGAGCGATGAAAGCGGTGTGAGAGCCCGCGATGGACTTGGTTGTGGCGCCCATGCGTTCGGCCATGAACCGCTCGGCGTCCGGTGCGATGGCGTTGTCGTGCTCCGAGACCAGATACCACGACGGCTTGGCTTTCCAGCCGGCGGCAGTGGCGTTTTCGGTGAGCGCGGCAAGGGAGAGTGGCCGCTGAGTGGCGAACATGACCTCGGCGACATCGACGGGCACGTCCGCGCAGAACGTCTCGCGGAAACGCTCCTTCGTGATGTAGAGGTCGGGCCCCTGCGATGCGCCCGGCGCGTCGTAGCCGGTGGGATAGGAAGTGGTTGCCAGCAGCGAGGGCGAGAAAGGTTGCTGCACGCTAGCGCAACTTTCACCCTCGTCGATCCCAAATGCGGCCAGGTAGACCAGCGCAGTGACATTCTCTAATCCAGCCGAGGCTTGGCTGATGACGGCACCGCCGTAAGAATGCCCGACGAGGACCACCGGACCGTCGATCGCACTCACCCTGGTCGATAGCGCTGCGGCATCGCCGACGAGGCCGCGCAACGGATTGGGCGCCGCTATGACGGCGTGGCCAGCGCTTTGCAGTTCGCGGATCACGCCGGCGAACCCGGACGCGTCGGCGAAGGCGCCATGCACCAAGACGATCGTCGGCGTCATTGATGTGGTCATGATCGTTGTCCCTGAATAGTGGGCGGGCCTCGCGATTCGCCATCAAACATGACATGGCTCCATCTGGCGCGCCGTCATCCATTTGGGTGAGGCGGCTGCGCGCCTCGGGATCACATATTCGGATGAGTGAGCGCCGAATGCCGGCGACCGATACTCGTGTTCGGGGCTGATAGGGAGTGACACCATGCCGATGATCGACGTATACGCACCCGAGGGTGCGTTCGAGGACAAGCACGAGTTGGCGCGGCGCCTAGCGGCCGAGCTGATGGCAATCGAGGGGGTGCCGGATATCGCGATGTTCCGTGAGAACACCGCGGCGTTCATTCACGAACTTTCCTCCGACGCCATCTCCAACGTGGACGGCGGTTGGGATTGCGTGCGCGTACAAGTGCTGACCAACGCAGGCGGGTTGGATCGCGACAAGCAGATCGCCGTGGTGAACCGCTTCACCGAGGTGATCGCCGGGGCGCCCGGCAAGCCACCGACGCCCGAGCGGATCTGGGTGTTGCTGACTGAGGCAATAGAAGGCGGCTGGGGGCTGTGGGGACACGCACATACCAACGCCGAACTGGTGGCGGCCGCCCGTCGTGAAATCGCTCAGGCTCTACAATCCTCCCCGGCCGGAAAGGAATGACGAGTGAACAGCGCGGACCCTAAGGTCCGATTCACCCGCGACGGCGCGCTGGGGACGGTAACCCTGGCCAGCCCACCAATGAATCTCATTGGCCAGCAGCTGATTTCCGATCTGCTTGGCGCGCTGGACCAGGTTGAAGCCGCCGAGGGCCTGCGGGGATTGGTGATGCGCGGCGAAGGCAAAGTATTCAGTGCCGGAGCGGATGTCGCCCTGTTTGCGGGCATGACCGCACACCAGCTGAGGCCGCTGATCGGCTCGTTCCTGGATCTGGGGCATCGCATCGAG
>JGI12627J18819_10000497_pt1 | contig 13014 bp, 10 predicted proteins | sample TexAe_OM1H0_M2_FD_18819 | JGI IMG/M metagenome (IMG submission 18819)
CGATGGCCGGGACCATACCGCGGAATCCATCGATAGCGCACTGTGGCGGTTATTCTTCGCCAAACTCCTCCCTGGGGTTATGGGTCCCGGCCTTCGCCGGGACGACGGCGGAGTGCATGACCACGGCACGGTGATCCTTGACTCCCCCGCCCAGTGGTCTCAAATCCAAATCCAAATCCCAGGGAGGACGCCATGTTCAAGGATCTGTTCTCGCTTGCCGGCCGGGTTGCGCTGGTCACCGGTGGCTCGCGCGGCATCGGCAAGATGATTGCCGCGGGCTTTCTCGCGCAAGACGCGGCGAAGGTTTACATCACTGCGCGCAAGGCGGGGCCGTGCGAGGCGACGGCGCAAGAGCTGTCGGCCGCCTATGCGGGCGAATGCATCGCGCTGCCGATCGACATTTCCACGCTTGCCGGTGTCGAGCTGTTGGCATCCGAGATCAGGAAGCGCGAGGAGAAGCTCGACATCCTCGTCAACAATGCTGGCGCGGCCTGGGGCGCGGATTTCGACGAGTTTCCGGAGAACGGCTGGGACAAGGTGGTGAACCTCAATCTCAAGACGCCGTTCTTTTTGACCAAGGCGCTCGCGGCGCCCTTGCGCGCGGCGGCAAGCGCCGAGCGGCCCGCAAAGGTCATCAACATCGCTTCCATCGACGGCATCTTCGTCAATCCGCAGGAGACCTATTCCTATGCGGCGAGCAAGGCGGGGCTGATCCATCTGACGCGGCGGATGGCCGTGAGGCTGATCAAGGATCATGTCGTGGTGACCGCGATCGCGCCGGGGCCCTTTGCTTCGGACATGAACCGCGCAGCGCGCGACCATGCCGAAGAGGTGGCCGAACGCGTGCCGTCGGGCCGCATCGGCGACACCGAAGACATGGCAGGCGCCGCGATCTACCTCGCCTCCCGCGCCGGCGATTATGTGGTAGGCGCGACGCTGACCGTCGATGGCGGCCTGGCGTTTGCAAGCTCGGGGATCAAGGGCGAGGGCTGGGCGGAGTAGGTCGCTGCAAACCCCGTCGTCGTCCCGGCCTCGAGCCGGGACCCATAACCCCAGGGCGGAGTTGTCTGGCTCAGTCCTAACCCCGTCATTGCGAGCCAACGGGTCCGCGCAAAGCGCGGCCCGATGACAGGCTCCGCGAAGTAATCCAGAGCAACACGCGTGGCCCTGGATTGCTTCGTCGCTTTGCTCCTCGCAATGACGGGGCTGACGTTCGTCGCAAAAACTTCGGCTTGCGGTTACGGGTCCCGGCTTTCGCCGGGACGACAGAACCTCACGTCTCGATCTTCACGTATTCGAAATCGCCGGGCTTGTTGTCGATGCCGACCTTGGGCGGCGAGATCCAGCTGGCGTATTGGCCGATCTCGGTGACGGGCTGCATCAATGAGGCTATGAAGTCGCCGTCGGCCTTCGATGGCAGCCAGTCGTCACGGCGCTTGCTCCACGTGGCGTCGTCGATCAGAACGCCTTCCGGCGTCGCACGCACGTCCTTGAACTCGCCGATGGCGCGGTGGAAGGCGGTGTGCGGCAACGTGAGCTTGTAGTCATAGCCCGCGGTCGAGATCACCTTGTTCCAACGCAGCATGCCCTTGACACAGTCCTGGGTGTAATCGTCGCGCAGCCGCATGTTGAGCGCGGTCAGCGCCGGCTCGTCGACCAGCTTGATCTCGCCGTCGACGAACTTCAGCACCGGATAGGTCGCGTTCTTCAGCTGATGGTCGTCCTCGATCTGGGTCTCGTGGTAGCGCCCCTTGATGCCGGCATTGAAGGCATTCGCCGCGTTGGTCGAGACCTCCGAGCCAAAGAGATCAAGCGACAGCGAATAATGCAGGTTCAGCTTCTTCTGAATAGTCGGCAGATCAATGACCCCGAGCGCGCGCACCTTGTTGACGTCGGTGGGATCATCGATGCCGGCGGCGCGCATGGCATCGCAGGTTCGCTGTACCACGCGGGTGATGCCGGTCTCGCCGACGAACATGTGATGCGCCTCTTCGGTCAGCATGAAGCGGCAGGTGCGCGACAAGGGATCGAAGCCGGACTGCGCGAGGCTGTGCAGCTGCATCTTGCCGTCGCGGTCGGTGAAATAGGTGAACATGAAGAAGGACAGCCAGTCCGGCGTCTTCTCGTTGAAGGCACCCAGCATGCGCGGGGAATCCGCGTCGCCCGAGCGGCGGCGGAGCAATTCATCCGCCTCCTCGCGGCCGTCCCGGCCGAAATATTTCTGCAGGAGGTAGACCATCGCCCAGAGATGGCGGCCTTCCTCGACATTGACCTGGAACAAATTGCGCATGTCGTAGAGCGAGGGCGCGGTCTTGCCGAGATGACGCTGCTGCTCGACGGACGCGGGCTCCGTGTCGCCCTGGATCACGATCAGGCGGCGCAGCGTGGCGCGATGCTCGCCCGGCACCTCCTGCCAGGCCGGCTCGCCGTAACGCTCGCCGAAGGGAATGACGCGGTTCTCTTCCTGCGGTGCCAAGAGGATGCCCCAGCGATAGTCGGGCATCTTCACATAGTCGAACTTGGCCCAGCCGCGCGGATCGACCGAATAGGCGGTACGCAAATAGACCAGCGACTGCTGGAAGCCGTCGGGGCCCATGTCCTGCCACCAATCGATATAGCCGGGATGCCAGCCTTCGAGGGCTTTAAGCACCTGGCGATCGCTAGCAAGATCCACATTGTTCGGGATCTTGGTCGAGTAGTCGACGTTCATGATGTTCAAGGTCATGGCGTGCTCCTTGGGTTTTCACCACCGTCCTGCCCGGGCTTGACCCGCCTGCGGGGCCGAAGCCCCTTCGGCGAGGCGAAGGCCCGGGCATCCACGTCTTCTCTTTCGTTGCAACAAAGTCGTGGGTGGCCGGGACTTTTGTACGAAGACTCGCTTCGCGCTTTAGCCCGGCCATGACGGAAATATTTACACTCTCGTCATGTCGAACCGCGGCTTCTGGCCGCTGCCGTAGCGGCGCAAGGCGCCCTCCTCGCCGACCGCATTGGGGCGCTGGAAGATCCAGTTCTGCCAGGCGGTCAGGCGCGCAAAGATCTTTGACTCCATGGTCTCCGGGCCGACGAAGCGGAGGTTCGCTTCCATGCCCGTAAGGCTGTCGGGCGAGAAGCTCGCGCGCTCCTCGAGAAATACGCGGATCTCGTCGTCCCAGTCGATGTCGTCGAGCGCGAAGGTGACGAGGCCGAGCTCCTCGGCCTGCTCGGCATCGAGCGCCTCGCCGATTTTCGCGCGCGCGCGCTCCACATCCGACGGATCGGCCTGGAAGCGCGATTCGAGCCGCGTCAGGCCATGGCTCATAGGATAGGGGCCGAAATTGAGCGCGCTCAGCTGCAGGGCCGGCGGCGGGCGGTTGTCGCCCTCGCGCGAGCCGATCAGCATGTAGGAGCGGTCGGCGGCGAAGACGAGCTCGGCCAGCGTGCCGACAAAGCACGAGCCGGGCTCGACCAGCGTCACCAGCGTGCGCGAGGTGACGTCGATGCGCTTCAAGACGCGTTTCCAGAAATGCCTGATCTCATTGACCAGCCAATGCGCCTTGTTGCCCTCGAGGAAGGCATCATATGCCAAAACCTGCACCGGATCGCCATGCGACTTGAACACGAGGAGCGCGATCTCGAGCTCGTTGATGCGCAGATGCAGGATCGCATCGTCGAGCTCGCGCGCAACCTGCAGCGGCCAGAACGCGGCACCTTGCTCGATCATGCCGTCGATGTCGGCCGGTGGCGCCTTGTCCGGCGCCTGCACTGAGATGGTCGCGATCCGCGCGGTGCGATCGATGTCGACGGTGACAAAGCCATAGCGCAGGCCATTCTCGTCGACGATGCGCTTGAGCGGCGCAAGCGTAACGCCCTGCCCATTGGCCTTGCGAGAGGAAGCGTCCGCGAATTGCTTGGCGCGCTCAGAGATCTTTGCTTCCAGCTTGCTATTCGGCGCGATCTCGTCGACCAGGCGCCACTGCGCAGCGCGCTTGCCCTTGATGCCTTCCTCGATAGTGCAGAAAAAGTCGGCATGGTCGCGGCGCACCTTGCGCTTGTCGACGACGCGCGTGAGCCCGCCGGTGCCGGGCAGCACCGCGAGCAGCGGCACTTCGGGCAGCGCGACCGATGCCGAGCCGTCATCGGCGAGAATGATGTGGTCGGTCGCAAGCGCAAGCTCATAGCCGCCGCCGGCCGCGGTGCCGTTGACCACGGTGATATAGCGCTGGCCGGAATTCTCTGAAGAGTCCTCCATGCCATTGCGCGTCTCGTTGGTGAATTTGCAGAAATTGACCTTGTGCGCGTGGGTCGCGCCCGCGAGCATGCGGATATTGGCGCCTGCGCAGAATACGCGGTTCTTGGCCGAACGCAGTACCACGACCTTCACGTCCGGATGCTCGAAGCGCAGCCGTTGCACCGCGTCTGCCAGCTCGATGTCGACCCCGAGATCATAGGAATTGAGCTTGAGCTGGTAGCCCTCGAACAGACCGCCGTCCTCGTCGACATCCATGGAGAGGGTTGCGACTTCTCCCGCGACCTCCAGCTTCCAATGCCGGTAGCGGGAGGGATCGGTCTGGAAATCGATGAATTTGGCGCCGTTCGCGAGAACGCGGTCTTCCCCGGCCATGAGCCACCCTTGTGCTTGAGGTGTTTTGGTTATATGCAATATATTGCATGAATTGGAGCAAGTCTAGCCCGAATCTCAAAAACATGCATTTTGTTTCATGCGGAGGCTTATGGTCTGGCGGCGGCGCCGATCTCTTAGGCGGCCCGCCCGTGCGAGCCTTCCGGCTGCAATAAGGCTGTCGAAAACTCTGAAATCGCATGGAGCGTCTGCCCTGGCGCTTCACGATGCGGCGAATGTCCGGCGCCCTTAATGAGGGTCACCTCCACAGGGCAATAGCACTCTTCCTGCGCAATCTCGACTTGGCGGATGGTCCCATATTGGTCGTCTTCGCCCTGAATGAGCGCGATTGGGACGCGGATATAGGCGAGATAGCCGGAAATATCCCAGGCGCGGAATTTTGGATCGAGCCAGGCGCCGTTCCAGCCATAGAAGGCGTTGTCGACGTCCGTATGCCAGCGCGCGAGCCTCTCGCGGAGGCCGGTATTTTCATAAGTCTTCTTGATTTCGGCGATAGAGGCGACCGAGACGTCCTCGACTACGAAATGCGGGGCGATCAGCGCGAGGCCGTTGAGCCTGTGGTCCGCAACGCCGCCGGCGTAGATCGCAGCGATCGAGGCGCCGTCGGAATGGCCGAGCAGGAGCCCGTGCCGAAAGCCGATTTGATCGAGCAGTTTTGGCAATACTTCCAGAGCCTCGCGATGCATATAGTCGAGCGGCCGCGGCAGCTTCACCGGCGAGGACGCGCCATAGCCCGCGCGCGAATAGACGAACACGCCGGCGCTGGTCGCAGCCTGCAGCGCTTGAGGAAAATCTCCCCACTGCGCGGCTGAGCCGAGCCCTTCATGCAGCATGACAATGGTCGGCGCGTCTTCCGGCGCGGGGCCAAGCATGCGGTATTCGAGATCGGATTCGCCGATGCGCAGGAAGCCGGTGGGGGAAAGTGTCATGTTGTCTACTTTCACTCCGTCATTCCGGACAGCTCGGGAAACGCGAGCTGATCCGGAATCTCGAGATTGTTGTATGCCGCTCGAGATTCTCTGGTGCGCAGTTGCGCACCATAGTTCGCGCTTCCGCTCGCCCCGGAATGACGAGGAGAACGACGACTACCTCTCGCGCAGCTTGAACCGTTGAATCTTCCCCGTCGCCGTCTTCGGCAATGCATCCACCACCTCGATCCAGCGCGGATATTTCCAGACGCCGATCTTCTGCTTCACATACTCCTTCAGCGCCTCGTCGAGGCGCTCATGCGCGGCGTCCGCGCGCAGCACGACATATGCCTTCGGCTTCAACAGCCCTTCCGGATCGGCTTCCGGCACCACGGCGGCTTCCAGCACGGCGGGATGCGTGATCAGCGCGCTCTCGACCTCGAAGGGCGAGACCCAGATGCCGGAGACCTTGAACATGTCGTCGCTGCGGCCGCAGAAGGTGTAACGCCTCTCGGCATCGCGGATATATTTGTCGCCGGTGCGGGTCCAGTAGCCTTCGAAGGTCGAGCGGCTCTTGGCGCGCTGATTCCAGTAGCCTTCGCCAGCGGAGGGTGCATGCACCAGCATTTCGCCGACTTCGCCGTCGGCGACGTCATCGCCCGCCTCGTTCACCAGCCGCACCTCGTAGCCGGGGACGGGCCGGCCAGATGAGCCATATTTGATGTCGCCGGGCGCGTTGGACAGGAAAATGTGCAACAGCTCGGTCGAGCCGACGCCGTCGAGAATGTCGACGCCAAAGCGGGCGCGCCAGGCATTGCCGACCGATTCCGGCAGCGCTTCGCCCGCGGAGGTGCAGATGCGCAAGCGCTGACCTGCCTTCGCGTCCTTCGTCGCTTCGTCGTTGAGCATGGCGGCAAACAGCGTCGGCACGCCATAGAAGATCGTCGGGTTGTAGCGGTTCATCAGCTCGAACATCCGCGGCGGCGTCGGACGCTCGGGGTTGAGAATGGTGGTAGCGCCGACCGACAGCGGAAAGGTCAGCGCATTGCCGAGACCATAGGCGAAGAAAAGCTTGGCCGCGGACAGGCACACATCGTCCTCGCGAATGCCGAGCACCTGCTTCGCATAGGTGTTTGCGGTGGCCTCGAGATTGGAATGCAGATGCCGCACGCCTTTGGGCATGCCGGTCGAGCCCGAAGAATAGAGCCAGAACGCCGGCTCGTCGGCGTGGGTCGCCACCGTGGCGAACTGGTTGCCCTCGCGCGCGAGTTCCTCCGACATAAGCTTGTGCCCAAACGCATTCTTGCCTGAGACGATGACGCATTCGAGGTCCGGCATGCGGCCGACGATATCCTTCACGACCGGATAGAGCGCCTCCGAGACGAACAGCACCCGCGCGCGGCAATCGGCCAGCACATAGGCATATTGCTCCGTCGTCAGAAGCGTATTCAGCGGCACCGGCACGATGCCGGCGCGGATTGCGCCCAGGAACACGACCGGAAAATCGATCGTGTCCAGCATGATCATGGCGACACGCTCTTCGCGCCGCACGCCAAGCCGTCGCAACAGATTGGCGAGCCGGCAGGTCTGTTGTTGAAGCTCGCCATAGGTCAGCTCGGAAAGCGTGTCGGTGTAGGCGAGCTTGTTGCCGCGCCCTTCATCCACATTGCGGTCGAGCAGGAAGCTCACCGCGTTGTAGGAATTGGAGGCGGAATCTGATGAGGTGGGTTTGGAGCCGGAGTCGCGCTCCGAAACGGCTGGCCGTGCCATGACATCCCTCCCCGGCATCTTTCAACAACGACTGTTGAATTATAATGCATGCAGAAAGCCACCGGGCGCGCTTGATGTCAATCCTCTTCGGAATTATGTTTCCTGAATCGGCGGCCTGAAACCTGACATGAGCGACGAGTCCGACCCGGAAAAAGCCTTCCTCGAGCAGCTCGGACAGCGGGTGCGCAACATGCGCGCGCTGCGCGGCATGTCGCGCAAGGTGCTCGCCAAGGTTTCAGGGATTTCGGAGCGCTATATTGCGCAACTCGAGAGCGGCAAGGGCAATGTCTCCATCGTGCTCTTGCGCCGGGTGTCGAACGCCATGGGCGCACATCTGGAGGATCTGATTCCCGCCGCCGAGCCTGCGCCGGACTGGCAGGTGATCCGCGATCTCATGCGGAAAGCAACATCGAGCCAGATCGCGCAGGCCAAGGACGTGCTCGCCGGCCACGGCACCTCCACCTATCGCGCCTCCTTCTCCGGCATCGCGCTGATCGGCCTGCGCGGCGCCGGCAAATCCACGCTCGGCAAGGTGCTGGCAAAGCGCATCGGCTGGAATTTCGTCGAGCTGAACAAGGAGATCGAGCGACAGAACGGCTTGTCGGTCGCCGAGATCATCAACCTCTACGGCCAGGAAGGCTTTCGGCGCCTTGAGCAGGCCGCAGTCCAGCAGCTATTGGCACGTAAGGAATTGATGGTGCTCGCAACCGGCGGCGGCATCGTCTCCGAGCCTTTGACCTTCGATCTCATCCTGTCGTCGTTCTACACGATCTGGCTGAAGGCCGAGCCCGAAGAGCACATGGCGCGCGTGCGCAAGCAGGGCGATCTCCGGCCGATGGCGGATGATCGCTCGGCCATGGCCGAATTGCGTAATATTTTGAAAAGCCGCGAACCGCTCTATGCGCGGGCGGCCGCGGTCGTGGATACGGCGGGATTATCGGTCGATGCCGCGGCGGCCAAGCTGATCGACAATGTGCGGCCCGTGCTGCAGAACCAGGCCCGCGCTTTCGGGCTGCGGACGGTTGCGGTGTAGATGATGCGCATCCGTGCTTTTACAACAGCAGCGACCGCACCGACTCCGCGCCCGCGCGCAATAGCGGCAAAAACCGTCCGATCATCTCTTCCGTCGAGACGCGGTCGACATGGCCGCCGATATTGATCGCGCCGACGATGATGCTGTCGTAACGGCAGACGGGAACGGAGATGGAGCGGAAATGCGGTTCGGCTTCGCGGTCGACAAGCGAATAGCCTTTGTCGCGATCGCCCTTGATCGCGGCGAGCAGCGCTTTCGGATTGGTCACGGTCTGCGGAGTCAGTTTTTCGCGCGGCATGGTGCGGAGCATCGTGGCAAGCTCTTCATCACTGAAGCGCCCGAGCATCACGCGGCCGACCGAGGTGCAGAAGGCCGGCAGTCGGTAGCCGATGTCGATGCCGGCGGAGAACATCCGCGTCGGGCTTGAGCGGGCGATGAACACGGCGTCATTCCGATCGAGCACGGCGAGCGAGGCGATCTCGTGCGCGTCGGTCGCGATGCGATCGAGCACGGGCTGCAGCACGGTAGCGAGCTGGCTCGAGCGCAAATAGGACGCTGCGAGCGTCAGCACATGCGGCGTGAGCGTGAACAGCTTGCCGTCGGAGGCGACATAGCCGCTACGTTCGAGCGTGAACAGGATGCGCCGCGCCGTCGCCCGCGGCAACTCGGCTGAGCGCGCCAGATCGCTCAGTGTCGTCGGCTCGGGTGAAGCCGCAAAGCAGTGCAGCAGGCGCAGGCCGCGGTCGAGGCTCTCGACAAAGTCGGTCGCCCGCTCCTCCCCTTCACTGCGCTTGAGTTTCGGCATTCGTCCTTCTCGGGCAGCCGGCGCCGCCAAAAAGGGCTTGCTGCCGTTTCAATCTATGGCATAATTTGACCATTAGTTCAATAGGCGAACAACTCGCGCGAACAACGTCGTTCGCGCCGCTTCGGGAGACGCCTCGCCATGATGAGCCAGGAGCAGAACGACCTGATCACCCGCACCGGGCCGAAAGACCCCTGCGGCAAGCTGATGCGGAAATACTGGCAGCCGGCGGCGCTGCTCGACGAGCTCGAGGGCCCGCGCGCGGTTCGTCCGGTTAAGCTGCTCGGCGAGAACCTGGTGCTGTTCCGCGACGAACAGGGACGTTGCGGCCTGATCGACCGCCACTGCGCGCATCGCGGCGCCGATCTCGCCTTCGGCCGGCTGGAAAATGGCGGCCTGCGCTGCGCCTTCCACGGCTGGCTGTTCGATGCGTCGGGCCAGTGCCTGGAAACACCAGCTGAGCCCAAAGGCTCAAAACTCTGTCAGGGCATCAAGCAGCGGGCCTATCCCGTGATCGAGAAGAGCGGCATCCTCTGGGCCTATCTCGGCGAGGGTGAGCCTCCTGCCTTTCCCGAGATCGACTGCTTCGTGGCGCCCTCCAGCCATACCTTTGCATTCAAGGGCCACATGAATTGCAACTGGCTGCAGGCACTCGAGGTCGGCATCGATCCGAGCCACGCCTCCTATTTGCATCGCTTTTTCGAGGACGAAGAGACCTCGACCGCCTATGGCAAGCAGTTCCGCGGTGCGTCGGCCGGCAGCGAAATGGCGATGACAAAGATCCTGCGCGAACATGATCGCCCGATCATCAATGTCGAGCAGACCGAATATGGCCTCCGGCTGATCGCGCTACGCGAGCTCGACCAAGAGCGCACCCATGTGCGCGTCACCAACCAGCTCTTCCCGCACGGCTTCGTCATCCCCATGAGCACGGAGATGACGATTACGCAGTGGCATGTGCCCGTTGATGACGAGAACTGCTACTGGTATGCGATCTTCACCTCCTACACGACACCGGTCGACAAGAAGAAGATGCGCGACCAAAGGCTCGATCTCTACGAGCTGCCGGACTACAAATCGCGCAAGAACAAGTCGAATGATTACGGCTTCAATGCGCAGGAGCAGTTGAGCTCGACCTATACCGGCATGGGCACCGACATCAACGTGCACGACCAGTGGGCAGTGGAATCCATGGGCCCGATCCAGGACCGCACCAAGGAGCATCTCGGCCAGAGCGACAAGGCGATCGTGCAATATCGCCGCCTGCTGCGGGCCGAGATCGAGAAGGTCGCCACCGGCGAAACGCCGATGCTGGTGCTCGACGAGGGCAATGCGCGCAGCATCCAGGGCCCGGCGACCATGGACGGCATCGGCCCGACGCTGGGTTGGGAGACGTACTGGATGGAAGTCGACGTCAGGCGCCGCCGCGGCGCGCCGTGGTCCGCGCCGGTGCCGGCGGAGATCACGGAGAAGGTACGGCATCTGTCGGCAGCCGAGTGATGGGCTTGTTGCTTGGTCTCTCCACGCCGTCATTGCGAGGAGCCAACGGGGCCGCGCATCCGCGCGGACCCGTTGGCTCGCAATGACGAGGGAAGGTCGGTACTCTTCGCTTTACTTTACCTTGGGAGTCATAGGGTGAGTTTCGTCGCGCGTCACGCGCTCTGGTCGGATGAGCAGAAGGAGGCGGCTGTGCGGCTGCGCCGCATTGTCGAGCAGCAAAAGCTCGAGACCATCCGACTCTCCTTTGCCGACCAGCACGGAATCCTGCGCGGCAAGACGCTGGTCGCGTCAGAGGCGCTTGGCTGCCTGGAAAACGGATGCAGCATCACCACCACCATGTTGGCCAAGGACACCTCGCACCGCACGGTGTTTCCGGTGTTCACATCAGGCGGCGGCTTTGGCATGAAGGAGATGGAAGGCGCCGCCGACGTCCTGATGGTGCCCGATCCCTTGACCTTTCGCGTGCTGCCGTGGTCGCCGACCACGGGCTGGGTGCTCTGCGACATCTACTTTGCCGACGGCCGGCCGATCCCGTTTTCGACGCGCCATGTGTTCCGCAAGGTGCTCGAAGGTCTCGACAAGCGCGGTTACGACTTCGTCGCGGGGCTCGAGGTCGAATTCCATCTGTTCAAGCTGGAAGACCCACGCATGGCGCCGGAAGATGCCGGACAGCCCGGGCAGCCGCCGCAGGTCAGCCTGCTGTCGCATGGCTATCAATATCTGACCGAGCAGCGCTACGATCTGATGGAGCCGGCGCTGGACGTTATCCGCCGCGACATCATCGCGCTCGGCCTGCCCTTGCGCTCGGTCGAGGTCGAGTTCGGCCCAAGCCAGTGCGAGTTCACCTTTGCGCCCAAGAAGGGCATGGTGCCCGCCGACAACATGGTGCTGTTCCGCTCGGCGGTGAAGCAGATCGCACGCAGGCACGGCTATCACGCCACCTTCATGTGCCGGCCGAAACTGCCCAACGTGTTTGCCTCCGGCTGGCACCTGCATCAATCGATCGCGGCAAGGAGCAGCGGCGACAACGCCTTCATGGCCAGGGAAAGCGGCGAGCCGCTGTCCGAATTCGGCCGCTGCTATCTTGCAGGGCTATTGCAGCACGCGCGTGCGTCGGCCGTGTTCTCCACGCCTACCATCAACGGCTACAAGCGCTACCGCTCCTACTCGCTGGCGCCCGACAGGGCGATCTGGGGCCGCGACAACCGCGGCGTGATGATCCGCGTGCTCGGCGGGCCGGAAGACCCCGCAACAAGGCTGGAGAACCGCATCGGCGAGCCGGCCGCCAACCCCTATCTCTACATGGCCTCGCAGGTGCTCACCGGGCTTGACGGCATCGACCGCAAGCTAACCCCCCCACCGTCAGCCGACACGCCCTACGAGACCAAGGCGGCGCTGTTGCCGAAGAGCTTGCGCGAAGCGGTATTCGCGCTGCACGAGGACAGCTTCTTCCGCACCGCGTTGGGCGCGGAGTTCGTGGACTACTACGTGCACATCAAGAACGCGGAGATCGAACGCTTTCAGGCAGAAGTGTCCGATTGGGAGCACCGCGAATATTTCGAGATGTTTTGAGGGCGGCTGTGCGCTGCGCGCTCTCCTTGCCGGCCTGCGCTGCGCATTATTGCACCGTCGCCCCTTGTGGGAGAGGGCAGCTCGGCCGCCAGACACAGACGCGATCGGGCGAGGGGCGTGTCTCCGCGAATCCGGTTGAGAGAGTGTCACTCGAGGAGAGAACCCCTCACCCGGAATCGCATCTATAGATGCGATTCCGGCCTCTCCCACAAGGGGAGAGGCTAACCGCCGATGCCGCCCTACATGCACTTCACATAGACAATATAATCCGGCTTGCCGGGCTTGATGGCGAAGATCTCGGTGTTGATCTTGTCCTCGCCGACGATCCGGTTGCGCGAGCAGAACGGCCTCACAATCTGCTTCGCCAGCAAGATGCGGTCCGCGCGCACTTCCGGATTGTACTTGTAGTCGTAGGTGTTCTGGACGTGGATGACATAGTCATAACCCGCGCCGGCGCTCGCCGCCTCGATGGTCGAGCCGCCATGCGGCGTGTCTGCCGCTGCTAATCCCCGCAGCGTGAGGATGATCGCGGCGGCGATCAGCGGCGTGGCCCTCTTGAACGACATGAATCCCTCTCCCGTGACATCAGACCTATACACGAGAGAGAGACGGTCGAGGAGTCCGTCACGCGTGCCTGCGACGACGGACTCCTGTAGAGACTAGTGTCCCGAATCAAAAGTTGGGCGGACTCCAAATCGACTCGATGATAGCGGACCCTCCTGATCCTGGGGAGGATTGGTTATGGGTCGACGCTTTGGATCGTTGGAGCTTGATGAGGGGGAGCGCCGTGAGTTGACGTCGCTGGCGTCAC
>JGI12627J18819_10000500_pt1 | contig 12969 bp, 8 predicted proteins | sample TexAe_OM1H0_M2_FD_18819 | JGI IMG/M metagenome (IMG submission 18819)
CGTCTGCACGGGCTCGTCGCTCGCCATCAGACCAGCACCCGTTCGATACCACCGTTGTTGGCCTGCCGCACATACTCCGGCAGCCAATCGGGCCCCAAGATGTTCTTGGCGATTTCGACCACGATGTAATCCGCATCCGTCCCCGCATCGTCATTGAAGCGCTTCAACCCTTGCAGGCATGAGGGACAGGACGTCAAAACTTTGACCTCGCCTTTATGCCCTGCGGCGCGAATCTGCTCCACGCCGATGCGTACTTCCTGTTCCTTGCGGAAGCGCACCTGAGTCGATATGTCCGGGCGCGTCACGGCCAGAGTGCCGGATTCGCCGCAGCACCTGTCGTTCTTTGCAATCAGTCCGTTTTGCTCGCTGTTCATCAGCGTGTTCACGACCGTCAGCGGGTCGTACTTCTTCATCGGCGAATGACAGGGGTCGTGGTACATGTAGCGTATGCCGGTGACATTCTCCAGGCGCACGCCCTTCTCCAGCAGATACTCGTGAATGTCCATGATTTTGGATCCAGGAAATATACTATCGAATTCGTAGCCCTGTAGTTGATCGAAGCATGTGCCGCAACTGACGACGACGGTTTTGATGTCGAGATAGTTCAATGTATTGGCGACTCGGTGAAACAGCACGCGGTTGTCGGTGATGATTTTCTCTGCCTTGTCGAATTCGCCGGCACCTCGCTGCGGATACCCGCAGCACAGATACCCGGGCGGCAGCACGGTCTGCACACCGGCATGCCATAGCATTGCCTGCGTGGCGAGACCCACCTGCGAGAACAGCCGTTCCGAACCGCAACCCGGGAAATAAAACACCGCCTCGGATTCCGGGCTCGCCCGCATCGGATCGCGAATGATGGGGACGTAGTTGCGATCTTCGATGTCGAGCAGTGCGCGTGCAGTGCGCTTCGGCAGGCCGCCGGGCATTCGCTTGTTGACGAAGTGAATCACTTGTTCCCTGACGCGCGGCGTGCCGGTGGTCGCGGGCGGCTGCAGGGTTTGCGATTTGGCGAGCGTGCTGAGCGCGCGGTTGCCGAGCCGCTGCAGCGTGTAGCCCCAATCGATCATGACCTTGCGCGCAGCTTTGATCGTCTGCGGATTGGTGGCATTCAGGAAAAACATCGACGCCGCGGTGCCGGGATTGAAGCGCTTCCTGTGCATGCGGCGCAGCAGGTCGCGCATGCCCATGGAGACGTCGCCGAAGTCGATGCCGACAGGGCAGGGCGAAGCGCACTTGTGGCACACCGTGCAGTGATCGGCGACATCAGACAGCTCGTCCCAATGTTGAATCGAGACGCCGCGGCGCGTCTGTTCCTCATAAAGGAATGCTTCGATGAGCAGCGAAGTTGCCAGAATCTTGTCGCGCGGCGAATACAGCAGATTGGCGCGCGGCACGTGTGTGGCGCACACCGGCTTGCACTTGCCGCAGCGCAGGCAATCCTTGATGGCATCCGAAATGCTGCCGATGTCGGACTGCTGCATGATCAGCGATTCATGGCCTAAAAGACCGAAGCTCGGCGTGTAGGCGCGGCGCAGGTCGCCCTCCGGCATGAGCTTGTGCAAGTTGAAATGCCCGTCGGGGTCGACACGCCGCTTGTAGCTGCGAAAGTCGCTGAGCTCCGCCTCCGAGAGATATTCGAGCTTGGTGATGCCGATGCCGTGCTCGCCGGAGATCACGCCGTTCAGGCTGCGCGCGATTTCCATGATTTTCGCGACCGCCCGGTTCGCGGTCTGCAACATGGGATAGTTGTCCGAGTTGACCGGGATGTTGGTGTGCACATTGCCGTCGCCCGCGTGCATGTGGAGGGCGATAAACACCCTTCCCTGCAGGATGCGCTTATGCAGCGTATCGCACTCGGCCAGAACCGGTGCGAATACCGAGCCAACGAATATTTTCGCCAGAGCGGCGCGAACTTCCGTCTTCCAGCTGATCCTGATGCTGCGATCTTGCAGCTTATCGAACAGGCGGACCGAATCGTCTTCGAGTGCGTCCATGTTCCCGAGCAGATGTTGCCAACGCAGCCGAACGCGCGCGAGCAAGTCCAGCGCTTCGCTCCTGCGGGCCGACTCGGCATCACCGGCATCGTTGCCGGCGCCGACAGCCGCGCCCGGCGAAAGATACTCCTCGAGTGCGTCCAGCAATTGGAGCTTGTTTCGTATCGACAGCTCGATGTTGAGCCTCTCGATGGCATCGGTGTATTCGCCGAGGCGCTCGAGCGGAATGACCACGTCCTCGTTGATCTTGAAAGCATTCGTGTGCTTGGCGATGGCCGCAGTCTTGGCGCGGTCCAGCCAGAATTTGCGCCGCGCGTCCGCGTTTACCGCGATGAATCCCTCGCCCGACCGCGCGTTGGCAAGCCGCACCACCTGTGAGGTCGCCGCGGCGACGGCGGACTCGTCTTCGCCGACAATATCGCCCAGCAATACCATTTTCGGCAGCGCGCCGCGCTTCGACTTGGTGCTGTAGCCGACGGCCTTCAGATAGCGCTCGTCCAAGTGCTCGAGTCCGGCGAGAAGCGTGCCTTTGGTTTTGGCGTTGGCCTCGAGGTATTTGCCGATTTCCACGATGGTGGGAATGGCCTCTCGCGCCTGGCCGAAGAACTCCAGGCACACCGTGCGCGTGTGTGCCGGCATTCGATGCAAAATCCAGCGCGCGGCGGTGATGAGACCGTCGCACCCCTCCTTTTGCACCCCTGGCAACCCGCCCAGAAATTTGTCCGTGACGTCTTTGCCCAAGCCGATCTTGCGAAACTTCGCCCCCTCGATGTCGAGGCGCTCGCGCTTCAGAACCTTCGCATCCTCGGCGTCGCCGGTGCCGTCTTTCCAGACCAATTCGAAGCTTGCGAGAGGAGCGTCGTGGATTTTCCCCAAATTATGATTGAGGCGCGTTACCTCGAGCCAATTGCCCTGAGGGTCGACCATGCGCCACCACGCCAAATTGTCGACGGCGGTTCCCCATAGCACGGCTTTCTTGCCACCGGCATTCATTGCGATGTTCCCACCGATGCAAGAAGCGTCCGCGGAAGTCGGGTCGACGGCGAACACAAAGCCGGCGCTTTCCGCAGCTTCGCTGACGCGCTTCGTGACGACGCCGGCGGCGGCGACAATGGTCGCTGTCGCGGCATTCTTTCCAGGCAGAACCCGGTTCTCCACCGGGCCGAGCGTTTCGAGCTTCTCCGTGTTGATCACGGCCGACCACGGCGTCAGAGGCACCGTGCCGCCGGTGTATCCGGTGCCGCCGCCGCGCGGGATGATGGTGAGTTTCAGTTCGATGCAAGCCCTCACCAGGCTGGGGATTTCTGCTTCGCTGTCCGGCATCAGCACCAGGAAGGGCAGCTCGACGCGCCAATCGGTCGCGTCCGTGACATGCGAAACACGCGAGAATGCGTCGAAGCGAATGTTGTCCGCGCGCGTGTGCCTGACCAGCAGGCGCTGAGCGCGCTTGCGCATCTCGCCGAACTCGGCGAACCGGCGCTCGAAGCGATCAACCGCTTCCCCGGCAGCGCGCAGCAACTGGCCGACCTTGGCATCCCTGACGGCATCCGCCGAATCTCGCCGTTTCTCGACCTCTCCGAGGCGATGGTGCAGCGCTGAGATCAGCTGCCGCCTGCGCTTGGGATTGTCGAGCAGGTCATCCTGCAAGAAGGGATTGCGATCGACGACCCAAATATCGCCCAACACTTCGTACAGCATGCGTGCAGACCGGCCGGTGCGACGTTCCGCCCGTAAACTGTCGAGCACATCCCACGTGGAGGCGCCGAGCAGGCGAATTACGATCTCGCGGTCCGCCAGCGAAGTGTAGTTGTAAGGGATCTCGCGCAAACGCGATTCCGGCTCTTTTTCGATCGGGTGTCGCGCGGCGCCGGTCAATTGTGCGACGGCGTTCATGTTCACCCGAGTTTACGCGATGTGCGTATCTCAAGTCGTTGTTTCGGCTGCCGTTACTTCGAGTATGCAGCAGCCATGCAGCAAGTCGCCACAGGAGCTCGAAAGTCTCGACGCAGTGCGGGGCCGCGTCGCGCAACACATCGCGGGCGGCCTCTTGGCGATTCCTTGCTTGCCGACGGTGGCTGTGCGCGTGGTCCGCAGCGGCACTAAAAATTCCGCAGACGCCCACATCCTGGCTGACATCATCGACGGCGACCCCGCGCTCACCGACTACGTTTTGCGGATTGCCTCCTCGGCTGCCAAGCGCCCGACCATGCCGATTACTTCGCTGCAGCACGCCATCGCTTGGCTGGGCCTCGATGACGTCGCAAACATCGCTTTCACGCTGGCGCTGCAGGGAAAAATGCTGCATGTCGATGGACAGCACCGCAAGGCGCGCAGGCTGTGGCGTCACTCGCTGGCGAGCGCGCTGTGGGCACGCCAGCTTGCACACGCACTCTCTCGGGAAACCGGAGTCTGTTACCTGTCCGGGTTGCTCCACAATATCGGCCGGGCGGTCGTGCTGGGCGCGCTACACGACATCTCCGAGTCGGCGGGGATTCATCTGGCCGGCAACGAATACGATTGCCTGATCGATGTGTTCCAGCGCGAAGTCAGCGAGCGCGTCATTGCCGCATGGAACCTGCCCGCGCCGGTACCCGCCGTGGTCGCCCGCTGGGAAGCTTATGCATCGGCCGGCGCGCTGCAATGGGAATGCAACGTGGTGAACTTCGCCCACAAGCTGGCCGACTTCACGCTGCACGAGCCCGAAATGCTGACGCGGGAATTGCTCGCGCTCGACCAAAGCTACCGGGATCTGGGTTTCACCTCGAAGGACGCCGAGCCGTTGCTCGGCTCACTGCCCGACATCAACGCGGAACTCGATCGCTATCTCGCGCCGTAGGCCCGGTTTCATAAAATGCAGCGATCGACTATCGTTGCCGGCATGAAAAATACCACCCTGGTGAACCATCCGCCCGACGTTCAGGTACCGGACGACAACCGTCCGCTGGTCGCACCCATCTACCAATCGGTGAAGTTCTCCTTCGACGATACCAGCGAGACGCTGCGCTATCAGCGCGGCGAACGCGAGGGGTTTTTCTACTCGCGCAATGCCAACCCGACGCTGACCCAGCTGCAGCGCCTGTTGAGCGAGCTGCAGGGAAGGGACGATTGCCTGCTCACGGGGTCTGGCGTTGCGACCATCGCCGCGAGCCTGCTTGCGCTGTGCAAAGCGGGCGATCACATCCTGGTGTTCGTCGAGTCCTATGGCCCGACGCGCTACATCGTGCAGCACCTGCTGGTAAAATTCGGCGTCACTCACACGATGTTGTCCATCGAAGATTTGGCGGGCATCGAAGAATTGCTCAAGGAGAAACCGACCCGTCTCGTGATTTTCGAAAGCCCCACGAATCCCGTGACGAAGATTGCCGACATCGAACACTTGACGCTGCACGCGAAGGCAAATGGCTGCCTCACCGTGATGGACAACACCTTCGCCGGATTCCATAACCACGGCAGCTATGACATCGATGTCTATCTGCACAGCTTGACCAAGTACGCCTCCGGTCACGGCGACGTCATGGGCGGCGCCATCATTGCTGGACACGAGTTGATCGCGGCCATGCGCAAGGACATCGGACCGATTGGCGCGGCGTTGGATCCGCACGCCGCCTTTTTAGTCCAACGGGGAATGCGCACCTACTTTCTGCGCTACGAGCGGCAGTGCGCGAACGCCAACAGTGCGGCTGAATTTCTTGCTGCCCACCCTCGCATCAAACACGTGCACTATCCGGGACTGAAAACTCACCCGCAGCATCAGCTGGCGCGCCGCCAGATGAAGGACTTCGGCACCATCGTGACCGTCGAACTCGACGGCGGCTACCAGGAAGCGGGACGTTTTGCCGAGTCCCTGGAACTTTTTTCGATCGCCGCCAGCGTTGGTTCGACCGAATCCTTGGTTATGCCGCCGCAACTGCTTCACAGCCCGGGGTATACGACGGAACAACGCGCGCATTCTCTGGTCGGCAAGGGAACGGTGCGGCTGTCCATTGGCATCGAGGACGAGGAAGATCTCAAAGCCGATCTCTCTCAGGCGTTGGTCAAGGCTTTCGCTTAACATATTGTTTTTACATAAGTATTTAACATAAAGTTTGGATGTCTCAAGCATCGGGCGCGAATGCCGATCTATAGAGCTCGACAAGAACGTCGTGCCAGGTGCTAAAGAAGTGAGTCTTCAATCTTCCGCGGTTGTTCCGTCCCCGCATTCTCAGGCGGCGCACGGCTTCTTGAGCGATTCTCTGGCGAGCCCGCAAAGCATCGCGCCGATGCCGCGCGTGTGCGCGCAACTCGCCGAACTCACGGCGCAGGGGACGACCGACGCGGCGCAGCTCGCCAAGCTTATTCAATCCGATGCGTCGCTCGCGGGGGAAATCATGCGTGTGGCGAATTCTCCTGCATTGCGTCCTCGCTCCGCGATCGTCTCGCTGCAGCAGGCGGTGTCGTGGCTCGGCGTGGCGGAGGTGCGCAATATCGCCATGGCGGTGATGTTGCGCGGCGAGGTATTCACGGCACCGGGTCACGAGCCGGAGTCCGAGGAGCTGTGGCGCGAGGCATGGCTGGCCGGTCTTTGGGCGAAGGAAATCGCCCGCGAGCGCCGCAAGCACGTGGAAAGCGCGTTCCTCGCGGCGCTCATGCATCGCACCGGCGCTGCCTTGGCGTTGAAGATTCTCTCAGGCTTCGAGAGCAACCAGCGCACCGTTCTGGATGCGCAGATCTTTGCCGATCTGGTGGCCGAATTCGAACCGCGGTTCGGCCGAATGCTGATGAGCAACTGGCGTCTGCCCGACGATGTGCAGAACGCCGCGAGCGAATGGCGCGAGTACCGCAAGTCGAGTCACGGCGACCTTGCCGGCACCGTGCATGCCGCGCATCTGCTCGCCACGCACACCTTGCATCCGCAAATCTTGATCGAGGAAGTGGTGATCGAAGATCCGGTGTTCGAGCAGCTCGGCGTCTTTCCCGATGACCGTCGCCAAATGTTGTCCAAGCGCGACCACGTGCGCAGCTTGGCAGGACTCTGACAAGGTGCAGCCGAAAGACTTCGACCTCATCTGTCTCGGCTCCGGCCCCGCGGGTCAAAAGGCCGCGATTCAAGCGGCCAAGGCGGGATATCGCGCCTGCATCGTCGAGCGGGAGCCGCTGGTGGGCGGCTCATGTCTCTTATCCGGCACCATTCCCAGCAAAGCGCTACGCGAGCAAGCGCTGCGCTATCGGCGAATGCAGGGCAGCGCCAGCTCTCTCGCGGTCGAACTGCGCGGCGATGCGCCGCTGTCGGCCTTATTGCATGGCGTCGATGAGGTGATCGCGGCGCAAGACCGGTATCTGTTGGCTCAGCTCAAGCGCAACAGCGTTGAACTGGTGCGCGGCAAAGGTGTGTTCCTCGATGCTCACCGCATTGAAGTTCAACATTTGGACGGCTCGCGCTCGCTGTTGCGGGCGCCGCGCGTGCTGCTCGCGACCGGATCCAGGCCGCGGCACGTGCCTGCGATCGAAGTGGATCACGAGCACATTGTCGACAGCGACTCGATTTTGAGCCTGCCTTACATTCCGCGCTCCATGCTGGTGCTGGGAAGCGGGGTGATCGCCTGCGAGTATGCCTCTATCTTCGCTGCGCTGGGCTGCAGCGTGACCATGCTGGACAAGGCGGCTGAGCCGCTGGGATTTCTCGATCCGCCGCTGCGTGCCGGGTTTCTCGCCGGGTTTCGGGCCATGGGCGGCGAATATCGGTCCGGCGCCGATGTGGAAGCCGCGCGCTTCGACGGATTCTCGCAAGTCGAAGTCACGTTGCGGGGCGCAGGTTCCGCGGCTGAAACTCTCGCCGCGGACATTGTTTTTGCCGCATTTGGCCGCGTTGCCAATCTCGACGGCATTGGACTGGACGCGCTGAAGCTCTCAATCAGCTCGCGCGGCACGGTGCAAGTAAACGAGCGCTTCGAGACGAACATTCCGGGCATTTTCGCCGCGGGCGATGCCATCGGACCGCCCGCGCTGGCGTGCGCCGCCGCGGACCAAGGCCGGCGGGCCGCGCTTGCGGCCTTGGCGCTTCCGCCGCCGCCGCTGACCAGCCTCGTGCCGAGTGGTGTCTACACCATTCCGGAAATCGCATGCGTCGGCCTGTCGCAGAGCGAGGCGGCCGCAAAGAAAATCGACATCATCGCCGGCCGCGCCGACTTCAGCGAAGTGGCGCGCGCACATATTGCCGGGGAGCCCCGGGGCTTTTTGACGCTGCTCTGCGAGCGCAGCACGGCACGAGTTCTGGGCGTGCAGGTGTTGGGCGAGGGTGCGACCGACCTCGTTCACCTGGGCCAAGCCGCGATTGCAGCGGGCGCCGCCGCTGATTTCTTCATCGAGCAGATCTTCAATTTTCCAACCATGACTGAGGCCTATCGGATCGCGGCCTTCGATATCCTGAAGCAGCGCTCACAGGCGCAACCGGCGGCGCTGAAAATCGCCGGCGCCGCCCGCTGAGCCGTCTTCTATAGATTCTTGATCAGGATATCGCCGAACTCGCTGCACTTGACCTCGGTCGCGCCGGGCATCAAGCGGGCAAAATCATAAGTCACGGTCTTTTGCGCGATCGACTTGTCCATCGCGCTGATGATCGCATCCGCCGCTTCGAGCCAGCCCATGTACCTGAACATCATTTCGCCCGACAGGATCACCGAACCCGGGTTGACCTTGTCAAGATCCGCATACTTAGGAGCCGTCCCGTGCGTGGCTTCGAAGACCGCATGGCCGGTCATGTAGTTGATATTGCCGCCCGGGGCGATGCCGATGCCGCCGACCTGGGCCGCGAGCGCATCCGATAGATAGTCGCCGTTCAAGTTCATCGTGGCCACGATGTCGAACTCTTCCGGCCGCGTCAGCACTTGCTGCAGCGTAATATCCGCGATCGCGTCCTTGATGATCACTTTGCCGGCCTTCTTAGCGGCATCCATCTGCGCGTTCGCTTCCTTCTCATCGTGTGCGGCCTTGATCCGCTCCCATTGTTCCCATGTGAACACCTGGTTCGGGAATTCCCGCTCGGCCAGCGCGTAGGACCATCCGCGAAATGCACCTTCGGTGAACTTCATGATGTTGCCCTTGTGCACGATGGTCACGGTCTTGCGCTTGTTGTCGATCGCGTACTTGACGGCCGCGCGGAACAACCGCTCTGTGCCTTCCTTGGAAATCGGCTTCAGGCCTATGCCGGAGGTGTCCGGAAAACGAATCTTGGCGAATTGCTTTGGAAAATTTTGCTTGAACAGGTCGAGGAATTTCTTGTTTTCCGCCGATCCCTGCTCGAATTCAATTCCGGCGTAAATGTCTTCGGTGTTTTCGCGAAAAATGACCATGTCGACTTTTTCCGGCGTCTTCACCGGGGAGGGCACGCCCTTAAACCAGCGCACCGGCCTCAGGCAAACATATAGATCCAGGAGCTGGCGCAGCGCCACGTTCAAGGAACGGATGCCGCCGCCGACGGGTGTCGTGAGCGGTCCCTTGATGGAGATCAAATAATCGCGGCAGGCTGCAACCGTCTCGTCGGGCAGCCACGTGTTATATGCCTTATTGGCTTTCTCACCGGCGAACACTTCCATCCAATGAATTTTGCGCTTGCCGCCGTAGGCCTTTTGGACCGCGGCGTCGAATACTCGCACGCTGGCCCGCCAGATATCGCGCCCGGTTCCATCGCCCTCGATGAATGGAATGATGGGTTGGTCGGGTACCTGCAATTTGCCGTTGGATATGCTGATTTTCTCGCCCCCGACAGGGACCTTCAAAGCAACCGGCTTGGCGTCTGACATTCCTTAAGCTCCTGTAAATGCAGCGGCAATGCTAGCATGCGCGCCGGAGACGTGAAGCTTGCGCAACCTCAAATCAACCCCTTCCAAAGACGGCTTTCGCATGCCTGCGGAGTTCGAACGGCATTCCGGGTGTTGGATGCTCTGGCCCGAGCGGCCCGACAATTGGCGCCTCGGCGCAAAGCCGGCGCAGGAGGCATTCGCTGCGGTGGCATCGGCGATCGCCGGCAGCGAACCGGTAACGGTAGGGGCATCCGCCGCGCAGTTTCAAAACGCGCGCGCGCGGTTGCCGGCCGGCGTGCGCGTCGTGGAAATGACCAGCAATGATGCATGGATGCGCGACTGCGGGCCGACCTTTGTAGTCGACGGCAAGGGACGCCGCCGCGGCGTCGATTGGACGTTCAATGCCTGGGGCGGCCTGGATGGCGGCCTGTATTTCCCGTGGGATCGCGATCAGCAGGTCGCCCAGAAGGTGATCGAGCTCGAAGGCGCGGATCGCTACGCCACCTCGTTGGTGCTGGAAGGCGGCGCCATCCACGTGGACGGGCAGGGGACTTGCCTGACCACCGAAGAATGCCTGCTGAATCCGAACCGCAATCCGCAATTGACGCGCAAGGACATCGAAGAGCTGTTGCATCGCTACCTTGCTGTGACCACGGTGATCTGGCTCGGCAAGGGCGTGTACATGGACGAGACGGGCGGTCATATCGACGAACTCGCGTGCTTCACGAGTCCAGGACATGTGGTCCTTACGTGGACCGACGATCGCTCCGATCCGCAGTTCGAAATATCCCGGGACGCATACCAGCGGTTGCGCCGGGCCAAGGATGCGCGCGGCCGCTCGTTGGAGGTACACAAGATCCACCAGCCCGGACCTCTGTTCATGACCGCGGAGGAGGCTGCGGGCATCGATGTGCACGCCGGCACCCATCCGCGGCGCGCCGGCGACCGGCTGGCAGCCTCCTACGTGAACTTCTACATTGCCAACAAGCGCGTGGTCATGCCGCTCTACGAGAAGCGCCGCGATGCGGCAGCGATGCGGGTGCTCAAACGGCTGTTTCCGAGCCGCGAAATCGTCGGTGTTGCCACCCGCGAGGTGCTTTTGGGCGGAGGCAACATCCACTGTATTACCCAGCAGGTGCCTCGTTAATTGAACTTTGCTGCGCGTAAAGTCTCGAAAGCCTTTATTCTACGCACCCTTATTCGGTCAGCTCTAAAATCAAATCGGAACCAGCAGTGCATCTATTTCATAAGAACAGGACGGCCGGCCGCTGGGCTGCGCTGCTCGGCGCGTGCGCCTTTGGACTGATCGCAGCCGGCTGCCATCACAACAATCTGGACAGCGGATTCGGCGTCGCGTGGACCACGCTGAGCACCAGCGATGATGCGAGCGTATTCGCGAGCTACATCGTCACGGTCGATTCCGTGGTGTTGGTCGGCCAGGCCGACGGCGCCGTCACTGCGATCGCAGTTCCAGAGACCGTCGATTTCACCAAGCTCACCAACCTATCCGAGTTGTGGTCGACAGCCAGCCTGCCGGTGGATACCTATACGCAGGCGATCATCACCCTGGATTACACCAGCGCGCAGATTTCGGTGATGGTCAACGGTGCGCCGGTCGCCGCCACCTTGGTTGACCCGCAAGGCGTCACGCCGACCCTGGTTACCGTTACGGTCAACTTCGACCCCAACAACCGGCTGATCTTGCAGCCGACGTTTGCAACCAGCAACGCGCTGCGCCTGGCCTTCAACCTCGACCTGAGCGCATCGAACAGCGTGAATCTGGCGACCAGTCCGCCGACCGTGACCGTCAAACCGATCATGTCGATGTCGACTCTATCGTCCGACAACAAGCTGATACGCGTGCGCGGGCCCTTGATCAATTCCAGTGTCGTCACCGGTAGCTATACGGTCGTCGTGCGGCCGTTCTTCGATGAGGTCAACAGCCTGGGGATCAACACCATATTCAATGACGCCAANACGGTCTACACGCTGGGCGGCGTCACGTATGTCGGCTCATCGGGTCTCAACCAGTTGTCGCAAACTTCCGCAGGGTCGACGGTCACCGCGGCGTTCACGACTTTCGAACCGACTACGACTCCGGCTCCCGGCGTGAATGCCGGAATCTTTCACTCGGTGTATGTGGTCGCCGGCGGCACGCTGGAGGACTTCTTCACGGATGGCATCGAGGGCGACGTAATCGCCCGCAACGGCAACACGCTCACGCTGCGCGGCGCGACGCTGTTCGCCAACGCTGCCCAAGTGGTGCAATTCGAGCCCACCGACTCTCAGGTGCTGGTGGGCCCGGGCACGATAGTGACTGCTGACGGCGTCTCCACGTTGGGACCCTTGAATGCCAGCTCGATTTCCGTGGGTCAGCACATTACGGCGCGGGGACTGTTTTCCGTGTCGGCCTCGGGAGTGACGATCATCGATGCCACGGGTTCTTCGGTCGACACCGGTTCCATACGACTTCAGTCCACCGAATTGTTCGGCTCGCTGGTTTCGACCGCCGCCGGCAGTGCCACGTTGAATCTGCAGGCCATCGAGAACTGGCCGGCGAGCATTTATAATTTCGCCGGCAATGGCGCGGGTTCTGCCCAGGATCCGGTCGCTTCCAACTTCATCGTGAATACCGGCACGTTGACGTTGCCGCCGGCAAATCCGGGCGATCCGTTGTTTGTCGACGGCGTCGTGTCTCCCTTCGGTTCCGCGCCTCCGGACTTCACAGCATTCGCGGTGAATGCGGAATCGGCCGTCCCCGCGACCATTGCGATCACGTATGCCGCCGGCGGCACCACCGCGCCGTTCTCGGTGTTGACCTCCGCGAGCATGACCATCGATCTGGCGAATGCCGCGTTGGCCACCGAACAAATGCGGGTCGGCGCCGAAAAGATCGACCTGAAAAGCTTGAGCGCGAGCCCGACCATCGTACCGGCAGCGGCTGCGGCTGCGGCAAATGGACTGCCCTTGTTCTCGCCGGTGTTCACGGTCGGGGCCGGATCCTCCGCCGGGGTGCCTACAACGGTTTCGTCGTTCAATGGATTCGCGGCATTCGTCGCGCAGTTGAATACCACCTTCGCGGCGCCGACGCCGGCGACACAGGTCGTGGCTCGAGGTCTCTTTAACCGCGCGAGCAACACCTTTACCGCTTCCAGTATCGACGTGGTTCTCTAAACCTCAGTCCTCTACACTAC
>JGI12627J18819_10000501_pt1 | contig 12964 bp, 11 predicted proteins | sample TexAe_OM1H0_M2_FD_18819 | JGI IMG/M metagenome (IMG submission 18819)
CGATGCGCAGCTTGGTGGCCATCTGCGGCGGTGGCGAAATCCAACGCAACCAGTACATGGAGGCGCTCTACGACTACGACGCGACCGTGCCGGCCATGCGTCGGATCGTGGAGGCGTTATTCCACGATCCGTCATATCCGGCCGACGACGACTACGTCCAGCGTCGATACGANTCCAGCATCGCTCCCGGCGCGTGGGAGGCGCTCGCCGCGGCGCGTTTTCGCCGGCCCGGNGCCGCGCCGCCGCCGGCCCCGTCAAGCAAACGCGCCTATCAGCGCGTCTCGGTTCCGGCACTTGTCGTCGAGGGCGGGTGCGACAAGCTTCTTCCACCGGGCTGGGCGAAGGAGATCGCCGACCAGATTGCCGGGGGACGGTCGGCCGTGGTCGAGGCGGCTGGCCACTGCCCGCAGATCGAGCAGCCGTCGATCGTCAACGAGTTGTTGCTGAAATTCCTGTAGGTGCGGCGGGTGTCAGTTCGACTCCGAATGCCGCCGCGCGGACCAGGTGATCAGCCGCCCAACGATGATCAGCAACAGCAAGAACACGATCAGCAATAAGGCCGCATCGTAGGACAGATCTTGGGCCGTCTTCGACGGCAGGTTGTAGAACGTCCAGATCGGGTAGGTCAGGTATCCGACGGGAGAGTCGGTGAGTTGTCCGGTCGGGAGGGAATCCGACCAGCCCGCCGTGTACAGCATTGGCGCGGTCTCGCCGATCGCCACCGCTAGTGCCACCAGCAGACCGGTGACGATCCCGGGCATCGCCGTCTTCAGCACGACTTTGCGCAATGTCCAACCGACCGGCAGCCCCAGAGCTTCGGCCCCCTCCCGGTATGAGGTTGGCACCTGACCGAGCGCTGACTCGGTGGCTTTGGTGATGTATGGAATGCTTATCACCGACAGCACCAGCACCCCGGCCGCCAGGGAAAACCCCCAATCAAATGTCACCACGAGGGCCAGATAACCGACGTAGCCGAGCACAATCGACGGGATACCCGATACCACCTCGTAAGCACCGCGCAAGATCGAATAGGTTCTGCCGGTAGCAAATTCGGACAGATAGATCCCGGTCAGCACGCTGACGGTGCCACCCACCAACATGACCCCGATACCCAGGACAGCGGTACCGACGATCGCGTTGCGCAGACCACCACCGCCGCCGTGCGAGTCCTGCACAAGCACGCTCCAATGGAACACCGGCAACGCGCGGGCGAGAACTCCGATCAGCATCCACAGTGTGGGACCGACCACCACTGCCAGACAGCCGAAACAGGCGGTCCACCAAAGGGCGTTGACGACCTTGCGTCGACCAGCGACCGACCTCACCTCAAATACCCCGTCCGACTGGTAACGCAGTGCCTGACACCCGGCGCACCAGCGCACGGGCAGCGACATTCGTCAGCAGTGTGATCACCATCAGCACCAGACTCGCCTCGGCGAGGGTCTTTACCGCGAAGTTGGTGGAGTCCGTCAGTGCCGAATCCAGCTGTGACACCACGGTTGCGGCGATGGTGGTCATGGTCGAGTAGATGGTGGTAGGCATGGCGCCCAGCGCTGCGCCGGACACCATGGCGACGGCCATCGTCTCTCCCAGCGCGCGGCCGAGTCCCAGGACCACGGCGCCGATGATGCCCTTGGATACCCACGGCAGGCTGACCCTGCGCGCACATTCCCAATCGGACATCCCCAGTGCGATAGCGCCCTCGCGGGCCAGAGAAGGCACCTGCCGGATCAGGTCACGGGTGGTGCTGGCGATGATGGGAATGATCATTACTGCCAACACCAGACCGGAAACCAATAAACCTTCTCCGTTGCCGGGATCACCGCGTAAGTAGTCGAGCACCGGAACATCGGGAGCGTTGCGGGCGATCACCGGGGCGATGTGGTGAGCGATGAACGGTCCGAATGTCATTGCGCCCCATAGGCCTACGACGACACTGGGGATGCCGGCGAGCAACTCAAGCACCATACCGACCGCCGACGCGAGGCGTCTGGGCAACCGTTCAACGATCGCCAGCGCGGCTCCGATGGACACCGGCACGGCGATGAACAGGGCGATCGCAGAACTCGCCAACGTGCCGACGATGAGCGGCAATGCTCCGTAGTAGGCGCCCGCCGGATGCGGGACTCCGCCGGTGACAACGGTGTTGCCGTAGAGGTTTCCCTGATTCCATTCGCTGGCGGTGAAGAAGTGCAGTCCGTTGAGCTTGATCGCGGGCAGCGCCTCGATGACCAGCGTCGCCAACACGAACACGAGCGCGATCATCGGGATCACGGCGCCCGTTGCGCCGGCCCAGCGGATGGCGAGGCCCCGGCCCCGCACCCCACGGATGCGGCGCAGCACGGGCCCAAGGACAGTCGAACCGCCAGATGCAGGCTGTCGCATGTAAAGCGTCAAAGCAACGCTTTAGCTTGCGATTTCAGCGATCTGCGCGTCGGACAACTTCGACACCGAGGCTGGCAGCGGCTGAAAGTGAACCTTGCCCAGATACTGGGAGCTGGCACCATCGGTCACCACCCAGTGCAGAAACGCCTGCAGCGCCTGTGCGGTAGCGGCATCCTTCTGGTTTGTGTAAACCACTGCGTATTCGTAGTTGACGATCGGGTACCCGTCCGGGGCAGGCCCATTGATCAGCGAGATCACCTGGTTCGCCGGTGTCTGCGAGGCGAAGCCGGCGGCCTCGGCCCCAATGCTTGTGGCATCGGGCAACACGTACTTACCGGAAGCATTGGCTAACGCGGCTTCGCCCAGGCCCTTCTGGGTGGCCTGATCGAGGTAGCTCATGCCGATGTAGGCGACGCAGCCAGGAGTGGCGGCGCAGCCGGTCACCATGCCGCCGGCGCCGTTTTCGCCGAGCGCGCCGGGCACCGCGGGAAAGTCGACGGTGGTGCCGAAGCCGGGCGACTTTCCCCAGCCGTCGGGGTCTTGCTTCGACAGATATTGGGTGAACACGAAAGTGTCACCGGCCCCGTCGGAGCGGTGTAGCGGAACCACCGGGGTTGGCGGCAGATTGACCCCGGGATTGAGGGCGGCGATCTGCGGGTCATTCCAGGTCTTGATCGTGCCCTGGTACATGCCTGCCAGCACTTTGCCGTTCAGCTTGAGGTGTTCGGTCACACCGGGCAGGTTGTAATGGACCTGCTCGGCGGCAATGGCCAAGGCGATGTTCATCAATCCCTTGTGCGCGGCGACGTCACCCTCGGACAGATAGGCGCCGGAGGCGCCGATTTCGACTGTTCTGGCAATGGCCTGGGAGATGCCGGCACCCGACCCGGTGGACGCGGTGTTGATCGTGACGTTCGGGTACTTCGCGTGATAGCCGTCGCGCCAAGAATTCATCAGCGGGTACAGCTCTGTGGCACCGGTTTCCGACAACGACACATTCGACGTTGGGGGGGTGGTCGCGACGCTACCGGTGCTTGCCCCCGGGTTGGACGACCCGCCGGTTGACTGCGAACCACAGGCCGCTGCGAGCACAACCAGTGGCATAGCAAGCGACAAAGTACAAAAACGAATTTTCACGCGTCCCACCTTTCTCTAGCTTTCTTCCCCGCTTTTTTCGCCATTTGCTCCGCTGCTCCCAACGACGACACCGAGAAGTCCACGATCGCCGAACAATCCGGAGACATAACGCACGGTTTCTGCATGCTTCGGCGACAGGAATAACTGCTCGGTGGGCCCTTCCTCGATCAGCCTGCCGTCAAAAAATAGGGCCGTTCGATCACCGATCCGGGCGGCCTGGGCGAGATCATGCGTCACCATGATTACGGTGAGGCGGTCGGCGAGCGATCGAATGAGCCCTTCGATCTTCTCGGTCGTGGTTGGGTCCAGCGAGGACGTGGGTTCGTCGAGCAGCAGCACCTCCGGGTTCACCGCAAGCGTGCGAGCGAGGCACAACAACTGCTGCTGACCACCGGACAGCCGGAACGGCGAGTCGCTGAGCCGGTCCTTGACCGCATTCCAGAGCCCAACTTCGGTGAGTCGAGCCTCGGCAACGCTTTTGAATTCCCTGCGCGGGACCATCTTGTGAGCGCGCACCCCGGCGACCACGTTGTCCATGATCGACATGGGAAACGGATTGGGACGCTGGAACACCATGCCGACCCTCCGGCGAAACTCCATCAGGTCGCGGTCGGAGAAGATGCTGCGTCCGTGCAGCAGCACATCGCCGCTGTACCGGTATCCGGAGACTTTGTCATTCATCCGATTCAGGGTCCGCAGGAAGGTCGTCTTGCCTGAGCCGGTCGGTCCTAGCAACGACGTCACCGCACGCGCCGGAAAGTCGAGGCTCACCCCGTCGAGCACGGTTTTCGCGCCGAAACTCAGCGTGAGGTTCACCGCGTTCATCGCCGGAGCAGCAGTCGGAGCGGCAGCCGCAACAGCAACATCAGCACCAATGGCCCCAGTCTGGGCGTCAATCTGTTCACATTCCATTAACCTCCGATGCTACGTTGTGACCGCACAGACGGGGTCAAGCGTCACCAACCTCTGCGAATGTTCAAAGCCATCACTAAGCCTTCGCCCATCTTCAAGGCTTTGTATATTCACATTGCGTTCACATATTTGTTGCCGACCGGCGGCCCGGCTCGACCCGGTGGCGGAGAAGGTGTTCGTCGCCCCGACTCAGCGGAGGAGTTCTGTGATGTTCATCCGATCCGGCGCCGCACTGAGCCTCCTGGTCGTCGGCGCATTGGTGCTATCGGGATGCGGCGGCAGCAGCAACACCTCGTCATCGAGTTCCAGCTCGGCGCCGGTGCAGTGCGGCGGCAAAACGAAACTCAAAGCGAGCGGCGCGACCGCGCAAGAAAACGCGATGGAGCAGTTCGTCTATGCCTACGTCCGCGCGTGCCCGGGGCACACGGTGGATTACAACGCCAATGGATCTGGTGCCGGGGTTACCGATTTCATCGACAATCAGACCGATTTCGCGGGATCCGGCGACCCGTTGAACCCGTCCAAGGGTCAGCCAGATCGCGCGGCGCAGCGCTGCGGTTCGACGGCGTGGGACCTACCGGCGGTGTTCGAGCCGATCGCGGTCACCTATCACCTCGACGGGGTGAGTTCCCTGAAGCTGGACGGACCAACGACCGCGAAGATTTTCAACGGTGCCATCACCACGTGGAACGACCCGGCTATCACGGCGCTCAACCGCGGCACCAACTTGCCTGCAATGCCCATTCACGTCATCTTCCGCAGCGACCAGTCTGCTAACTCGTCCAACTTCCAGAAGTACCTCGATGCCGCATCCGATGGTGCGTGGGGTAAAGGCGATGGTCAGACATTCAATGGGGGGGTCGGTGACGGCGCCGCCGGAGACAATGGCACATCGGCCATGCTGCAGAACACCAACGGGTCGATTACTTACAACGAGTGGTCGTTCGCCGTCGGAAAGCAGTTGACCATGGCTCAGATCATCACTTCAGCGGGTCCGGATGCGGTGTCGATCACCACTGATTCCGTGAGCAAGACGATTGCCGGGGCCAAAGTCATCGGGCAGGGCGATGACCTGGTGTTGGACCTGTCGTCGTTCTATAAGCCGACCCAGCCCGGTGCCTACCCGATCGTGGAGGCCACCTATGAGATCGTGTGCTCGAAGTACCCGGATGCCGCGACTGGCGCGGCCGTAAAAGCGTTTATGCAGGCCGCCATTGGTCCCGGCCAAGACGGTTTGGACCAGTACGGGTCCATTCCGCTGCCGAGCTCGTTCCAATCAAAATTGGCAACGGCGGTGAATTCTATCTCATGAATAAAAGACTTATCATTTCCCTGCGACCTGCGATTCCGCCTCGAGCGTCTGATACGGATTTCGGTGTGGCAGCGCGGTTTTGCTATGGCGCAGCCCGTCGAAGAATTCGCGTGTTGGCGACAGCCGTCGATCGCGGTGCATTATGGGCATCGAAGGCCGCGGCCGGTTCCGCCCGGCGGGATCACATGATCGGAGGAAGGGAGCGTTGAGGGTGAACGACAGCCGGTCGAGTTCGCTGGTGGGGTCTCAGTTTGGTCCCTACCGGCTGATGAGACTGCTGGGCCGCGGCGGGATGGGCGACGTCTATGAGGCCGAGGACACCCGTAAACGCCGGGTGGTGGCGTTGAAGCTGATCTCGGGGCAGTTCTCCAGTGATCCGATGTTCCGCGCCAGGATGCAACGCGAGGCCGATGCCGCCGGCCGGCTGACCGAGCCACACGTGGTGCCGATCCACGACTACGGCGAGATTGACGGGCAGTTGTATTTGGACATGCGCCTGATCGACGGCGCCGACTTGTCCACCATGTTGCGACGAACCGGGCCGATGAGCCCGCCACGGGCCGTTGCCATCATGCGCCAGATCGCCGCCGCGTTGGATGCCGCGCACTCCGCCGGCGTGACCCACCGTGACGTCAAGCCGGAAAATATTCTGGTAACCCGCGATGACTTCGCCTATCTGGTGGATTTCGGTATAGCCCGCGCCGCCACTGACCCGGGACTTACCCAGACGGGGACGGCGATGGGAACCTACAAGTACATGGCCCCAGAGCGGTTTACCGGCGACGAGGTCACGTATCGCTCGGACATCTATGCGCTGGCCTGTGTGCTGAACGAGTGTTTGACCGGGTTGCCGCCGTACCGGGCGGACAGCATCGAACGGATGGTCGCCGCGCATCTGATGGAGCCTCCTCCTCGACCCAGCGAACTGCGACCTGGAATGGTTCCGCCGGCCCTGGATGAGGTGATCGCCAGAGGCATGGCGAAAAAACCCGAGGAGCGCTATCGCAGCGCCGGCGCACTGACGAACGCGGCCCTCGATGCGCTAACCACCCCCGAGCAGCACCAAGCCGCCAGGATTCTGCAGCACGGCGAGGACGCGGCCGCCGCCGCCACGATNGCTCGTCCGATGGGGCATGGTTGGCCATCGCGCGCCGCTGCCGGCGCCGGCAATGGAGCCAACCCCCCGGGCATTCCACCCGCGGCAAGCCCGGCTGGTCTACAGCAGCCCGATTTCGCTCCGAGCACGCCCGAGGGCCGCAGCAGACGCAAGTGGTGGATCATCCTCGGCGCAGCCGTGATCCTGCTCGTCGCCGCCTTCGGATACCTTGTGCGGCCGCATCACTCGCCGTCCGGGCCGGCATGCGGACAAACGGTGTTGCCGTTCACGGGAATCGACTTCCGGCTTTCCCCGGGCGGCGTGGCGGTGGATAGCACCGGCAACGTGTACGTCAGCAGCGAGGGCATGTACGGCCGCGTGGTGGAGTTGGCGACCGGTTCGAATACCACCACGGTGTGGCCGTTCGCCGGCCTTTACCAGCCCCAAGGTATCGCGGTTGACAGCGGCGGCAGCGTATACGTCGCCGACTTCAACAACCGGGTGTTGAAGTTGGCGTCCGGGTCGAACAACCAAATTGCGCTGCCGTTCAATGGTCTCAATTACCCCGAGGGCGTAGCGGTGGATGGCGCCGGCAATGTGTATGTGGCCGACCGGGGCAACGACAGGGTGGTGGAGTTGACGGCTGGGTCCAACAACCAGACTGTGCTGCCGTTCGACGGTCTCAATAACCCGGACGGTGTGGCCGTGGACAGCGCCGGCAACGTCTATGTGACCGACACCGACAACAACAGAGTGCTGAAGTTGGCGCCCGGGTCGAATACCCAGACTGTACTGCCGTTCACCGGTGTCAGCGTGCCCTGGGGGATCGGGGTGGACAAGGCCGGCAACGTGTTGGTCACGGAACACGACAGCAACAAGGTGCTGAAATTGGCGGTCGGATCAACCGCTTCGACCGAGCTACCCCTCACCGGCCTCAACACCCCGTTGGGGGTTACGACCGATGCGGACGGGAACGTGCTCGTAGCCGACCGCGGCAACGACAGGGTGGTCAGGCTCGGCGTCGCCGGATGTCCCGGGTAGCGGATCCGCGCGGCGACGATGCAGGCCGAAGGCCTGAGGAGGGGCCGGGCAATTAAATCAGCGCCGGCGGATTGCGATCAAACGGTTGGCCACGGTGGCCACCAGGTAGACCACCGCTACCACGATGATCAATGTCAGGGCAGCGCCCCAAACCCGCAGGAAGCCAGCGTGTTCGGGGTTGTTGAGTTCGCTGTAGATCAGCAACGGCAGCGACGCCATGTTGCCGTTGAAGATGTCGAAGTTGATCGAGCGGCTGTATCCGACCAGCACCAGCACCGGCGCGGTTTCGCCCATAACACGCGCGATTGACAGTAAGACGCCGGATATGATGCCCGGCATCGCGACAGGTACGACGATGCGCATGATCGTCTTCCATTTGGGAATACCCAAGGCGTAGCTGGCTTCTCGCAGGTCGTCGGGCACCAGTTTGAGCATCTCCTCGGTCGACCGCACCACGATTGGCAACATCAACAAGACCAGTGCGAGTGACACCGCGAAGGCGCTCTGCTGAAATCCCACCGTGGCGATCCACAAACTGAAGATGAAAAGCGCCGCCACGATCGAGGGTAGCCCGGCCAGCACGTCAACCATGAAGCTGGTGAACCGCGCCAGCCGACTGGAACGGTATTCCGCCAAGTACACCGCGGTCATGAATCCCAGCGGTACGGCGATGACAGCCGCCACCGCAGCCTGCACCACGGTCCCGTAGAGGGCGTGATACACCCCGCCGGCGAACTGCTCCGGCAGCACTCCGCGCAATGAGTGACTCCACCATCCGGGCTGGATGATGGCATACCAGCCGCGTTGGACGACAACCCACAGCAGCCAGACCAGCGGAACCAACGCGATGACGAACGAAGTCACGAAAAACATTGCCGCGACGTTGTTTTTGATCCGCCGCCCGATGCTGATCGGCATAACCGCTGCAGTTTTGACCGGCAGGTCGAGGGTGGGGGCGCTCATGTCTTGACCGCCCTGCCCACGATCGCGCGGGCGACCGCATTGACGAGGAATGTCAGGACGAACAGCACAAATCCAGCCGCGATGTAGGCTCCCGTCGGTAGGGGCTCACTGAATTCATTTGCCGCAGAAGCAATCTTGGACGCGAAGGTGTAGCCACCGTCGAAAACAGACCAATTCCCGGGGCGCGCCGCTGCGCGCAGGATGATCAGCACCGCCACGGTTTCGCCCAGAGCGCGACCCAGCCCCAGCATCGACGCAGCGACGACACCACTGCGGCCGAATGGCAGCACGGTCATCCGCACCACCTCCCACTTTGTCGCGCCCAATGCTTGCGCGGCTTCGATGTGCGGGCCGGGGGTCTGCCGGAACACCTCCCGCGACACCGAGGTGATGATGGGCAAGACCATCACCGAAAGCACGACACCGGCGGTGAGTATGTTGCCGCCGCCGGCCAATGAAACGTTGCCGGCCTTGAACAGAAACAGCCAGCCCAAGTGGCGGTTGAGGAATGCTTCGATCGGCGAGACCTGCGGTGCCAGCACAAAAATTCCCCACAACCCGAAGACGATCGACGGTACTGCGGCGAGCAGATCGACTAAGGCGCCGAACGGGCGTGACAGCCTTGCCGGCGCGTATTGGGTGAGGAACACGGCGATTCCGACCGCAACCGGTACCGCCAAGATCATGGCGCAGAGTGAGCTCAGCACCGTCACCATCAAGAGGTCGCGGATACCGAATGCCAGGTTGTTGCTGTCGGCGGTATCGAATTGCGCGCTGGTGAAGAAATTCGCGTGGTTGGCGCGCAGCGACGGGATGGCATGGATCAGAAGGAAGATCGCGATCAGACCGATGGCGATAGTGATCGACGAACCGGCGACGGCGGCGACCGACTTGAAAAGTCGGTCGCCCCGCCGTGCCTTGGCCTCGTCGCGGGCCCTCAGCGCCGGCGTTGTCGCGGTCGACACAGTAATTCTAGGGTTCTAGGCGATCAAGCGATGGCGTTGACCGCGGTCGACAACCTCGACTTGAACGCGTCGGGAATGGGGATATATCCGTTGTCCGCCAACCCATTCTGGCCGGGACCAATGGTGGCCTGCAGGAACGCCTTCACGGCCGTGCCGACCTGGCTGTCGGGATACTTCGAGCAGACAACCTCATAGGTCGCCAGCACGATCGGATAGGCGCCCGGCTGCGTCGGCTTGTAGAACGACACCGTGTCGAGCATCAGGTCGTTGCCCTGGCCTTTGATTTGTGCGGCGGCGATGGTCTTACCGACCGAATCGGCGCTGATCGANACCGGGTCGGGNCCCGCCGANGTGACGATCTTGGCCACATTGAGCTTCTGCGCCTGGGCNAACGACCACTCGTTGTAGGTGATCGAACCGGGGGTGTTCTTGATGGCCGCCGAGGTGCCGTCGTTGCCCTTGGCGCCTTCACCGACGCCGCCATTGAACGACTTTCCGGCGCCCTTGCCCCAGGCGCCATTCGATGCGGTGTCGAGGTACTGCTGGAAATTGTCCGTGGTTCCCGACTGGTCACTGCGGAACACGACGTGTATCGGCAGATCGGGTAGCGCGGTGCCGGCGTTGAGCGCGGTGATGGCCGGGTCGTTCCACGTCTTGATGGTCCCGTTGAACATCTTCGCCGTCGTCGGCCCGTCCAGATTCAGCGACGACACGCCGCTGACGTTGTAGGTCACCGCGATCGGACCGAACACCACTGGCAGGTCCCACGCCGGCGAACCGCACCGCTGCTGCGCTTTGGTGTGCTCGTCGGCGCTCAACGGCACGTCGGAGCCGCCGAAATCCGTTTGGTTGCCGACGAACTCATTGATCCCGGCGCCCGAACCGTTGGCTGTGTAGTTCAAGGTCTGACCTGAGCAAGCCTGCTCGAATGCATTGACGAATCGGGCCATGGCGTTCGCCTGGGCGGTGGATCCGCTGGCTTTCAGCGTCTGCTTTCCGCCGCAACTCACGTTGGCCGCTGACGAACCAGTCGAACCGGACGACGACGAACCAGACGTCGCACCGCTTCCATTTGCATTCTCGTTGTTGTTTCCACACGCGGACAGCATCAGCGCACCGGTGGCCAACACACTAAGCGCAGGCCCAAATTGGTTGATTCTCAAAATTGTTCCTTTTAACAGTCGGGGTGATGACTTCTTTCACTGCGCCAACAGGACAGGCCGGACCACGGGATAGTGAGGAGCGTGGCTGCTCTGGGCCAACGCCATGGGGACTCGAAGTTAACAAACCGCGACACCAACGCGAACGTAGCACCGCGCCGATTGCGGTCTGCGGCCCCTCACCTAAATCAATCGCTTGACTTAACCGATGCCACGCCGATTAACTCATTGCCATGGTCAACGAACTGGCCGGCAAGGTTGCGGTCGTCACCGGCGGCGCATCAGGCATCGGCGCCGGCATCGTCGAGAGATTCCTGGCGGAGGGTGCGCGGGTCGTCATTGCCGACATCGAGCGCGATCGCGGTGAGGACTTCGCGGCCACACTGGGCGCCGACGCGGTCTTTCGATTGACCGATGTCTCCGATCCGGATCAGGTTGGTGCGCTGGTCGCAGCTGCCGTCGAGACGTTCGGCGCGCTCGACGTGATGGTGAACAACGCCGGAGTCTCCAGCAAGATGCACCGAAGCTTCCTCGACGACGACCTCGCCGACTTCCAGCGCGTCATGGCGGTCAACGTCTTGGGCGTGATGGCCGGTACCCGGGACGCGGCCCGGCAGATGGCGGCCAGCGGCGGCGGGTCGATCGTCAACATGTCGTCGATCGGCGGCATCCAGGCCGGTGGCGGAGTGATGACGTACCGCGCCTCCAAGGCGGCGGTCATTCACTTCACCAAGTCCGCCGCAATCGAATTGGCCTACTACGACATTCGGGTCAACACCATCGCGCCCGGCAGCATACCGACACCGCTGCTGGCCTCGTCGAACAGCGAAAAGGACGCCGCCGAGCTGCAGCGATTCGAGCAGGCAATTCGCGAGCAGATGCGAGCCGACCGGCCGCTGAAGCGGGAGGGTACGCCCGAGGACGTCGCGGAGGCTGCGCTGTATCTGGCAGGCGAGCGCTCCCGGTATGTCACCGGCACAGTCCTGGTGGTCGACGGCGGCACCTCCGCAGGGAAAGCGATTCGTCGTCGTAGCGATAAGAAAGATTAAATCAATCGCTTGACTTAATCGGGGTCAGGGCGTTGACTTGGCTGGGTGACCACCGCGAAGGCCTCGCGCACCGACCGGGCCAGCACGACCCAAGAGGCGATCCTGACCGCGGCCGAACGGCTGTTCGCCGAGCATGGGGTCTTCGCTGTGTCCAACCGGCAGGTCAGCGAGGCCGCCGGCCAGGGCAACAATGCCGCGGTCGGCTACCACTTCGGCACCAAAACCGATTTGGTGCGGGCCATCGAGCAGCGGCACCGGGTGGCCATCGAACAGCTGCGGGAAAGCATGGTCGCCGAGATGCTGCAATCGGGCGCCGGCGACGATATGCGGAGCTGGGTGGCCTGTCTGGTACGTCCGTTGACCGATCACCTGGCGGCGCTCGGCAACCCGACCTGGTACGCCCGCTTCGCCGCGCAAGTGATGACCGATCCGGCTTACTACAACATCGTGGTCAAGGATGCGCTCACATCTGAATCGCTGGTCCGGGTGATCGATGGCATCAACCGGTGCCTTCCCGAGTTGCCGCTCGACGTTCGGGTGGAACGCAACCTGATGGCCCGCAACCTACTGATGCACACCTGCGCCGAGCGTGAAAGGGCAATGGCCGCAGGCGCATCCGTGCCCGGTTCGTCGTGGCAGGCCGCCGGCACCGGTCTGATCGACGCGGTCGTGGGACTCTGGCTGGCGCCGGTCACCCCGCACGATTAGAGGAAGCTGGCTGTAAAAGTAATGAAAGTGACTGTGGACCAAGACATTTGCGCTTCGTCGGGAAACTGCGTGATGCACGCACCCGAGCTATTCGATCAGCGCGACGATGACGGTGTCGTCGTTCTGCTGAACGAGAACCCGCCCGCCGAACAGGCTGACAACGCCCGCAAGGCCGCCGCGGGCTGCCCCGCTCTGGCCATCCACATCGAGGAGTGAGACGTGTCCGACACCCTCGC
>JGI12627J18819_10000502_pt1 | contig 12953 bp, 12 predicted proteins | sample TexAe_OM1H0_M2_FD_18819 | JGI IMG/M metagenome (IMG submission 18819)
CTCGTGCCAGAAAATCGGGCAGCTGGTGGTGCAGGCCGCACACAGGATGCACTTGGTGGTGTCGTCGTAGCGCGCGCGGTCGGTCGGGCTCTGGATGCGCTCGCGCGTCGGCGGGTTGCCGGTGGTCACGAGGTAGGGCTTCACCGCACGGTAGGCGTCGAAGAACGGCTCCATGTTGACCACCAGGTCCTTCTCGACCGGCAGCCCGCGGATCGGTTCGACCGTGATGGTCAGCGGCTTGCCTTGCTTCTTGGGAAGCAGGTCGCGCATCAGCACCTTGCAGGCCAGCCGGTTGACGCCGTTGATGCGCATGGCATCAGAGCCGCACACCCCGTGCGCGCAGGATCGCCGGAAGGTGAGCGTGCCATCCAGGTAGCTCTTGATGTAGATGAGTAGGTTGAGCAACCGGTCGCTGGGCAGGCAGGGCACGCGAAAGCTCTGCCAGCCACCGGTTTTGGTGAACGCGTCGGGTTCGTCGGGGTTGTACCGGGCGATCTTGACGGTCACCATGACCGCGCCCTCGGGGATCGCCGGCAGGGGTGGTTCCTGGGTCGCCACGCCTGTTTCAACGGTCGTCATCAGTACTTCCGCTCCTTGGGTTCGTAGCGAGTCTGCACGACGGGCTTGAAGTCGAGCGTGATGTCGCTCAGCAGATCGGTGCCCTGCTTATCGGTCCCGATTTCCTTGTAGGCCATTGTGTGCCGCATGTAGTTGACGTCGTCACGGTTCGGGTAATCCTCGCGCGCATGGCCGCCGCGGGACTCCTTGCGGTTCAGCGCGCCGACGACCGTGACCTCGGCAAGCTCCAGCAGGAAACCCAGCTCGATGGCTTCGAGCAGATCGCTGTTGAAGCGTTTTCCCTTGTCGTGCACGGAGATTCGGGAATACCGTTCCTTCAGCGCGTGAATATCGGTGAGCGCCTGTTTCAGCGTCTCCTCGGTGCGGAACACCGCGGCGTTATTGTCCATGGTCTGCTGCAGCGCGCCGCGGATGTCGGCGACGCGCTCGTTGCCGTGCTCGGACAGGATGTCGGCGACCCAGCCCACGACCATCGTCGCCGGATCCGGTGGCATGTCGACGAAGTCGTGTCCGCGCGCGTAGCCGGCCGCGGCGATGCCGGCCCGACGGCCGAACACGTTGATGTCCAACAGCGAGTTGGTGCCGAGCCGGTTGGCGCCGTGCACCGACACGCACGCGCATTCGCCGGCCGCGTAGAGGCCCGGAACGGTAGAGGTGTTGTCCCGCAACACCTGTCCGGTGACGGTGGTCGGGATGCCGCCCATCACGTAATGGCAGGTCGGATAGACCGGCACCAGCTCTTTGACCGGGTCCACGCCCAGATAGGTGCGCGCGAACTCGGTGATGTCGGGCAGCTTGGACTCCAGCACGTCCTCGCCCAGGTGGCGTACGTCGATGTAGACGTAGTCCTTGTGCGGCCCGGCGCCGCGGCCTTCGAGGACCTCCAGCACCATCGAGCGGGCCACGATGTCGCGGGGAGCCAGGTCGACGATCGTCGGGGCGTAGCGCTCCATGAAGCGCTCGCCCTCCCCGTTGAGCAGCCGGCCGCCCTCGCCGCGCACGGCCTCGGATATCAAGATGCCCAGGCCGGCCAGCCCGGTCGGGTGAAACTGGTGAAACTCCATGTCCTCCAACGGAAGTCCTTTGCGGAACACGATGCCAATGCCGTCACCGGTCAACGTGTGCGCGTTCGACGTCGTCTTATACATCCGGCCCGAGCCGCCGGTCGCGATCACGACCGCCTTGGCGTGGAAGACGTGGATGTCGCCGGTCGCCAGCTCGTAGGCGACCACACCGGTAGCCACCGGACCGCTCGGCGTCTCGGTCAGCACGAGGTCCAGCGCGTAGAACTCGTTGAAGAACTGCACATCGTGCTTGACGCAGTTCTGGTAGAGGGTCTGCAGGATCATGTGGCCGGTGCGGTCGGCGGCGTAGCAGGCCCGGCGGACCGGCGCCTTGCCGTGGTCGCGGGTGTGGCCGCCGAAGCGGCGCTGGTCGATGCGGCCCTCGGGGGTGCGGTTGAAGGGCATCCCCATCTTCTCCAGGTCCAGCACCGCGTCGATCGCTTCCTTGCACATGATCTCCACGGCGTCCTGGTCGGCGAGATAGTCACCGCCCTTGACGGTGTCGAACGTGTGCCATTCCCAGTTGTCGTCCTCGACATTGGCCAGGGCGGCGCACATCCCGCCCTGGGCGGCCCCGGTGTGACTGCGGGTGGGGTACAGCTTGGTCAGCACCGCGGTGCGAACCCGCGGCCCGGCCTCCACCGCCGCCCGCATGCCGGCACCGCCCGCGCCGACGATCACCACGTCGTATCGGTGTTGGGAGATCACTGGTCAGGCTCCGATATTCGGGTCGAAGGTCAACAGCACGTAGGTGCCCAGCACCAGCGTGAATCCCATGGACAACAGCAGCAGGCTGTTGAGCCAGAAGCGGGTGCTGTCCTTGCGGCTGTAGTCGTCGATGATCGTGCGCAGGCCGTTGCCGCCGTGCAGTTGCGCCAGCCACAGCAGCGCCAGATCCCAGAACTGCCAGAACGGCGACGCCCAGCGCTGCGAGACGTAGTTGAAGTCGATGCGGTAAACGCCGTTGTCCCACATCAGCATGATGAACAGGTGCCCGAGGGCCAAGAACACCAGCGCGATGCCGGAGAACCGCATGAACAGCCACGCGAACTTCTCGAAGTTCGGGATGCCGGCGCGGCGCCGCGGCGACCGGGGATTGTCCAGGCTGGGCGGGCGGTCGTGGCTGCGCGCAAGCACCGGCGCGACCTCGCCGCGCCCCAGCTGAAGGTCAGGGCTGCTCATCGGAAGTGCTCCATCATGTGAATGCCGATCACGACCGCCGCCGGCACCATCAGCAGCAGATAGACCACGCCGATGATCCACAGCATCAGCCGCTGATAGCGCGGGCCCTGCGACCAGAAATCGATCAGGATGACCCGGATGCCGTTCATTGCGTGAAAGAGCACGGCGGCGACCAAGCCGAATTCCATCAGGCCCACGACCGGAGTCTGGTAGTCGTGGATCACCGCGTTGTAGGTCTGCGGGCTCACCCGCAGCATCGCGGCGTCCAGGACGTGGACGAACAAGAAGAAGAAGATCGTTGCGCCGCTGATGCGATGCAGCACCCACGACCACATGCCGGGATCTCCCCGGTACAGGGTCCGTGGTGGCCGCAGTTTGCGCGTCGCCTGCGTAGTCACCCAGTCCTCACCGCCTTCTTGCGACGTTAAACGACACTCGAGCCGGGCAATCGAGCTTAGCTCTAAAAACGCACGGTTTGCGGCGACAGTCCGCGAACCCGAGTGCGAGTTCCGGCTAGGGTGACTGTCGTAGTTGGGCCATGGATGAGGTGGGTTGCGGTATGCCTGACATCGACTGGAATCTGCTGCGGGACAAAGCAATACACGCGGCGGCGGGGGGTTATGCGCCCTACTCGCGGTTCCGGGTGGGCGCGGCCGCGCTGGTCGGCGACGGCCGGGTGATCACCGGGTGCAATGTGGAGAACGTCTCATATGGCCTTGGTCTCTGTGCCGAGTGTGGCGTGGTGTGTGCCCTGCATGCGTCCGGGGGCGGCCGGCTGATCGCGCTGGTCTGCGTCGACGCGCATGCAGCCCTGCTGATGCCGTGCGGGCGATGCCGCCAGATCCTGCTCGAGCATGGGGGCCCCGGACTGTTGATCGACCATCCGGCCGGGCCGCGCCGGCTCGACGACCTGCTGCCCGACGCTTTCGGTCCCGATGACCTGGCCCGGGGCCGCGCCTGATGGACGCCGCATTCGACGCGCCGACGGTGATCAGGACCAAGCGCGACGGCGGCCGGTTGTCCGATGCCGCCATCGACTGGGTCATCGGCGCCTATACCGGCGGCCGGGTCGCCGAAGAGCAGATGGCGGCCCTGTTGATGGCGATCCTCTTTCGCGGCATGGACCGCGGCGAGATCGCCAGGTGGACNGCGGCGATGCTGGCGTCGGGCGAACGGCTGGATTTCAGCGACCTGCACGTGCCGACGGTCGACAAGCACTCGACCGGCGGGGTGGGGGACAAGATCACCCTGCCGTTGGTGCCGGTCGTCGCGGCCTGCGGTGCGACGGTCCCGCAGGCATCGGGCCGCGGACTCGGACACACGGGCGGCACCCTGGACAAGCTCGAGTCGATCGCGGGTTTCACCGCCGAACTGCCCATCCGGCGCGTCCGCGACCAACTTCGCGACGTCGGCGCGGCCATCTTCGCCGCCGGCGACCTGGCCCCCGCCGACGCCAAGCTCTACGCCCTCCGCGACATCACCGCGACCGTGGAGTCGCTGCCGTTGATCGCCAGCTCGGTGATGAGCAAGAAGCTCGCCGAGGGGGCGGGCGCGCTGGTGCTCGACGTGAAGGTCGGTTCCGGCGCATTCATGGCGTCGGAGGCGCAGAGCCGCGAACTTGCGCACACGATGGTCGAACTGGGCGCGGCGCACGGCGTGGCCACCCGCGCACTGCTGACGGACATGAACTGCCCGCTGGGCGCGACCGTCGGCAACGCCCTCGAGGTCGCCGAGTCGTATGAGGTGCTGGCCGGCGGCGGGCCGCCCGACGTCGTGGAGCTGACGCTGCGGCTGGCGACCGAAATGCTCGATCTCGCCGGGATCGATGACCGCGATCCCGCCGACACGCTGCGCGACGGCACCGCGATGGATCGGTTCCGCCGGCTCGTGGCGGCCCAGGGCGGTGACTTGTCGGTACCGTTGCCGATCGGTGCGCATACCGAGACCGTGACCGCCGACCGGAGCGGCACAATGGGCGATATCGACGCGATGGCGGTAGGGGTTGCGGCTTGGCGGCTCGGTGCGGGCAGATCCCGTCCGGGCGAACGGGTGCAGCCGGGTGCCGGCATCCGGATTCACCGCCGCCCGGGCGAGCCGGTCGTCGCCGGCGAGCCGTTGTTCACCCTCTACACCGACACCCCGGAGCGCTTCGGCCCCGCGCTGGCCGAGCTGGACGGCGGGTTCGGTGTCGGCGACACACCACCGGTTTGGAGACCGCTCATCATCGATCGGATCGTCAAGTGACCGCACCACTGGGTTTGGAACAGATCAGAAAAGCACCCAAGGCCCTGCTGCACGACCACCTCGACGGCGGGTTGCGCCCGGCAACGGTCATCGACATCGCCGCGGCGACCGGTTACGACGGCCTGCCCGCCACCGACGCCGACGAGCTGGCGACGTGGTTCCGCACCCGTTCGCACAGCGGCTCGCTGGAGCGCTACCTGGAGCCGTTCTCGCACACCGTGGCCGTCATGCAGACGCCCGACGCGTTGCATCGCGTCGCCTTCGAGTGCGTGGAAGACCTGGCCGCTGACTCGGTGGTCTACGCCGAGGTGCGGTTCGCGCCCGAGTTGCACATTGACCGAGGGCTGTCCTTCGACGAAATCGTCGAGGCCGTGCTGGCCGGCTTCGCCGATGGCGAGAAGGCGTGCGCGGCCGCCAACCGGCCGATCGTGGTGCGGCTGCTGGTCACCGCCATGCGGCACGCGGCGGTATCCCGGGCGATCGCAGAACTGGCAATCCGGTTCCGGGACAAGGGGGTTGTCGGATTCGACATCGCGGGCGCGGAGGCGGGCAATCCGCCGACGCGGCACCTCGAAGCATTCGATTACATGCGAGACCACAACGCGCGCTTCACCATTCATGCCGGAGAGGCGTTCGGGCTGCCGTCCATTCACGAGGCGATCGCCTTCTGCGGCGCCGACCGGCTGGGTCACGGGGTGCGCATCGTCGACGACATCGACATCTTGCCCGACGGGCAGGTACGGCTGGGCCAGCAGGCATCGATCCTGCGGGACAAGCGAATTCCGCTGGAGTTGTGCCCTAGTTCGAACGTGCAGACCGGCGCCGTCAAGAGCATCGCCGATCATCCGTTCGATCTGCTGGCCCGCACGCGCTTCCGGGTGACGGTCAACACGGACAACCGGCTGATGAGCGATACGACGATGAGCCGAGAGATGCACAGGTTGGTGGAGGCGTTCGGCTACGGATGGAGCGACCTCGAACGGTTCACCATCAACGCGATGAAATCGGCGTTCATCCCGTTCGACGAGCGGCTGGCGATCATCGACGAGGTGATCAAGCCGCGGTACGCGGTGCTGATCGGCTAGCTCACAGGGTGTGGGACTTGCGTAAGAGTTCGGCCGGGGTTGGCAGCCGGATGGAGATGAGCCCCGCGAAGTTGTCATCGAGCAGACGAACGCGGTGAATGGTGCAGTGCACCAGGGTCCAGCCGCCGCCGATTGCCCGCAGCCGCAGTAACCCGTCGGCCGGTCCTTCGACGAACTGCTGGGCCATCGCGCGCAGCACGGGGTGCTCGTCCGGGTGCACGAAGGGTTGCCCCGCTACTTCTCCGCGCCAGTCGGCGTGCGGAAAGGGCGGATCGAGCCACTTGAGCAGATTCCACGTGCGCAGGTCGACAAAGGCGCGGTGGATACCTTCCTGAGCCAGGTCCCTGACTATTTGTCGCGCCAGATCGGCGTCGGGTTCCGGAGCCTCTTTGTGCGCAACCCGCCAATTCATCGCGCGGGCAACCAGGTGATCGGTGCCGTCCGCGCGACGCTCGAGTGCGGCCCGGGCAACGAAACTCACCCGGATCCGCTCACCGTCGTAACCCGTTGTGTCCCAGGTGCTGCAAAACGTGTCGCCGGGTTTGCAACTCATGGACAAGGTCAGCACCTGAGCCTCATCCCGGTTGATGTGACCGATAGGCATATCCGCCGCGAACGTCCGGCCATCGGTTTTCTCGACGCTCAAGTCGAGGCCGGCATTGAATAACGCCTGAGGCGTGTCGCTTGCCGTCCCTGTCGTCAAGTCCCATGACACCGCTCCCGGCAAAGACCTTTGCGCCGGACGTGCCGTGGCGGGCCCGACCCACAAATGCACGCCGTGTACTCGGCCGTCATTGGAGACCACGGAACGTGTTCGTATTATCGTGTTTCCCTGCCCCACCTGCTTTGTCACGCTTTGCTTGTCGCGGACCGCCTCATTGACGGAGGCCATTATGGTGCTCAGATGTGGATTTCTCCGCAGAAAAACACTCGTCGGCACGAATTTTCGAAGCGCATGCCCTTGAGCAACGACGACGGGCTCGTCGCCGAGCACTTCGAGCAACAGCCAATCGCGATCCACGAGTTGTGATGATACGAGCAGCCAGTGCGTAAGCGATGGCTTATCGGCTAACCGAGCGTGGCGTCGGCCCCCGCCCGCGGCGTGTCGGCCCGGACTATCGACTTGTGCGGGAGGCTAATGATATAAAACCTTGGCGTCTGGCAGTGCCAGACTCCGTTTGAAACGCGAATGTGCAGTCCGTACGCGTTGATTACAGCGAGCGACGGCCAACCGTCTTCCGCTGACGAGCCTGAGTCAACGAAGCCGAGGACTATGAATACTCGCGGACAACCCTCCTCTCCATATCCCGCTCCATGAGCCACATCGACGGGCTGATTCCACAGCTCCTGAAGCACGGGAAGCGCACGATNAGGGAGCTCAGCGCGTCCGGTTCCATCAACACCGAGACATTTGCGAGCCTGCACGGGAAAGCGAATTCCCTGCTCTCCCGATTGACGGCGGAGGGGGTTGAAAAATCCAGCCGTGTCGGAATTCTGGGCGAGAATTCGAGCGAGTGGATCATTGCGGATCTTGTGCTGATCGAACTGCAATGTCTTTCCGTCGAAATCCCGTTTGATCACGACGCGGCGGAGCAGCACGATTACATCACTATCTGTAACAGTCACGATCTCGCGGCTCTCATTGTGATCGGCTCTCACGACAATTCGGCCGAGGCCGTGGTCGAGATCTTCAAGCATNCGAAAGCCGGGCGCGCTAAGAAAAGCAACCCGGACGATTTGACCGTCACTATTTCTCGTGATCCGAACGATCCGCAGACGGCGATCACCATTTCCAAGCGCGACACCTCCAACGCCATCGAATCGTTTGTGAACGTCTGGACTCCCAGCAGCCAGGATCATCTTCTGGTCGTGGTGCCGTTCACGAGTTTCCAGCAAAGGTTTCTCGTGTACCTGGCGATCAAATACGGATTCGACATCACGCTGGCCCCGCACGAGCTGATGCACCAAGCGCTCACGCAATTCTCGCCGACGATCATGAGCAACGACCGCTACCTGTGGATGAGCCTGGGCGGGCGTAGCTTCCCCGGCGGCGGCGCCTGATCAACTTGACATCAACTTGACGATGGGCCGCCGCGGTATCAGGTTGGTGAGGTGAAGTTACCTCTGCTGGGCCCCGTTTCGTTGACGGGTTTCCAGAACGCCTGGTTCTTTCTGTTCCTGCTGCTCGTGTTGCTGGTGCTGGGAATCTACGTCGTGCTGCAATTCGCCCGCCGCCGCCGGGTGCTGCGGTTCGCCAACATGGAGGTGCTCGATCGCGTCGCGCCGCCCCACCCCAGCCGGTGGCGGCACCTGCCGACGATCCTGCTGGCCACGTCGCTGGTGTTGCTGACCACCGCGATGGCCGGGCCGACCTCCGACGTCCGGATTCCGCTCAACCGCGCGGTCGTGATGCTGGTGATCGACGTCTCGGAGTCCATGGCATCCACCGACGTCGCCCCCTCCCGCCTGGAGGCCGCAAAGGAGGCCGGCAAGCAATTTGCCCGCGAGCTGACGCCGGCCATCAACCTCGGGCTGGTGGAGTTCGCGGCCACGGCCACGCTGCTGGTCCCCCCGACAACCAACCGCGCCGCGGTGAATGCCGGCATCGACAGCCTGCAAGCCGCCCCGAAGACCGCGACCGGGGAGGGCATCTTCACCGCGCTGCAGGCGATCGCGACGGTCGGCTCGGTGATGGGAGGCGGCGACGGTCCGCCACCGGCGCGCATCGTGCTGGAATCCGACGGCGCCGAGAACGTGCCGCTGGATCCCAACGCCCCGCAGGGGGCGTTCACCGCCGCCCGGGCCGCCAAGGCGGAGGGGGTGCAGATATCGACGATCTCCTTCGGCACGCCCGACGGCACCGTGGTCTATGAGGGTGCCACGATTCCGGTGCCCGTCGACGATCAGACGCTGCAGAAGATCTGCGAGATCACCGACGGCCAGGCGTTCCATGCCGACAGTCTCGAATCGCTGAAGAACGTCTATTCGACGCTGCAGCGCCAGATCGGCTACGAAACCGTGAAGGGCGACGCCAGTCTTGCCTGGATGCTGCTGGGCGCCGTCGTCATGGCCGGCGCCGTGTTGGCCGGTCTATTGCTGAACCGCCGGTTGCCGGCCTAGGGCGATCAGGTCGGCAGCCGCCGGTTGATCAGCAGCGCCAACGCGGTGGCGATCAGGGCCGTGATGACTGCGAGGCGCAGCCAACCGGAACTGCCCGGCCCGGGCACCGTGCGGTAGCCGATCTCGTTCTCGATGGCGCTGTAGCTCTTGGTGAGTTCGTCCACGCTGGACGCGGTGTAGGACTGCCCGCCCGAGAGCTTGGCGATCGTCTTCATCTGGTCCGCCGAAACCGGGACCGCGACCTTCTGCCCGTCCATCTCGATCTCGCCATTCTTGGTTCCGAACGAGATGGTCGAGATGGGCACGCCCTGATCCTTGGCCAGCCGCGCCGCGGTGTAGGCGCCGTCGTGCGGATCGCTGGGGTCTGACGGCTTGTTCTCACCGCCGTCGGAGAGCAGCACGATGCGCGCCGGTGGTGGGGTGTCGCCGCCCGCTACCGCGGTTGCGCTGATCGCGTGCAGTGCGGTGAAGATGGCTTCGCCGGTCGCGGTGCTGTCCGCGAAGTCGAGCTTCTTCAGCGCGTCGACCGTTGCCTGGTGCTGTGGCGTCGGCGGCACCAGCAGGTAGGGCGTTCCCGCAAAGCCGACCAGTCCGAGGTTGATGCCGGGCGTCAGTTGACCGGCGAATTGCCCGGCCGCCTGCTCGGCGGCCTTGAGCCGGTTGGGTTCGACGTCAGTGGCCCGCATGGACTGCGACATGTCGACCACCAGCATGATGACTGCGCGGTTGCGCGGAATCCGCATGTCGTGGGTGGGCGTGGACAGCGCGACGGTGAGCAGGAACAGGGCGAGCAGTGATACCGCGATCGGAAGGTGCCGCCACGGCGACTGCGGCACGTTCGCCTCGGTGTAGCGGCGCAGCCGGCGGCGCCGGCGCGCCTGGACGACGACGTAGACGGCCAGCAGGGCCAGCGGCACCACGGCGAACAGCAACATGCCCGGACGCTGAAAGCCATAGAGGGGAAGGGGTCCGATACCGGGAAGCGACACGTGGCCAACCTCCCCGTCTGTGCCCGTTCTGACCGTCGGATTGACCGACGGCGGATGCTGCCGCCAGTAAAGAGGAGACTTCGTGACCCGTCAAACGGGGCCTATTCCCTGCGGAGGCGCCCGTCGACGAATTGCTCCAGCTTCTCCCACTCCCGTACCGCCGCGGCGTACGGAGGCGATGGCTTGCCCACTGAGCCCGGCTCGAGGACGGCGGCCACCAGCTTGCCCAGCGGACGGGTTGTCTCCAGCGCCTTATCGACCGTGCTCTCTTCGGAGTAGTCGCCGACGTCGCGAAGCAATTCGACGGCCAGATCCAGCTGCTCGCGGTCGACCGCGTCCGGCCCGTCCGCGATATCGTCGGACAGCCCGCTGAGCACGTAGATGTTGTCATCGGTCACCTCGACCGCCAGCGAGCCGTCGGTTGCGGCGGTACGGATGTCGTCGTAGGTGCTCAAGTCGGCCAGGTCGTGGTCGTGCTCGTCGGCCAGATAGCGGGCCAGCGACCGTTCGGAGCTGAACACGCTGATCCGGCCGTTGCGGCCCAGGAAGATCGGGCGATCGTCCAGGTAGCACCGCAGCGTGTAGAAGGTGCCGGAGCTTGTCATGATCCGGATCGGGTCGATACCCACCTCGGCCCAGAAATCCTCGTCGCTGCCCAGCACGACGGAGTCGCCCACCGCGCGAGGTTCCTCGTCGGATTCGGCGGTGACCTCGTCTTCGTCGTCTTCGCTTTCCGTGGAGCTTCCCGTGGAGCTTTCCTTGGAGCTCTCCTCGGAGGTCTCCTCGTCGACCTCGTCGGCGGCGTCTTCGGTGTCCGCCTCGTCGTCCCCGGTGGCGTCTTCTTCGGGCTCCTCGGCCAGTTCGTCGGCGGCCTTGGTGGACAGTGCGGCGTCGACCTCGGGGGTGGTGACGATCTTCTCGATCCCGCTGAGCACGTCGTCCCAGCTGCGTCCGATGATCTCGGAGATCGAATTCCAGCGCTTCAGACCGGCTTTCCCGGTGAAGTGGTCGATGCCGCCCGACACGGTGCCCAGGCTGGGGTTGCCGTTGAAGAACTTCGACACCGCGGCCAGCTCGCACACCGACCCGATCGATGACACGATCGCCAGCGTGCCCGCCAGCGCGTTCACCGACTCCTCGGTCGGCTTTTCCGACACCAGCTCCTCGACGGTGACCAGATCGAACTGCCTGTTCTCTGCGGGCTCGAATTTGTGGGCGTGCGCCGCGGTCAGGTCTGCCCATGCCGGATGGTCGACCAGGTCGTTGTCGCTGTCGGAGCGCACGAACGCGACCAGGTCGGCGACGGATTCGAAGACGTAGAGGTCCTCGTCCTTGCCGAGGAACGCCTCCCACTCGTCGCCGGCGTCCCGCCAGCGCGGTGCCCACACCGTGTAGCGATCGCCAGTGGACAGACTCAGCCGGATCGGCACGAGGTCAGCAGCCATGCGGCACACAATAGCGACGGCCCACGGTGGCCCGTGGTAGCGCCCGGCCCGTCTAGTCCCAGATGTCGGCGATGGCGGGCGCGCTGGCCGCGTAGCCGGTCTTGGGCAGCCCGTACATCTGCTCCACCGTGGACAGCACGTTGTAGTGGTTGATCTGCTCGCTGTATTGACCGGGGCGGACGTGCGCGCCGTAGATCACCGTCGGGATCTGGTTGCGGCCGGAGTCGTCGTCCTCGTCGAACGTCACGATCAGCAGGCTGTTGTTGGCCGCCGCCCAGTTGGCGTAACCCGAGAGCTGGCGATTCAGCCATGTGTCGGCCTGGGCGATCGAGCCGTCGTGCATGTTGTCGTCGTTGTTGGGGATGACGAACGACACGGTCGGCAGGTTGGCGTAGTTGCCCGCCGGGAACGCGGAGAAGGGCAGCGAGTTCGCCGCGGGCACATTGGTGAAGTTGGCCCAGGGCACGTGCTTGCGGGCATATTTGCCGGCGCTGCAGGCCGGCGAGCCGGCGGCGGGAAGGCCTTCGGAGAAGCCGACGAACGTGTAGCCGGCGGCCAGCAGCTCGGATGCCAGATTGGGAGCGGCGCCGCCGTTGACCGGGCACAGGTCCTTGGTCACGCCGAACGTGTTGCCGGCGAACAGTGCCAGGTAATTCGGCTCGCTGGGATGTGTTTCGGCGAACGACTCGGTCATGTTCGCCCCGCCGGCAGCGAGCGCGGTGATGAACGGCGCCGACTTGTTGCCGATGATGCGGCCCTCGGACTTGTTCTCTTCCACCACGATCACTACGTGGGAGGGTTGCGGAATCGCGGCCGCGGCGAGGCTCACGCGAGTGGCCAGCGGGCTGGCCGCCAGCCCGGTCAACGCCACAGCACCGAGCACCCGCAGCACTCGATAAGCCCTGCCCGTCAACCCTCTTGGACAGTCATTTCGGCTCAGCACCGGCCGAGCATATGAGCCGATCCCGCCCGCCGGCGGCGCCGACGCGGGCGCGTCAGCGCGGCGTTAGGCAACTGCGACCGGATTGTTATATAGGGTCGAATGCCGTGGAGGTGCGCGTTGTCGACCACCCGTTGGCGGTGGCCCTGCTCACGACGATGCGTGACGAGCGCACCGGCAATGCCGCCTTCCGGGACGCGCTGCGGGACCTGACCNCGATGCTGGTCTACGAGGCCACCCGGGATGCGGCCGTAGCGACCTTTCCGATCCGCACCCCGCTGGCCGAGACACGCGGGGTGCGACTG
>JGI12627J18819_10000504_pt1 | contig 12946 bp, 8 predicted proteins | sample TexAe_OM1H0_M2_FD_18819 | JGI IMG/M metagenome (IMG submission 18819)
GTGCGTCGGCCCGGTCCGATGGACACCGATCCGCTGGAACGGGTCAGCACCCAGGTGCCCCACCCCGGGCCCTCCGAACTGCTGGTCGCCGTTCGGGCATGCGGGGTGTGCCGCACCGACCTGCACGTCACCGAAGGCGACCTTCCGGTGCACCGGGAGAATGTGACGCCCGGACACGAGGTGGTCGGGGAAGTTGTCCAGGTCGGCGCCGAAGCCGGCGACGAGTTCGGCGTCGGTGACCGGGTGGGGATCGCCTGGCTGCGGCACACCTGCGGAGTCTGCAAGTACTGTCGACGCGGCGACGAGAACCTGTGCCCGAAATCCCGCTACACCGGTTGGGACGCCGACGGCGGCTACGCCGAATTCGCCACCGTCCCCGCGGCTTTCGCCCACCATCTGCCGGGCGGCTACAGCGACAGCGAACTCGCGCCGCTGCTGTGCGCCGGCATCATCGGCTACCGGTCGCTGCTACGCGCAGCGCTGCCGCCCGGCGGCCGGCTGGGGCTGTACGGGTTCGGTGGCAGTGCCCACATCACCGCACAGGTCGCGCTGGCCCAGGGTGCCGAAGTGCACGTGATGACGCGCGGCGCCGCCGCCCGAGAACTGGCGCTCGGGCTGGGCGTCGCGTCGGCCCAAGGCGCCGCGGACCCGCCACCGGTGCGCCTGGACGCCGCGATCCTGTTCGCCCCGGTCGGCGATCTGGTGCTGCCCGCGTTAGAGGCGCTGGACCGCGGCGGCACGTTGGCGGTCGCCGGAATTCACCTGAGCGACATTCCTGTGCTCAACTACCAGCGTCACCTTTTCCAGGAGCGCCAGCTGCGCTCGGTGACGTCGAACACCCGCGCCGACGCGCGGGCCTTCCTTGACTTCGTAGCCGCGCATCAGATCAAGGTGACCACGCCGGAATACCCACTGAGTCAAGCTGATCGGGCGCTCTCTGATCTCAGCGCCGGCCGCATCGCCGGCGCCGCCGTGCTGCTGGTGTGAAGACCGCTCAGCCGGACAGGTGCCAGACCAGCGCGGCGGCCAGGGCCCCCAACCCATTCAGCGACCAATGTAAGGCGATCGGCGCGATCAGGCTGCCGCTACGTCGGCGCAGCCAGCTGAACACGAAACCAGCCGCCGCAGTCACGATCACCGCCAGCGTCACGCCGGCCAGCATGCCCACGACTCCGCCGCCGAACAGCCGGGTGAAGCCGACGTTGCTGCTCGTCAGCCCCAACGACGTCGCGATATGCCAGAGACCGAACATCAGCGAACCGGCCAGCGCGACACCCCGGAACCCCCAGGCCCGGTTCAGTGCGCCGTGCAGCACACCGCGAAAGGCCAGCTCCTCCGGGATTACGGTTTGCAACGGAATGATGATCATCGAGGCAACGAGTGCGCCCGAGATCGTCGCGTAGTGGTTGTTCATGAACATCGGCCGGGTCGGCGGCAACAGCACGCCGACCGCGATCACCGTCACCACCAGCGCGATCGCGGCGAGCGCGTAGACAGCACCGGATTTCCAATGGTCACGGCCCAGCCCGAGCTCGGCCCAGCCCAGACCGTTGAACCGCAACAACGCCACCAGCCCGACCGCCGCTGCCGGTACCGTCGCAACACTCGCCCACGGCGTGGTGAAGTGAGCGACGAGGTTGGTGAGCACCAGCACCACCACGACCAGCGCTACGTCGACGTAGATGCGGAACTGATGCAGCGCCGACAGCTGCGCCACCATCGGATGGGTGTCGGCGGCCACCGTCGCGTCAAGCATTCGGCAAGTTTACCTGCGGAAAACTGGTGACCCGGCGGCGCGCGTACTCCTTGAGCTCTGCCGGAAGCGCGTCGGCCACCAACAGCTGCGGAAGCAGTTCCGGTTCAGAAAATCGGGCGCGAAAAACCACGTCGATGGTCACGTCGTGATCGGGACGGTAGTCGATTGCGATCGCGTCGCCCGCGCGCACCGTCCCGGGCGAGATCACCCGTAAGTACGCGCCGGGTTTCCCCGCCTGAATGAAAGTCTTCATCCAGTGGCTCAGGTTCAGGAACGCCTGGAACGTCCGGCACGGTGTTCTGGGGGTGGAGACTTCCAGCACCAATCCGTCGGTACCCACGCGCCAGCGTTCGCCGATCCGCGAGGCGTTCACATCGATGCCCGAGGTGGTCAGGTTCTCGCCGAAGTTGCCGTTGACGAGTGTGCGCTGAAGTCGAACCTCCCACTCGTCGAGGTCTTCTCGCGCGTAGGCGTAGACCGCCTGGTCGTCGCCGCCGTGGAATTTCTGGTTGCCGATGGTGTCGCCGACTAGCCCGCTGCCGACACCACCGTGCATGGGCCCCGGTGCCCGCACCATGACCGGCTCGGTAACCGCCACTTTGTCGATGCCGGTCACATTCGACATCCCGTTCGGATCAGGATTCGGCCGCCCGCCAGACACGTTGACCGACAAAACAGTCGCCACCCGCACCAGCTTACTGATTCGGCACCCATTTCCAGTCGCTGATCTGCGGGTCGTCCTCACCGTGCTCGCGGGTGTAACGACGGGCGGCCAGGCGCGCATCGGCCATCTGCTGACGGAGCACCGCGGCCCGGCCGGCCAGCCCGTCGACCCGGTCGATGACGTCCATCACCAGGTGGAAGCGGTCCAGGTCGTTGAGCATCACCATGTCGAACGGCGTCGTCGTGGTGCCGCGCTCCTTGAAGCCGCGGACGTGCATGTGATGGTGGTTGGCGCGACTGTAGGTGAGCCGGTGGATCAGCCACGGATAACCGTGGTAAGCGAAAATGACCGGCTTGTCGCGGCTGAACAACGCGTCGAATTCGTTGTCCGGCAACCCATGCGGGTGCTCGGAGTCCGGTTGCAATCGCATCAGGTCGACGACATTGACCACCCGCACAGCCAACTCGGGAAGTTCGCGCCGCAAGATGTCGGCGGCGGCCAACGTCTCTAACGTCGGGACGTCGCCGGCGCAGGCCAGCACCACGTCGGGTTCGGCGGTCGCGGTGCTTGCCCACTCCCAGATGCCCAGGCCGCGGGTGCAGTGCGCGATCGCAGACTCCATGTCGAGGTAGGCCAGCGCGGGTTGCTTGCCGGCCACGATGACGTTGACGTAGTCGCGGCTGCGCAGGCAGTGATCGGCCACCGACAGCAGGGTGTTGCCGTCCGGCGGCAGGTAGACCCGCACGACCTCGGCCCGCTTGTTGGCGACCAGGTCGATGAACCCGGGATCCTGATGCGTTGCGCCGTTGTGGTCCTGGCGCCACACATGCGAACTCAGCAGGTAGTTCAGCGATGCGATTGGTTGCCGCCATGGCAATTCACGGCTGGTTGACAACCATTTGGCGTGCTGGTTGAACATCGAGTCGACGATGTGCACGAACGCTTCGTAGCAGTTGAACAGTCCATGCCGTCCGGTCAGCAGATATCCCTCCAGCCAGCCTTGGCACAGGTGCTCGGAGAGCACCTCCATCACCCGGCCGGTCGGTGACAGGTGGTCGTCATCGGGCATGGTCTCCGAAAGCCACACCTTGCCGGTCGACTCGTAGACCGCGTCCAGGCGGTTGGAGGCGGTCTCGTCGGGGCCCATCAGCCGGAACCGGTCGAGGTTGCGGGCGATCACGTCGCGCAGGAACGTGCCCAGCACCCGGGTGGCCTCGTGGGTCTCCGTCGCCGGCTGCGACACCGCGACCGCATAGTCACGGAAATCGGGCAAGTCCAGATCATGCAGCAGTAGGCCGCCGTTGGCGTGCGGGTTGGCGCTCATCCGACGGTCGCCGCGGGGCGCGAGTGCCCGCAGCTCGTCGCGCAGCGTGCCGTTGTCGTCGAACAGCTCCTCGGGTGCGTAACTGCGCAACCACTCCTGGAGCTGAGCGCGGTGGGCTGGGTTATCCCGGGTCCCGGCGAGAGGGACCTGATGCGCGCGCCAAGTGCCCTCCACCCGCTTGCCGTCCACCACTTTGGGTCCGGTCCAACCCTTGGGGGTGCGCAGCACGATCATCGGCCACACCGGCCGCTCGGTTTTCCCACCGCCGCGGGCATCTCGCTGAATTTCGGCGATCTCGTCGAAGGCCTCGTCGAGGGCGGCGGCGAGTTGCTGGTGCACGTTGGTGGGATCGTCTCCAGCGACGGTGATCGGTCGGTAGCCGTAGCCACGCAGCAGCGACTCCAGCTCGTCGTGGGGGATGCGGGCCAGCACGGTCGGGTTGGCGATCTTGTAGCCGTTGAGATGGAGGACGGGCAGCACCGCGCCATCGCTGACCGGGTTGAGGAACTTGTTGGAGTGCCAGCTGGCGGCCAGCGGACCGGTTTCGGCCTCGCCGTCGCCGACGACACAGGCGACCACCAGGTCGGGATTGTCGAACGCCGCGCCGTAGGCGTGCACCAACGCGTATCCGAGCTCGCCGCCTTCATGGATGGAACCCGGCGTCTGGGCAGCTACGTGGCTGGGGATTCCACCGGGAAACGAGAACTGCCGGAACAGCTTTCGCAATCCCTCGGTGTGCTCTTCGATGCCGGTATACACCTCGCTGTAGGTGCCCTCCAAGTACGCGTTGGCGACCAGGCCGGGCCCGCCGTGACCGGGTCCGGTGACGAAGATGACGTTGGCATCGCGGTTGCGGATGATCCGGTTCAGGTGTGCGTAGACCAGATTCAGCCCCGGGGTGGTGCCCCAGTGCCCCAGCAGCCGGGGCTTGATGTGTTCGGGTGTCAGCGGCTCACGCAGCAGTGGATTGTCCAGCAGATAGATCTGGCCGACCGAAAGGTAGTTGGCCGCGCGCCAGTAGGCGTTGATGCCGGCAAGTTCGTCGTCGGACAGCTTCGCAGGCGTGACGGTTTGTGAGCTCATCCTTCCGATTCTGCGCACGATCGGTGAACAGCGCACGACGCGTAGGTAGGCGGACAGCTAGCGTGCGAATTGCTCGACAAGGACCACTTGGAGTTCGCCGACCAAGAAGCCGAGTACGGCGCCGACGGTGACCATGAGCATCTCGTCGTCTTTGAAGACCGGTCGGAGTATGGCTTCGTACTGAGCTGGGCTCAGCTTGTTCATCTTGTCGACGATGAGATTCTCGATGTCGAGCGTCTTGGCCGTGTAGTCCTTCGCCTCCTGCATCGTCTCCGGAAGACGCTCGAGCAGCATTGCACGATCGCGTCCTTGGCCTGGCGGTAGCGCTTGGTACCGATCGCGAGCGTGATGAGCGGTTGCGCGACCCCGGCCTGCGCGTCGAGTGCTGCTGAGACTTGTTTCTCGATCGCCGCGAGCGTCAGGCGGCAAACCCGCCCACTACGCTGACGTCGTGGATGTGGTCGGGCTACTGGCGTCGCTGCGGGTGCTCGACCTGTCCGGCGACGACGGCGACGCGGTGACCCGGCTGCTCGGCGACTTGGGCGCCGACGTGCTGAAGGTGGAGCCGCCGGGCGGCAGCCCGTCGCGCACCCTGCCGCCAACCCTGCGCGGCACCGGCGTGCGGTTCGCGCTGCACAACGCCAACAAGCGCAGCACGGTGCTGGACCCGACCGACCCGGACGACCGAACCCGACTGGTCGAGCTTGCCGGTAACGCCGACATCGTCGTCGACAGCGGGAATCCTGGCCAGGCCGCAGCGTACGGAACGTCGTGCGCCGACTTGGCCGACCGGTATCAGCAGCTGGTGGCGTTGTCGATCACGGACTTCGGCACAACCGGGCCGCGGTCGTCGTGGCAGGCGACCGATCCGGTGCTCTATGCCCTTTCGGGTTCGCTGTCGCGATCAGGCCCCAGCACCGGAGCGCCCGTGTTACCGCCGGACGGTATCGCATCGGCCACCGCCGCTGTCCAAGCCGCATGGGCTGCGTTGGTTGCGTACTACCACAGGTTACGTTGCGGCACAGGGGATTACATTGACTTCGCCCGGTTCGACGCTGTCGTGATGGCGCTGGATCCGGCGTTCGGGGCGCACGGGCAGGCCGCCGCAGGCCTCCGCGGGCCTAGTAGGTGGCGCGGACGCCCGAAAAACCAGGACGCCTACCCGATCTACCCGTGTCAGGACGGCTACGTGCGGCTCTGTGTGTTGTCGCCGCGGCAATGGCGCGGATTCCGCCGCTGGTTGGGGGAGCCCGAAGAATTCCAGGACCCCAAGTACGACATGCTCGCGGCGCGCTTCGCCGCCTGGCCGCAGATCGGCAAGCTGGTCCAGGAGTTGTTCGCCAACCAGACCATGAGAGCGTTGGTACCCGCCGGGCAGGCGCACGGCGTCCCGATCGCTGCCGTGCTGTCGCCGGCGCAAATCTTGGCGTCGGATCATTTCCAAACGGTGGGCGCCATTGCCGACGCCGAACTCGTCCCCGGCGTACACGCATGCATACCCACCGGATATTTCGCGGTCGACGGGCAGCACATTGGTTTCCGCACACCGGCTCCGCAGGCCGGCCACGACGAAGCCCGGTGGCTCGCCGGCCCGGCAGCCACCCCGACGCCGCGCACGGTCAGCCGTCCCTTCGACGGGCTGCGAATCCTCGATCTCGGTGTCATCGTCGCCGGTGGCGAACTCAGCCGCCTCTATGGCGATCTGGGCGCCGAGGTCATCAAAATCGAAAGTACGGCTTATCCCGACGGGTTGCGGCAGTCCCGGGTTGGCGAGGCCATGAGTGAGTCATTCGCCTGGACGCATCGCAACAACCTGGCCTTCGGCGTTGACCTGCGCAGTGCCGAGGGCAAACAGATCTTCAGCCGTCTGGTCGCCGAAGCCGATGCGGTGTTCGCCAACTTCAAACCGGGCACCCTTGCCGCGCTTGGTTTTCCGTACGAAACGCTGCATGCCCTCAACCGCAGGGTGGTGCTCGCGGAAAGCAGCGCCTTCGGCGACACCGGGCCCTGGAGCCACCGGATGGGGTACGGACCGCTGGTGCGCGCCACCGCGGGCATCAGCAAGCTCTGGACAGATCACGACTACCAAGGAGCTCAACCGGATCGGCCGGCCGATGGCTCACGGCACCGGTTCTACGATGCGATCACGATCTTCCCCGATCATGTGGTCGGGCGGATCACCGCGATCGGTGCGTTAGCGGCCCTGATCCATTGCGACCGAACCGGTGCGGGAAGCCGCGTCCATGTCTCCCAAACCGAGGCCGTCGTCAACCAACTCGACGTCCGGTATGTCACCGATTCTTTAAGGGCGGCGGGCCACCCCGATTTGCGCGACGACACCAGCGTGCACGACGTCTACCCGTGCGCGGGCGACGACGAGTGGTGTGCTATCTCGATCCGCACCGACGCTGATTGGCGTTCGGCGACAGCGGTTTTCGGGTTGCCCGGGCTGGCTGAAGACGAGCGGTTCTCGACCGGCGAGACGAGGGTCGCTCACCGACACGAGTTGCTGGCGCAGGTGTCGGCGTGGACCCGCAGCCGAACACCGCTACAGGTCACCGAGGCTTTGCAATCGGCAGGCGTTCCCGCGGGCCCGATGAACCGTCCGCCCGATATCCTCGAAGACCCGCAGCTGCGCGCGCGAAAACTGTTCAGCGACATGGTGCATCCGCTGTTCGATCATCCGATGCCGGCCGAGACCGGCCCGGCGCCGTTTCGCCGCATCCCGCCGGCGCCTGAGCGCCCGGCGCCGCTGGCCGGCCAGGACACCCGGGAGATCTGTCACAAGATTCTCGGGATGAGCAGTGCGGAAACCGAACGGTTGATCAACGACGGCGTGCTGTTTGCCTCCACCGACACCGCCTAGCATTCCCCTCGGCCCACATCGCGGAAGGTCTTATCAATGCCCGTCAACCCCAGGACACCGGTGCTGGTCGGCTATGGCCAGCTCAACCATCGTGAGGACCCGGCGGCTGAAGTCAACGCGAAAGAACCCGTGGACCTCATGGCCGAGGCCGCGCGCCAGGCCGCCGACGGCCGGGTGCTCGAGGCCGTCGACTCCATCTTTGTGGTCAACCTGTTGTCGGCCCGCTACCGCGACGCCGGGCTGCTGCTCGGCCAACGCATCGGCGTCGACCGCGCGGCTACCCGCTACAGCGGCATCGGCGGCAACGTGCCGCAGTCGCTGGTCAACCGGGCCTGCCTGGACATCTCACACGGACGCGCGGACGTGGTGTTGGTGGCCGGCGCGGAAATGTGGCGCACCCGGATGCAGTTGCGCGCCAGAGGCAAACGACTCACCTGGACCGATCAGGACGAGTCGGTTCCTGTTGCCCAGGGCAGTGATGAAAACGTCCCGATGGCCGGGCCGGCCGAGGACCGCATCGGCCTGGACCGCCCCGCCTACATCTACCCGATGTTCGAGCACGCACTGCGCATCAGCGCCGGTGAGTCGGTCGACGATCACCGCAGGCGCATCGGCGAGCTGTGGGCTCGGTTCAACGCGGTGGCGGTGCAGAATGAGCACGCTTGGATTCGCAAACCCGTTACAGCAGAAGCGATTTACCAGGACGGCCCGACGAACCGGATGATCAGCTGGCCATACACCAAGCTGATGAACTCCAACAACATGGTCGACCAGGCCGCCGCCCTGATCCTGACATCGGTGGAGACCGCGACCCGTCTACAGATCCCCACCGACCGGTGGGTTTATCCGCACGCGGGCACCGATGCACACGACACCTACGCGATCAGTGAGCGCGCCGAACTGCACCGGTCGCCGGCTATCCGGATCGCCGGTGGGCGCGCACTGACACTCGCCGGTTTGGGCATCGACGACGTGGACTACGTCGACCTGTACTCCTGTTTCCCGTCGGCTGTGCAGGTCGCGGCGACCGAACTCGGGCTACCAGTTGACGATCCGGCCCGGCCGCTGACCGTGACCGGGGGGCTGACGTTCGCGGGCGGTCCGTGGAGCAACTACGTGTCACACTCGATCGCGACGATGGCCGAACTGCTGACGGCTAACCCGGGGCGGCGTGGCTTGATCACCGCCAACGGCGGCTACCTGACCAAGCACAGCTTCGGCGTCTACGGCACCGAACCACCGGCGGCCGAGTTCCGTTGGGAAGACACGCAATCCGCAGTCGACCGAGAGCCGATCCGCAAGGCGGCTGCGGAATGGGAAGGTGTCGGTACCGTCGAGTCCTGGACGACGCCATTTGACCGGCACGGCCTGCCGGAGAAGGCGTTCCTTGCGGTTCGCGCCCCCGACGACCGCCGCGCCCTGGCTTTGCTGCCCGACCCGGCGGCGGCCGCGCAGACGGTGCATGAAGACATCGCCGGTGCCAAAGTGACGATCCACGCTGACGGCACCGCCACCCTGAAGTGACCAATTTGGGTAGCTGAAAGTTGCCTGTGAAGCGGTTCGCGCGCTTATTGTCGATAAGTTAGCTGAACACCGTTGGAGGTGGTCGGGCGTGCGGATCCTGCTCACCGGGGTCACCGGGGTGGTGGGGCGTGCCGTCGCCCGGCAGCTCCTCGCCGCCGGATACGCGGTCAGCGGCATCGCCGGGCGCCCCCATGAAAACCTGGACCCCGACGTCGACTTTGTGTGCGGGCCGCTCGGCGGCCCGATCCTGCAGCACCTGGCCGACGACTCCGATGTGGTCGTCCACCTCGCCCCGATCGAGGCCGGCGCGCCCGGCAGCGCCGGAATTAATGGGCTGGTGCAAGTCGCTCACGCGGCGGCCCGTGCGGGTGCCCGGCTGATCTACGCGTCGCAAGCGGCCGGCGAGCCCAAGCTGTACCGGCAGGCCGAGGGGCTGGTGTCGTCCGGCTGGGCGCCGAACCTGATTGTCCGGATCGCGCCGCCGGTGGGCCGGCAGCTGGATTGGACAATCTGCCGCACGGTCGGCAGCCTGCTGCATAGCAAGGATTCGACCCAGCCATTGCGGCTACTGCATTTCGACGACCTGCTCCGATTCCTGATGCTGGCAGTGGCGACCAATCGCACCGGACTGGTCGACCTGGCGACGCCGGATACCACCGAACTGGCCACCGCGCGTGGGCTGCTGCGCCCCGTCGGCCAACGCCCGCGAATCTCCCGCCTACCCGTCTGGCCCAGGCTTGTCCCCGCGCTGGACCTCACGGCACTGCACGAGGATTGGGACTTCGAGTTCGCCTGGGGCGCACGCGCTGCCGTCGCCGACACCGCGCGCGGATTGGCCGGCCGCAGACTGGACGGCAAGGGCACGATGGATGTGCCCGGCCACCTGCCGATACCACTGGAGGTCGCGCCGCGGACCGAGCCGCCCGACGGCACCCGGTTGCTGCCTGTGGCGCCGGACGGACTCGAGGGCGAGTTCGACGACCGGATCGACCCCCGCTTCCCGGTATTCAGCGCGGTCCCACTGGCCGAGACGCTGCCCGGCCCGTTGACACCGATGACGCTCGACGTTCAACTCGCCGGTTTGCGCGCCGCCAACCGGGTGATGAGCCAGGTGATGGCTTTAGACGACGTGACTGCCGGTGAATGGGGGAGCCGGGCCATAGCAGTTTTCGGTCACCGCCCCTACGTTGGCGTTTCGGCCAGCGTGATCGCCGCAGGCCAGCTGCCCGGCTGGGACGCGCGCGAGGTCGTGCAACAGTCGCTGGGCGGCGAAGAAGTCGGTGCGCTTTTCCCGCGGGGGCGCCCGCCCGCAACCGGTGGGCTGCTCGGAGCGGGCACCAAGGCCGGGAAAGCCATTGCCGTCAAGCGGGCGTTGGTGGTGCTACGGCACCTGAAGACCGATACGCGGGCCTACGTCGAGGCCGCAACGGCCGAACACCTCGCTGCGGCGCAGCTCATTTCGCTGACGGACGCAGACCTTCAGGTGCGGGCTCGATTGTTGCGGGACCGGATTCACCAGGGCTGGAGTCTGACGGCGCTGTGGTTGATCGACACCGGCGTCACCGCGGCGACGGTTGAGCGCACCGGCCTACGCACCACCGTGTCCGGGGTGGCCATGCTGCTGAAAAGCGACGTTGTCGAGGCCGAGACGTCCGCGCTGGCGGCGCTGATCCGAAGCGATCCGCAATTGTGCGCGCTGGCGCTGGACGCAGACCTGGACGCCATCAGCGCGCTGTCGCGCACTACCGCCGCCGCGATCACCGCTGCGGTGACGCGCATCGCACACCGCGGTCCGGGTGAAGTCGAACTCGCCAACTTGATGTTCGGTGATGATCCGGCGATGCTGCTGATCGCTGCCGGGCGCGCCGCGACCGCGGTGCCGCGTCCGATGCCGCTCGACGGGTCGGCGGCGAAGCTGGCCGAGCGGATGGCGGCCAGCGCCCGATCTTCTCGGGAACTGGCCTATGACACGACGATGCGATTCACCCATGAGTTGCGAATGACGCTGCGTGAGCTGGGATCTCGCCTTGCCGCGGCGGACGTCATCGACGTCCCGGGCGAGGTCTTCTACCTCACCTGCGACGAGGCGGTCAGCATGCCCGCCGATGCCCGGCTGCGGATCAAGCGCCGGCGCGCCGAGCGGGAACGGTTGCAGGGCCTGCGCCTACCCGACGTCATCAACGTCAGCTGACCACCTCGCCCAACGGCGTCTCCGGATCGACCAATGCGTTGAGCCTCACTGCGTTCTTGGACCGGATCAGGTTCTTGATGTCGTCGAGCACATCCCAGACGTTGACGTTCATTCCCGCCAGTACCCGATTTTCGCCGTCCAACCAGAAGGCGACGAATTCGCGGCCGTCGACGTCGCCGCGGAACACCACCCGATCAGAGTTCGGCGCGTAACCGGCGTACTCCATGCCCAAGTCATACTGGTCGGTGAAGAAGTACGGCAGCTCTTTGTATTTCACCTTTTCGCCGAGCATGCCTGCGACCGCGACCGCGGGCTGGTTCAGCGCATTGGCCCAGTGCTCGGTGCGGATCCGCTCGTCGAACAGCGGATGTTCTGCAGCAGCGATGTCGCCCACCGCATAGATGTCGGAGTCGCTGGTGCGCAACGACGCGTCGACCAGCACGCCGCCGTCACCCGTCGACAAGCCGGCATCCTCGGCGATTTCGATGTTTGGCTGCGCGCCGACAGCCACCAGCACACGGTCGGCGTCGATCGTCGATCCGTCGCCCAACAGCAGGCCGGTGGCCTTGCCGTCGGCGGTGGTGATCTCCTTGACTTCGGTGCCCAGACGCAAGTCCACACCATGGTCGCGATGCAGCTTGGCGAACACGTTCCCGACCTCTTCACCGACCGCGCCGATCAAAGGCGCCTTGGCGGTCTCCACGACCGTGACGTCGATGTTGCGCTGGCGAGCGCTTGCTGCGACCTCCAGACCGATCCATCCTGCCCCGACGACTGCCAGCGACGACCCCTCGAGCAGGGCCGTATTCAGATTCGACGCGTCGTCGTATTTTCGGAGGTAATGAACTCCGGTGGAATCGGAACCTCGAATCGACAACAACCGCGGACGCGATCCAGTGGCCAGCAACAACTTGTCGTACTGAATGTTGGTGTCATCAGAGAGATCAACGGTGCGAGCCTTCCGGTCGATCGACAAGACCTCTGTGCCGACGCGCAGGTCGATCTTGTTGTCCCGGTACCAGTCTGAGTCGTGCACAGTGAAATCGTTGAGCGACTTCTTGCCGGCAAGAAATTCCTTGGACAGCGGAGGCCGCTCGTAGGGTAAATACTCCTCATCGGCGAACAGCGCGACCTTTCCGTCAAACCCTTTCTCACGCAACGCTTCGGCGGCCTTGGCTCCACCGAGGCCGCCGCCAACGATGACGAATGTTTTCGAGTCGGCCATGATCACTGCTCCGTCCTGTCGAATTACCTTGTGCTCGTGCCGGACACGGGTGGGTCAACCAGCCACTTGCTGACGTACCTTGTCGTCAAGACCGAATCTCACCAGTGCCGCCGCCAGACGGGCGTTGGCTCGCGGGGCGAGCGCGCCCAGCGTCGTCGGGTCGCTGGGCAACCCCAGCGCCTTGGCGGCACGGGCGGCACGCTTGTCGAAATACGGTCGCACCCAAGGCCATACGTCTTGGACTTCCCGTAGGTAGATGTCGGCGCCGGTGTCACCGATTCCCTTGAATTTCTTGAGCATTCGCTTCGCGGCG
>JGI12627J18819_10000507_pt1 | contig 12936 bp, 9 predicted proteins | sample TexAe_OM1H0_M2_FD_18819 | JGI IMG/M metagenome (IMG submission 18819)
ACATGTTGGTCGCTCCCGACGATGTCGATCAGCGACTCGCCGATCACCAGCCCGCGACTCATCGCACTAAGGCCTCCAGCGTCGCGCGAGCTCCCTTGCTGTGCAACGAATCCAGCGCCCAGCAGTACGCCTCCACGAAGCGGGGTTGGTGGGCCAGATCGGAGAACACCGCAGTGATCTCGACGAACGCGGTGGGGTTCTCGTGCTGCGACCGGGCGATCGGAATCAGCGAGTCCGCCAGCTGGTCCAACACCTCGTACGGCGTGCCCCACTCGTCGACGCCCTCGGCGTAGCGCGCCCAGCTGGCCACCGCGGCTGCGGCAAGCCGCACCGGCCCGTCGTTGGCCAGGTTGTCGCAGATGACGGGAAACAGCCATTTCGGGATCCGGTCGGAGGAGTAGGCGCACAGCCGCGCGACGGTGTCGCGCACGGCGGGGTTGGCGAACCGCTCGATCAGCGTGCGGCTGAACCCGTGCAGGTCGATGCCGGGCACCGGCGGCAGCGTCGGGATGGCCTCGGATTCGAAATAGCCAAGCAAGAATTCGGCGAACAAGGGATCGCTCGCGGCCTCGTGGACGAACGTGTATCCACACAGATGGGCGAAGTAGGCCAGGCATTGATGCCCCGCGTTGAGCAGTCGCAGCTTCATCAGCTCGTACGGGCGCACATCGTCGACCACCAGCACGCCCGCTCGCTCCAGCGGCGGTCGGCCGTCGGCGAAGTCGTCTTCGATCACCCAGGCACTAAAGGGCTCGGCCACCACCGGCCACCGGTCGTTGACGCCGAAGTCGCGTCGGACTTCCGCGGCCATTTCCAAAGTCGTTGCCGGAGTGATGCGGTCGACCATCGAACTCGGGAACCGGGTGTGTTCCGCCACCCACTCCGCCAGCTCGGGATCGGTGCGTTCGGCGCTTGCGAGCACGGTGCGCCTGGCGACCTCACCGTTGTTCTCGATGTTGTCGCAGGAGACGATCGTCGGCGCGGGGAGTCCTCGGGCGCGGCGCCTGGCGAGCGCCTCCGTGATCAACGTGAATGCGGGCCCGTCGGGATCGCGGTACCCGCCTTCGGTAATGGTCAGCGAAATGATCCGGGTGGACGGCGCGGCCAGCATCTCCAACGCCGACTCGGGATCGTCCGGGGCGTACCGGTAGTCAATGATCGACCCGATCACCTGGGCGTCACGGGTGCCGTCGGGATTCTCCAGAATCAGCGTGTACAGGCCGTCCTGACCATTGAGGACGTCGCGCATGGTCCAGTCGGCGGGCATCACACCCACCCCGCAGATGCCCCACTCGCTTGCCAGACCCTGCTGCAGCAGCAGGTTGATGTATGCAGCCTGATGCGCACGGTGGAAGTGACCTGCCCCGATATGCGCGATGCCGACGCTGACGCTGCCGCGGTCATATTTCGGCGCGTCGATCGGCATGTCGGCGAGCGACGCATTGTTCAGATTGATCGCGCTGGCCACCATGGGCCACCTCCTCACCGGGCCGCGACCCGGATCGTAACTGGGCTCGCAGCACCTGTCGACGGTACGACGACCGTGGGCGATAAGCCCAGCGGCTTGGATCGTTCGAAGACCAATCGACGCCCTACGTCGGGATCGGGGAACCTCCAGCCCGCGCGGCCGACAACAGCAGGACATCAGCAAGGGCACGCCACGAATCGGTTATCGCGACGGCGCCGGCGTCGATCAATTCTGCACGGCGGCAATCCCGTTCGTCGGGTAGCACGAACATCAGGTTGCCGACGGTGGCATAGCCCGCCGCGACCGCGGAACTCACGCCGGCCACCGAGTCCTCGATGGCCAGGCCTTGTTCGGCTGCGACGCCCAGCACCTGGCCGGCGTGCAGATACACCGCCGGGTCCGGCTTGCTCGTCGGCACCGGAAGAGAATCCTCCGCGCTGAAGGTCACAGCCTCCGGTAGCAGCGCGTCCAGGCCGGTGGCGGTGAAGCAGGCGCGCAGGCGCTGGGTGGCGCTGGAGCTGACGGCCGCGAGTGCGTAGTGCTTCGCGAGGTCGCGCAACGGACCCAGCACCCGCGGATCGGGTGCCAGGGTGACCCCCAGATGAGCGGTAACTCGTTCGCGCTCTTGGAGCACCCATTCCTCGAGTTCGTCGGCGGACAAAGCGTTGCCGCTGGCGAGGTCGCTGGCCGAGGCGATCACCGCCGCTGGGCGGCCCTCCGCCAACGTCCGATCGAGCGGCACTTCGCACTGCACCGCAAGGTCGAGGGCCGTGTTACGGAAGTTCTTCCCGACGGCGCGCTTGCGCAACTCCTCACTGGTGAGCGGGGCGCTCACGTTGAACCGGGCCAGCAAACGATTCGTCACCTCGGTCGACGCTTCGAACGCCGGCCTCTCCGATCCGAACAGGTTGTCATCGGCGTCACAGAGCAAGGTCGTGATGGGCGCCGGGTCGAATGTGCGGACGAAGGTCAGTCCATCGCTCATCGTGCGATCAGCTCCCGTTCGTCATTGCGCATCGCTTCACGCAGCGTGGGGATCACGCCACGCCGGTCGATGTCCGCGATCATGTCGGCAAGGCGTTCGGAGAAGCCGGGGACCGCGCGGACCTCGGCGAACATTTCGTGCCCCAGCAGCGGATCGGGGTTGCTGCTTGCCATGGTCGCCAACTTAACCACCGGAATCGCCTGCGAGTCTTCGAGGCGAAGCTTTCGCCCCTGCAGGTCGTGGCCGCGCATATAGCGGGCCCATCCGGCGACAGCCAACATCAGCAGCGTGTGCGGCCCACCCTGCGCGATCGCCTCATGCAAGGAAGGCATCACAAACGATGCGATCTTGCTCGTCCCCCGTCGCGCCAGCCGCGACAATTGGTCACTCATTCGCGGATTGCTCAGCCGATTGAGCAAGGAGGCCCGGTACTCGGGTGTGTTCATCCCGGGCACCGCTGGCAGCAGCGGCTGAATCTCGTCGCGCAGCAGCGTCTCGACGTACTCGAAGAGGACGCGGTCCCGCATTGCTTCGTCGGTGCGCTGGTAACCGGCCAACGTGGCCAAGCATGCCAGCGCGATGTGCGTTCCGTTGAGCAGGCGGGTCTTGATCAGCTTGTGGTCGCTGACGTCGGTCACGAATTCGGCACCGACCTCCTGCAGTGGCGGCCGCCCATTGCTGAAGGAATCCTCGATCACCCATTGGCGATACGGCTCGGTGACGACCGGCCATTTGTCGGCGACGCCGAACGTCTGCTCGACGAACTTGCGCTCCGACTTCGAGGTTTGCGGGGTGATGCGGTCGACCATGGTCGACGGGAAGGCGACATAGGTGTCAATCCAGCGGGCAAGCGCGGGGTCCTTCAACGCGGCGAATGACACCAGCGCGGTTCTGGCCGGGTGGGTGTCTCCGGGGATGTTGTCGCAGCAGAGCACGGTGAACGGCGCGACACCGGCGCGGCGACGCCGGTCGAGAGCTTCGGCCAGGTATCCCCATGCGGTGGCATAGCCACCGGAGGCGACAAGGTCAGCGCGCACGTCGGGGTGGTCGGTGTCGAACTCGTCGGTGACCGGATTCAGGAAGTATCCGTTGCTGGTGATCGTCAGGCTGACGATGCGGGTTTGGGGATCTGCCAGGGCGGCGCGGACCACTGCGTCCTCGTTCGGCGCGTAAAGAATGGAGCCGATGGAGCCGACCACGCGTGCGGTTTGGCGGTCATGGCCGCGCTGCACCACGGTGTACAGGCCGTCCTGCGCCGACAGCACGTCGCTCGCGTCGGGAGAGTTCAAACTCACGCCGGTCACGCCCCAGCGATGCGAAATGCCCGAGCTGGCAAGGTCGTCGAAGTACACGGCCTGGTGCGCGCGGTGGAAGTTGCCCGCGCCGATGTGCACGACACCGCGCTGAAGGGCAGACCTGTCGTAGGTGGGCACCGCGATCCGCTGGGAATGTAGCGGAAGGGTGGCATTACTGAGGGGGACGCCACTATCTGGACGCCAGGGCATTATGCGCATAAGAGTCTGTGCCCGACCTTCGCGCCAGCCTAACGCGTACCCGCCCGTGTCATATCTCACACGTATTTACGCCAGCGACATATACGCTGATGGGCCGCCATTATCGGGGCCGAAACGCGTAGGTTGATTTTCATGGCGCCGCGGGTGAAGTTGACCAACGCCGACAAAGTGCTTTACCCCGCCACCGGGACCACTAAGCAAGACGTCTTCGACTATTACACCAGCATCGCCGAGGTGATGATCCCGCACATCGCGGGACGCCCCGCAACGCGCAAGCGCTGGCCCAACGGGGTCGACCGGGAATCCTTCTTCGAGAAGCAGCTGGCCTCGTCGGCTCCCGACTGGCTGCCGCGCGCCAGCATCAGCCACCGTTCGGGAACGACGACCTATCCGATCATCGACAGCCCCGACGGGGTGGCCTGGATCGCGCAGCAGGCCGCGCTGGAAGTACATGTGCCACAGTGGCGATTCGTCGCCCAGTGGACCCGAAGCAGCGCCGAAGAACTCAAGCCCGGGCCGGCGACTCGACTGGTGTTCGACCTCGATCCCGGTGAAGGCGTGACGATGGCTCAGCTGGCAGAGGTGGCACACGCCGTCCGCGATCTGATGGACGGNATCGGGCTGACCACCTTTCCGCTCACCAGCGGGAGCAAAGGCCTGCACCTGTACGCGCCCCTGTCCGAACCGGTGAGCAGCAAAGGCGCCACCGTGCTAGCCAAACGCGTTGCGCAACAACTGGAAAAGACGATGCCGAAATTGGTCACTTCGACCATGGCCAAAAGTGTGCGGGCGGGAAAGGTGTTCCTGGATTGGAGTCAGAACAACGGCTCCAAGACCACCATCGCACCGTATTCAATGCGTGGGCGCGAACATCCGACGGTTGCGGCGCCGCGCACCTGGGACGAACTCGACGATCCGGGACTGCGCCAGTTGCGCTACGACGAGGTGCTCGCGCGGGTCGCGCGCGACGGCGACCTGCTCGCGGCGCTGGACGAGGACGCGCCCGTCGCGGATCGGCTGACGAAATACCGCAGCATGCGTGACGCGTCGAAAACGCCCGAGCCGGTTCCTGCGGCGAAACCGGCTATCGGGCAAGGGAATACATTCGTCATCCAGGAGCATCACGCCCGCCGGTTGCACTATGACTTCCGACTCGAGCGAGATGGCGTGCTGGTCTCGTGGGCGGTGCCGAAAAACCTGCCCGAAACCACGTCGGTGAATCACCTGGCGGTGCATACCGAGGATCATCCGCTGGAATACGGCTCCTTCGAGGGCAGTATTCCCAAGGGGGAGTACGGGGCCGGCAAGGTGATCATCTGGGACGCCGGAACGTACGACACCGAGAAGTTCCGCGAGGACGAGGTGATCGTCAACCTGCACGGCGAGAAGATCTCCGGGCGCTATGCGCTGATCAGAACCAACGGTGACCAATGGCTGGCGCACCGGATGAAAGACCAGACGGCCTTCGAATTCGACACGATCGACCCCATGCTGGCCACCCATGGTTCGGTGGCTGCCTGCAAGGCAGGCCAGTGGGCATTCGAAGGCAAATGGGACGGGTACCGGCTGCTGATCGAGGCCGACCACGGCGCCCTACGGGTGCGTTCCCGACGCGGGCGCGAAGTCACCAAGGAATACCCCGAATTGGCTTCGTTGGCAGCCGATTTGGCCGACCACCATGTGGTGCTCGACGGCGAGGCCGTGGTGGTGAACGACGCCGGGGTGCCCAGCTTCCACGCTATGCAGGACCGCGGTCGCGGCACGCCGGTCGAATTCTGGGCATACGACTTGCTATATCTGGATGGGCGCTCGCTGCTGCGTGCCCGCTATGTGGACCGGCGAAAGCTGTTGGAAACCCTGGCCAGTGGGCGACACCTCGTCGTTCCGGAGCTGTTGCCCGGCGACGGCAAGCAGGCACTCGAGCACTCTAAAAAGCACGGCTGGGAGGGTGTCGTCGCCAAGAAGCGCGACTCCACGTATCAACCGGGACGACGCTCGGCGTCCTGGATCAAGGACAAACACTGGAACACCCAGGAAGTCGTCATCGGCGGCTGGAAGGCCGGTGAGGGGGGACGCACCAGTGGCATCGGCGCGCTCCTGATGGGAATTCCCGAGGACGGAAGGCTGCACTTCGCCGGACGGGTCGGTACCGGATTCACCGATCGTGAGCTCGCCAAGCTGAAGAAGACGCTGACGCCGTTGCGCACTGACGAATCGCCTTTCAACGCACCGCTTCCCGCTCGTGAAGCCAGGGGTGTGACGTTCGTCGAGCCGGTTCTGGTGGGCGAGGTGCGGTACAGCGAATGGACCCCGGATAACCGGCTGCGCCAGTCGAGTTGGCGTGGGCTGCGGCCGGACAAGAAACCGAGTGAGGTGGTACGCGAATGAAGTGGGTGACGTATCGAAGCGGGCGGGGCGAGCGCGTCGGCGTGCTCTCCGGGGATGAGATCCGTGCGGCGGCGCCGGGGGTGACGCTGCTGGAGCTGATCGAACGCGGTGCCGACGGCCTGAGACAAGCGGGCCAGGAGGCGGTGCGTTCGCCGTCGGAGGTAGTACGGCTGGGCGAGGTGTCGCTGGCCGCGCCGATCCCACGCCCGCCGTCGATCCGCGACTCCCTGTGCTTTTTGGACCACATGCGCAACTGCCAGGCCGCGATGGGCGCCGGCCGGATGCTCGCCGATACCTGGTACCGCATTCCGGCATTTTATTTCGCTTGTCCGGCAACGGTTCTCGGTCCCTACGACGATGCTCCGATCGCGCCGGGCAGCGCGTGGCAGGATTTCGAGCTGGAAATCGCCGCGGTCATCGGAGTCGGCGGAAAGGACCTGACCGTCGAGCAAGCCGAACGGGCGATCGTCGGCTACATGATCTTCAACGACTGGTCCGCGCGAGACCTGCAACAGCTGGAGGGCCAACTGGCGATCGGCCAGGCGAAGGGGAAAGACAGTGGGGTGACGCTGGGTCCCTACCTGGTGACACCTGACGAGCTCGAGNCGTACCGGCACCCCTCCTATCCTGGCAAGCTCGACCTGCAGGTCACCGCCCTGGTCAATGACACCGTGATCGGTTCGGGGTCAACGGCTCAGATGGATTGGAGCTTCGCCGAAGTCATTTCCTACGCCTCGCGCGGGGTGACGCTGCGTCCCGGCGACGTCGTCGGCTCGGGCACCGTTCCCACCTGCACACTGGTCGAACACCTCAGCGTGACCGCGCTGGACGCGTTCCCGGGTTGGCTGCACGACGGCGACGTCGTCACGCTCCGGGTCCAGGGTCTGGGCGAGACCCGGCAAACCGTCCGCGCGAGCAGCGCACCGCACCCGCTGGCCCCGCGGCCGAACCCGGACGCGACGCCACCACCGCGGCGGGTGAACTCCGCTCCCGCGCGTGTGCCGTACACGCGTGGGCTACATAAAATCTCCGACCGGGTGTGGGCCTGGGTGCTGCCAGACGGAGGCTACGGATGGAGCAACGCCGGGCTGATCGCCGGCGACGGCGCGTCACTACTCGTCGACACACTGTTCGACCTGGCGTTGACCCGCGAAATGCTCACCGCGATGCAACCCATCACTTCGTCGGCGCCCATCACCGACGCGTTGATAACCCACTCCAACGGGGACCACACGCATGGCAACCAACTACTCGACGCCTCGGTGCGGATCATCGCCGCCAAAGGCACCGCCGACGAGATCGCCCATGGGATGGCGCCCGAGATGCTGGCTATGGCCCAGACCGCCAACCTCGGTCCGGTTGCGACCAAATACGCACGAGATCGCTTCGGGCACTTCGACTTCAGCGGCATCACAGTGCGCAACGCCGACCAGACGTTCGACCACAACCTGACGATCGAGGTTGGCGGACGTCGCATCGAGTTGCTGAATCTCGGGCCCGCGCACACCGCCGCCGACTCCGTGGCGCACGTCCCCGACGCGGGGGTGCTGTTCGGCGGCGACCTGCTGTTCATCGGCTGCACGCCGATCGTGTGGGCCGGCCCGATCGCCAACTGGATCGCGGCCTGCGACGCGATGATCGCCCTGGATGCGCCGACGGTGGTACCCGGCCACGGACCGATCACCGACCCGGACGGAATCCGCGCCGTCCGTGGCTATTTCGTGCATATCTCGGAATACGCCGACGCCGCGCACCGAAAGGGCCTGTCGTGGGCCGAGGCCGCCGACACCATCGACCTCGGCGAGTACGCGGCCTGGCTGGACTCCGAGCGGGTCGTCGTCAACGTGTATCAGCGCTACCGCGAACTCGACCCCGAGACGCCGCAACTGGAGATCATGGCGCTGCTGGTGATGCAGGCCGAGTGGCTGGCCAAGCGGTCTATCTAGATCCGTACGGCCCGAACGAAGCTGATGGTGGCCGCCGGGACCTGTTGCTGAGCGGCATCGCTCAACTGCGGAAGACCGGCGGCGGTGAACAGGTCGCTGAGCCGGGATATCGTTGTGTCCCAGCCGTTTGCGCGCAAGTGCGCGGCGACATCGGTGTGTTCGCCCGGGTACGTCAACCCCGCGATGTCCAGATCGAGCCCCTGCCTTCGCCACCCTTCGGCCATCAGCCGCGAATGTTCCTGCGCCTCTTGCGACGATCCCGCAACCGTGCCGTAGTCCGCGGCGAGCCGGCTGCCCTCGAACGACAGCGGGATGATGGAGTCCAGCAATCGGATTTCGGCCTCCGGCGGAAGGAATCCGATGAGCACCCCCTCGGCCAGCCACGCCGTCGGATGGGAGGGGTCGAAGCCCGCCTCCTGAAGCGCTGTGGGCCAATCCTCCCGAAGATCGATTCCCACCGTGCGTAGCTCGGCGGTGGGGGCCGCGCCCATCTCCGCCATCGTCGCGGTCTTGAACGCGATCACCTCGGGTTGATCGATCTCGTAGACCGTCGTATCGGCCGGCCACCGCAGTCGGTAGGCGCGGGAATCCAATCCGGACGCCACGATCACGACCTGGCGCAGGCCCGCATGCCCGGCCGCGGCGAAATAGTCGTCGTAATAGCGGGCGCGGGCGGCGAACGTGTCGACCATGCGCGGAAATCCGACGCCCTTCTCGATATCGTCGGAGTCGAGTTCGCCTTCGGCGAGCTTGGTGAAGACGTCCAGCCCGACGGCCCGCACCAGCGGCTCGGCGAACTCATCGGTGATGATCGGCTGCGGGCGTTTGGTCGCGGCGGCCCGGGCCGCGGCCACCATGGTGGCGGTCGCCCCCACGCTGTTGGCCAGGTCCCAGGTGTCACCTTCGGTTCGTGCCATCGCTTCTCCTTCGATAGGGCGGCAGAACCACGGTATGCCTCACCGGTAAACGCCCATGTCGCCTACGGTCTCTCTATGCCTGCAGTGGAACTTCAAACCCTCGACGACAACATCGCCTGCATCACCCTCAATCGGCCGGAGCGTCTCAACGCCATCGACGGATCGCTGATCGACGGGGTGGACCGCGCCCTCGACGCCCTCGGCGGAGGCGAATTCCGCGCCGCGATCCTCACCGGCGCCGGGCGCGGATTCTGCGCGGGGGCCGATCTCAGCGGCACCGGTGAGGCCTGGGTGAAGCCGAAAAGCCCGCCGAGCCCGCCGTTCAAGGTCAACTACGACTCGCAAGTCCGCCTGGCCAACCTGTACACCCGCATCTACGAGCTCGACATTCCGGTGATCGCCGCCGTCAACGGCGTCGCCGTGGGCGGTGGGCTGGCCTTCACTTTGGTAAGCGATATCCGCGTGGCGTCCCAACATGCCCGCTTCGGGTCGGTGTTCATCAAGGCGGGGTTCTCGTCAATGGACATGGGGACCAGCTATCTGTTGCCCAAGATCGTCGGCGCCGGGGTGGCGCGCGAACTCATGCTGACGGGCCGCATCATCGACGCGGCTGAGGCTTATCGCATCAAGTTGGTGCACGAGGTGGTGGCAGCCGACGACCTGATGGCGGCGGCCCTGCGAAAGGCCCGCGAGATCGCCGACAACAACGCTTATGGCGTGTGGCAGACCAAGATTGGCCTCAACGCAGCGCTGGACGCGCCCAGTCTGCGGCACGCCATCGAAATCGAGAACCGCACCCAGATCCTGAGCGGCTTCACCAACAACCCGGTCGAGGCCGCCAAGGCGCACATGGAGAAGCGGGCCCCCAATTGGGATCCGCTGTGACGGTTACAGTTTCGCGATCACGTTCTCGGCGAACATCTCCAGGTTGGCGATCTTGGTGTCCAGCGCCTCGGTGTCCTTGCCCATGATGTAAGGGATGCGGAAGCCGACGATGACGTCGGTGACGCCCTTGTCCTCGAGTCGCTTGATGCCGTCCGGGGTGTAGGCGTCGACCGAGATGACGTGGATCTCGAACGGCCCGGTCTTGCCCGCTTCCTCACGGAACTTCGTGAGCTTGGCGAGGAGGTGGTCGAGTTCCTCGGGATCCCCCCCGCCGTGCATCCAGCCGTCCAGGCGTGCCGCGCGCTTCAGCGCGGCGTCGGCATGCCCACCGATCAGGATCGGGACGGGTTTGGTGGGTGCGGGCGTCATCTTGGTCTTGGGAATGTCGTAGAACTCGCCGTGGAATTCGAAGTAGTCGCCCGTGGTGAGGCCCTGAATGATTTCGATGCATTCGTCCATTCGCTTCCCGCGCTTTGCGAAGGGGACGCCCAACAACTCGTAGTCCTCCGGCCACGGGCTGGTGCCGACCCCGAAGCCGACGCGATTGTCGGTCATCGCGGCCAGCGACCCGATCTGCTTGGCCACCAGCGCCGGTGGCCGGATGGGCAGCTTGAGGACGAAGAAGTTGAACCGCAGCTTCGACGTCACCGCGCCCAATGCCGATGTCAGCACGAAGGTTTCGATGAACTCCTTGCCGTCCAAGAACTCTCGGTTGCCGTCCGGGGTGTAGGGGTACTTCGAGTCGGATTCGAAGGGGTAGGCGATGCTGTCGGCGATCGTCATCGCGTCGTAGCCGGCAGCCTCGGCTGCCTTGGCCAACGGGATGTAGTACCTAAAGTCAGTCATCGCCTCTGCGTAGGTAAACCGCACGTCATCTGCCTTCCTGAAAGGGTCGTCACACGACATTAGAACGTGTTCTAGTTTGACCCGCAGCCAGGGCCGAGCACAACTATGTCCAGGACCTTCTAAAGCTGGTTCTCGGGGCCGATGACGGCCCAGACCGTCTTGCCGGAAGAGGTGGGGGTGCTGCCCCACGCCCGTGATAAGGCGTCGACGATCGCCAGCCCGGATACGTCGATTCCGGTCGCGGGCGACGGCAGCCGCAGGGCGGGGGCGTTGCTGGCGTCGGAGACCGCGATGGCCGCCGTGTCGCCCTGGGTCTCGATCCGTATCACCGGAATGCTCGCCGTGTGCTCCAGCACGTTCTCCACGAACACGTTGACCACCACCAACGCGACCGGGATGAGCACGGGCTGCGACCAGGCCGTGAGCCACTCACGGACCAGGCGACGCGATTCGCGCAGGCTCGTCAGGTCGGTCGGCAGCTGCGCGTCGGTGCGCCGGATGGCGTGCCGGCTGCGCTGACCGAGGGCCTTTATCGCGGCTTTCTCGCTGGGGTAGACCAGCAGAAAATGGGTGACCCCGGCGCGGGTGATGGCGTCGCGGCTCGCGCGTCGGGCGCACACCAACACGATCGGGACGTGCGGCTTGGCGCTTACCTGCCAGTGCGCACTGATGAAAATCGACCACGTCGATTCGTCGGGCACCGTGAGTGCGGAGACGTTCACGACAACCGCGGAGGACTCGTCGAGAGTCGCCTTGATGATGCGGTCGCGAAGCGCCGCGGAATTGGCCGCATCAAGCACCCCGTCGACAGCCAACACAGCCACCGATTCTTCCGTGCGCGACTCGACGGCCAGTGAGCCGAGCGACTCGGCTACCGAACTCACCAGAGCGACCTTTCGCCGGCGGCGCTCCTGGCAATGCGCGGCGAAATGGTTTGTGACGGCCACTTTCCCGGCGGTTTGATCGAAAAAGACTGGGTTGTCGCAATCCGGCTTTTCAGATCAATTCCGTCGTCCGGTTCCATCGCCTACTCCTCGAATTCCTGCCGGGCCAACTGCTTGAGTATCCGCTTTCGATGGCAAAAGCCCTAATTNGNGTTTAAGCGGCTCGGACGCCGCCGGAAATCGCAGGCTGTAGCGGGGCCGTCTCGGGCCTGCGCCGCAGTTCCGGCACGAGCTGAGCCACGTGGCTGCCCCGCCCGGTGCGGCCCTGACCTCCGCAGCGACGAGCCTAGGTGTTCGACTCCGCCGCGCAGCACGTGCACCGCTGGCGGATACCACGTACGAACGTGGTCAAACCCGGCGTCAGGTCAGTGGCCGCTCGGCACGTACGGCGGAGCGCCCACACCGGCAACCGTGTGCGTGCCCCACGGTGTCTGTTCAACGATGCGCGCGGGTGCACTACAGCGGCCCACCGTCAGCGTCGCGGCGCGCGCCTGCTTGAGAGCATCGTCGGGCAGGGGCCGCGACGGCGAGCAGAACACCGTGCCCTGCCAGTGGTACCGCCCGTCAATAGGATCCAGATGGCCGGCGAGCCGGACCCGCACCGGATGGCGGGCGCCGGCGATCTCCAGTGTCGCCGCTCCGTCGTAGGTGTCATCACCCTCTGGCGCGCTCGACGAGAGGTCGAAGGCGGACGCCGGCGCAGGAGCCGGCGCCGGCCCGAGTTGGGCGCGCTCGCTGAACACCTGCTGGCTGCTGCCGCGCACCTCGATGCGACGGCTCCCCGTGCGCTTCATGAGCGTCAGGCACTCGACGATGTAGCGCGCCTGGGCGTCGGTATCGGGCCCGGTGAGGAAGAAGTAGTTGGGGAACCCGCGGACCGCCACCCCGCAATAGGGCTCCATGCCGTCGCTCCAGGCGTCCCTGATGGTCACACCGTCGGCGCCGACCAGCGTCTCGTCGCAAACCTCATCGGGGATCGAGTACCCGGTGCCGTAGATGATGGCGTCGACGGGGTGGTCGACGCCATCGGCGGTTCGGATGCC
>JGI12627J18819_10000508_pt1 | contig 12899 bp, 11 predicted proteins | sample TexAe_OM1H0_M2_FD_18819 | JGI IMG/M metagenome (IMG submission 18819)
CCAAGACTTTTGAATCCGCTCGATCGTCGATGCGCACCGCGGGCAGCCCGGCCAGCCGACCAGGCAGAGGCAAGTCGCCGAACATCAGCACGGCGATGTCGGGGGCGCTCAATTGCCCGCCTCCTCCTCATGCCGCTGCGCGGCCTGTATCGTCACGCGGGCGGTCATTTGTCCGCCTCCTTCTCGCGCCTTGCGGCGCGTATCGTCGCCGGACGGGCCTCGTCGCAAACAGCTGGGCTAATGTGGGTCACCGGCTGGACCACAATAAGCGGGACATACCAGTGGGAGAAACGCCATGCCGGCAATCGTCCTGATCGGCGCCCAATGGGGCGACGAGGGCAAAGGCAAGGCCACCGACCTACTCGGCGGCCGCGCCCAGTGGGTGGTGCGCTACCAGGGCGGCAACAATGCCGGGCACACCGTGGTGTTGCCCACCGGTGAGAACTTCGCCTTGCACCTGATTCCGTCGGGTGTGCTGACGCCCGGCGTCACCAACGTCATCGGCAATGGAGTGGTGGTCGATCCCGGCGTGCTGCTCGACGAGCTGAAGGGCCTCGAGGACCGCGGCATCGACACCTCGAAGCTGTTGATCTCCGCCGACGCGCATCTGCTGATGCCCTACCACGTGGCCATCGACAAGGTGACCGAGCGCTATATGGGCAGCAAGAAGATCGGCACCACCGGCCGCGGCATCGGGCCGTGCTACCAGGACAAGATTGCGCGCATCGGGATCCGGGTCGCCGACGTGCTCGACCCGGATTTGCTGACCCACAAGATCGAAGCCGCACTGGAATTGAAAAACCAGATCCTGGTCAAGATCTACAACCGCAAGGCTCTGGAGCCGGCGCATCTGGTCGAGGTCCTGCTCGAACAAGCCGAGGGCTTCCGGCATCGCATCGCCGACACCAGGCTGCTGCTGAACACTGCGCTGGAGGCCGGCGAAACCGTGTTGCTGGAAGGCTCGCAGGGCACCCTGCTCGACGTCGACCACGGCACCTATCCCTACGTCACGTCGTCGAATCCGACCGCCGGCGGCGCCGCGGTCGGCTCCGGCATCGGCCCGACCCGGATTACCACCGTGCTGGGAATCCTGAAGGCCTACACCACCCGGGTTGGCTCCGGCCCGTTCCCCACCGAATTGTTCGACGAGAACGGCGAATACCTGTCCAAAACCGGTGGTGAGTTTGGCGTGACCACCGGGCGCCGTCGCCGCTGCGGCTGGTTCGACGCCGTGATCGCCCGTTACGCCACCCGGGTCAACGGCATCACCGACTACTTCCTGACCAAGCTGGATGTGTTGTCCAGCCTGGAAACCGTTCCGGTGTGCGTCGGCTACGCGATCGACGGCAAACGCACCTACGAAATGCCAATGACTCAAAGCGATCTGGCCCGCGCCGAACCGATCTACGAAGAGCTGCCCGGCTGGTGGGAAGACATTTCGGACGCACGGACGTTCGACGATCTGCCCGCCAAGGCGCGTGACTATGTGCTGAGGCTGGAAGAGCTTGCCGGAGCACATGTTTCGTGTATCGGTGTCGGCCCGGGCCGTGATCAGACCATCGTTCGCCGCGACGTGCTGACGGCGCGCCCGTGACCGACTCTTCGCAGAGCCCAGAACAACTCGACCCCGATTACGATCATCACGGCGGCTTTCCGGAATACGGGGCCGCTAGCCCGGGGCCGGGTTTCGGCCGGTTCGTCAATGCCATGCGACGGGTGCAGGATCTGGCGGTGTCCGCAGACCCCAGCGACGACGTCTGGGAGGACGCCGCCGACCGCGCCGAGGCGCTATCCGCGCTGCTCGCGCCGTTTCACGCTCCCGAAGGCCAGGGTCCGGCCGGCCGCTCGCCGCAATTGCCGGGAATGGGNAGCCTGCTGCTGCCGCCGTGGACGATGAGCAGATTCGACCCCGACGGCGTGGAGATGCGCGGCAATTTCTGCCGGTTCCACGTCGGCGGCAACGGGGCGGTGCACGGNGGCGTGCTTCCGCTGCTGTTCGACCATGTTTTCGGGATGGTGGTGCACGCCGCCGGCCGGCCGATCAGCCGGACCGGCTTCCTGCACGTCGATTACCGCAAGATCACCCCGATCAACACCTCGTTGGTGGTCCGAGGGCATGTCGTCGCCACCGAGGGCCGCAAGGCGTTTGTCCGCGGCGAACTGCTCGACGGCGACACCCTGCTGGCCGAAGCCAACGGCCTGATGGTGCGGTTGCTGCCCGGTCAGCCGTAATAGCGAGGCCGTTGATCTCGCCCGCGCGTGCCTGCGGCTGTGACCGCGACAACACTCGCCGCGGGGAGTAGCCTCAATCACAGCGGTAATTCACCCCTCTCGACTAGCGGTCACATTCCTTTCGGACCGGGGGCGGCGCTCAACCTTGCCGATGCAACGAGGTTTGTTAGCCACCGCGACCCTGCGGTTGCCGACATCGAGATGCGAGGCGAAGGCACCCTCGGTGGGATCTGGGCATCGGATCGGCACGATTCGCCCGGCGGGACCGGCGCTCTCGCACAACCGTTCTCGTCGTTCTTGCACCGTCGTCGGTGCCCCCGATGTTTGGAGTTTGTGACCTGATGCTTTTTCCCATGTCCCCAACCGATTCGATGTTCCTGCTCGCCGAGTCCGAGAACTGTCAGATGCAGGTGGGCGGGCTGGCGTTGTTCTCCCCGCCTGAGGGCGGCCGCGCTTCGGACGTGCGCGAGATGTTTACCGCGGCGGTCGGCCGCGACGAGGTGGCCGGCTTTTGGCGCAAGCGGGCCCGCCGGTCGGTGACGTCGCTGGGGCAGTGGGGCTGGGATCGCGGCGGCGAGGTCGATCTCGATTACCACGTGCAGTATTCGGCGTTACCGCAACCCGCCGGAATGGCGGAGCTGTGGGCGCTGGTGTCCTGGCTGCACGCAACCCCGTTGGACCGGGACCGGCCGCTGTGGGAGATGCACCTGATCGAGGGTCTCGCCGATGGCCGGTACGCGGTGTACATCAAGATCCACCATGCGCTTGCCGACGGGGTCTCCGCGATGGGGATGCTGCGCGCGGCGTTGAGCAGGGACCCCGGCCGGCGCGAAGGGCCCGCCCTGTGGGAGCCAGACGGGCTTGCACCGGAGCCCGCACCGGCCTCTCCGCGGGGCGGTCTGGACCTGTTGCGGCTGCCGTCTTGGGCGGTGGCGAAGGCCTGGGGCACGGCCCGGGAGGCCGCCGGGCTGGTGCCAGCGCTGACCGGCACGCTCGAGCGAGCGCTGCGCCACCGCGACGGGCCGCTGTCGCTGGCCGCGCCCCGCACGATGCTCAACGTGCCGATCGACGGCACCCGGTCGTTCACCGGGCGCTCCTGGCCGTTGGAGCGGCTGCGCCTGGTCGCCAAGCACAGCGAAGCCTCCGTCAACGACGTGGTGCTCGCCATGTGCGCCGGGGCGCTGCGCAGCTATCTGACCAGTAAGGGGGCGCTGCCGTGGGCGCCGCTGGTGGCGATGGTGCCGGTCTCGCTGCACGGCACCCGGCCCGAGAGCAGCCGGGACGGCAGCGCGGATGCAGGGAACAAGATCGGGTCGTTGACATGCGGCCTGGCCACCAACTTGGCCGACGCCGGCGACCGGCTCGCGGCCGTGCAGGCCGGTATGCGCGACGGCAAATCCGCGCTGGTTGCGCGCAGTCAGCTGCAGGTCCTCGCGATGAGCGCGCTGGGGGCCGCACCGCTGGCGCTGGGCATGCTGGTCGGTCACCACAGGCTGTTGCGCCCGCCGAACGTGATGATCTCCAACGTATCCGGGTCCCCGGCGCCGCTGTACTGGAACGGCGCCCGCCTCGACGCCCTCTACCCGCTGTCGATCCCGGTTGCCGGTCAGGCGCTGAACATCACCTGCACCAGCACCGACGATACGATCGCGTTCGGGCTCACCGGCTGCCGGCATGCCGTTCCCGGGCTGGGTGCAATGACCGGGCACCTCGACGACGAACTCCGCCTGCTCGAACGCGCCGCGGGACTCTGACGACTCACACGCTTGTCATCAGCCCAAAGGTTGGGTGTCGGGCCCTCAAGCCGCGGAGCCCCCACCTCCAGGTCCAGCCCGTGGAGCACCTCGTCGTCGATGCGCTCGGCATCCACCCCGGCCGGATCGTCCTTCGCCGCCCTTCCCGTGAGCCGCCCTATCCTTGAGCAGCGTGCAGCAGTCCGCGCAGCACAGTGACTGAGGGAGAAGGTGAAACCGGTGGCCGAGGGCGTGCCGCATGACGAGTCAACTCACGGAAAGCACGAGCAGCCGCCGGCCCACCAGCTGCACCGGACCACGGTGATGCTGCTGGGCTCGGGAGAGTTCAGCCGCGAGCTGGCGCTCGCCTTTCAGCGACTCGGCGCTGAGGTGATCGCGGTCGACCGGTACGCCGATGCGCCCGCGCACGATGTCGCCGATCAGTCACTGGTGGTCAACATGACCGACACCGACGAGCTGGGCGCGGTGATCAGGCGGTTCGAGCCGAATTTCGTGGTGACGGCATCCGACGCGGTCGCCACCGACGCGTTGATTGACGCGGCCGAAGCCGGTCTAGCCGAGGTTTTCCCCACCGCCCGCTGCGCTCGGCTCACCACCGACCGGGAGGGACTGCGCCGGCTGGCCGCCGACGAGCTTGGCCTGCCCACCGCCCCATTCTGGTTCGCGGGATCGCTTGACGAGTTGCGGGCGGTGGCCGATCACGCCGGCTACCCGCTGCGGGTGCAACCGGTGGCCGCGCCGGTCGGCGCGGGGCAGTCAATCGTTCTGCTACCGGCCGACGTCGAGACGGCCTGGCAACGTGCGGTGTCGGCCGGTGGTCGGCTGGCCCACAACCGGGTGTTGGCCGAGACCCTCGTCGAGATCGACTTTCACGTCACCCTGCTTACGGTGCGCAGCGTTGGACCGACGGGGCCCACGATCGAGTTCTGCGCCCCGATCGGGCATGGTGAGGCTATCGGTGACGTGCGGGAATCGTGGCAGCCGCAAGACATGAGCGTCGCCGCGTTGGACACTGCCAAGTCGATCGCCGCCCGTATCGTCAAGGCGCTGGGCGGGCGCGGCGTGTTTGGGGTGGAGCTGATGGTCCGCGGCGACGAGGTGTACTTCAGCGATGTCACGGCCCGGCCCTTCGAGAGCGGTCTGGTCACACTGCGCACCCAGCGGCTTTCGGAATTCGAACTGCAAGCCCGGGCAATCCTGGGCCTGCCGGCCGACGCCATCATGATTTCGCCGGGCGCCGCGGAGGTGATCTACGCCGGCCATGACGGGTCCGGCCTGACGGTCCAGAGCTCAAAAGCCGTCGGCGTACTGGCCGATGCGCTGCGGGTGCCGGAGAGCGATGCCCGGGTGTTCGGCCGTCACGAGCCCGAAGGGCACCGGCCGTTGGGCGTGGCCGTTGTTACTGCCTCAGACGTGAGCATTGCGCGTACCCGCGCCCGGGAGGTGTCGGCGGCACTGCGCAGGCTCTGGTAGACGCCGGCGAAGTCTTGCCCGGCGTTCCGTGCCAGCGCCCACCAGTGGCTCTCCCAGTCAGGTATGCGACACTCACGCGGGTGAGCTACGCAGGAGATATCACACCGGAGCAGGCGTGGAAGCTGCTCGGCGAGAACCCCGAGGCGGTGCTGGTCGACGTGCGCACCGACGCCGAATGGCGCTTCGTCGGGGTGCCCGACTTGTCCAGCCTGAACCGCGAGGTCGTCTACATCGAGTGGAACAGTGTCGACGGCGCGCGCAATGAAAAGTTCGTGGCCGAACTGACTGAACAACTGCCGGCCGCCACCGGGGACCGGCCGGTGATTTTCCTGTGTCGCTCTGGCAACCGCTCCATCGGTGCGGCCGAGGCCGCGACCGAGGCGGGTATCGCCCCGTCGTACAACGTGCTGGACGGTTTCGAAGGACATCTCGACTCCGACGGTCACCGCGGCGGGGTCGGTTGGCGCGCAATCGGATTGCCCTGGAAGCAATCGTGAGCGCCGGCGACGATGCAGAGCGCAGCGATGAGGGAGAGCGGCGCAAATCGACTGACCAACAATCGGTCCGCACGCCGGAGCCGCTGCCCGACGGCGTCAGTCAGGCCACCATCGGAGTGCGCGGCGGCATCTTGCGGTCGCAGTTCGAAGAGACTGCCGAAGCGATGTATCTGGCGTCCGGTTACGTCTACGACACTGCCGCCGCAGCCGAGCAGGCCTTCGCTGGCGAGATCGACCGCTATGTCTACTCCCGCTACGGCAACCCGACGGTCAGCATGTTCGAGGAACGATTGCGGTTGATCGAGGGCGCGCCGGCGGCGTTCGCGACTGCGAGCGGGATGGCGGCGGTTTTCACCTCGCTGGGCGCGCTGCTGGGAACCGGCGATCGGCTGGTCGCCGCGCGCAGCTTGTTCGGCTCGTGTTTCGTTGTGTGCAATGAGATCTTGCCGCGCTGGGGGATCGAGACCGTCTTTGTCGACGGCGATGACCTATCCCAGTGGGAGAAAGCGCTTTCCGTGCCGACCCAGGCGGTGTTCTTCGAAACGCCGTCGAATCCGATGCAGTCGCTGGTCGACATTGTTGCGGTCAGCGAGCTCGCTCACGGCGCGGGGGCAAAAGTAGTGCTGGACAACGTCTTTGCAACCCCGCTGCTGCAGCAGGGTTTTCCGCTCGGCGTCGACGTAGTGGTCTACTCGGGCACAAAACACATCGACGGGCAGGGCCGGGTGCTGGGCGGCGCGATCCTTGGGGACAAGGAGTACATCGACGGCCCGGTGCAGAAACTGATGCGGCACACCGGACCGGCGATGAGTGCGTTCAATGCCTGGGTAATGCTCAAAGGCCTTGAAACACTGGCTATTCGGGTCGATTATCAAAACGCCTCGGCGCAGCGAATCGCCGAGTATCTGGAGGGGCATCCGGCGGTGAGGTGGGTCCGTTATCCATTTCTGGCGTCGCATCCGCAGTACGACTTGGCCAAGCGACAGATGTCAGGCGGCGGTACCGTCGTCACCTTCGAACTCGACGTCCCCGACAGTGCGGCCAAACAACGGGCCTTCGAGGTCCTAGACAAGCTGCGGGTAATCAACATTTCCAACAATCTGGGTGATTCGAAATCCCTTGTCACTCATCCGGCGACGACCACCCACCGGGCGATGGGTCCCGAGGGCCGCGCCGCTATCGGTCTGGGCGACGGGGTGGTTCGAATTTCGGTCGGCCTGGAAAGCACCGGCGATCTCATCGGCGACATCGATCAGGCGCTACGCTGAAGACTGGCAGCATTCTCACAGCATTTTAATCTGGTCGGTTACTCCCGTTTCGGTTATCGGCGTGCGCGTTATCACGTTATTTACCTTGCCGTTTCCAGCTTTTTCCGGCGGGTTTGGTCTTTAAGAACCTTTAGTGCGATGGTCCAAGTGCTCGGTACCGTGAGTTAAGGCGTGTATGGCAACATAAGGCGCCGATATCGCTGCCGGCTGAACAAACACGCCTAATTGCGCTGCGCCAGATATGGAGAGAACAGAGTGATTTCGTGCATTCGCCGCCCGCGGACGTCGCCCCATCCGTTGACCCGCGATTTTCTCGACTGGACCGTCGNCNTCGACGGACGCGAAGTTGCCTGGCAGAGCTATGCCGGTCCGCTGCGACTTGATGAGACAGACATCGCCATCGCTAGCCGCAAGTTGCTATCGATCGAACCCTGCGACTTGCTCGACATGGTGGATGAGTGTGTCGAGTTCTCGTCACCGAACGATGAGCAATCACGTTTGATCGTGCATTCGACCACACCGATTGCGCGCGGTTTTGAGACAGACCTGATCGCGATGATTGAGGGACGGCCCGTCTCGGACCTCACGACGTATGTAGAGACTCGTGGTTTGTATCTCGCGCGCAGCGGCGATGTAGCTGTCGGACGAACTCGCCCATGGCGTCACGCGATTGCCAAAGAAGGGGTCCGGCGTTTGACGCTCCCGGATACCGACTACTACTACATGTCTCACGCGCTGCTGCGGCGGGCGGTCGATGCCGGCGACCGCGATCCCGTGATAGCTCAGATGATCCAGATTCTGCGCGAACGACATTCGACTGTGGTGTCTCCATATGACTTTGAACCCGANTTCCAAATATTTGTTGTCTGGTTGGCGCAGACGGCCGGTCTCCAACGAATTCATGTGGACGCCAACAGCTCTCGTCTCNGGGCCTGGAACAGTAAGCGCATGCTGCATCCGACGGTCGAGTCCGCGCTCCGCCTCGACGGCGACGTGCCGAACCAGCCGGCCCAGCTCATCCTTGACCAGGAGCATCGGGCGAGCGAGGCGTTTCACGCCCTGCGGACAACACTTCCGGTAATACCGGGCTATGCGGTCCCGTGGCAGGAAAACCGGTGCGACTTCAGTCATGATCTTGTGCGCGCGAGCATTCTGCTGAGGGAACGCTACGAGCTGTCGCACGGCTGCCTGAAACCATCCGACGGCGGAAACGGCGGTCGCATCGTCGCCAACATTGAGCTCGATGACACTCGCAGGCTGGAAGACCTCGCAACCAAAGCGTGGAACTTGGGCGGCGATCTGGTCCTCGAGGCTCACGTTAGTTACCTAGAGAGACACGTCGGCGGCGAGCAAGTCTTGACCACGCCGTCAGCTCACGTACGGTCAGGCAAGTTGTTGGACGGACTTACCCTTCAATTCATGCGTGGCACTGCTTGGAAGGGCAACATCTTTGTGGGCGCGGCAGATTGGGAGGCCCTCGGACTGGAAGAGGCCGTGTACACGAAGCTGCGAAACGCGATGAGCGGCCTGACTCGGCGGCTGGGCTTGCTGCACTGTGGGGTTGACTTTGCCATCGGCACCTTAGGCGGAAAGTTTGGCGATGCCGTCGTGGCCGCGGTCCAGGACATCAATCCGAAAGTAACGGGTGCCTTGTTTTTGCGCGAGTTCATGGCGCGCTATCCTGCGGTCGGTGTGGGAGCTGCAACCCGCGTTCTCGTCCCGGGCGCTACGGTGAGTGCGGAGAAGATCCGCTCGNTNNTGTCCCAATTCTCAACTGCGGAACAGCCATGTGAGGAGATCGCCGTCGTACCCGGACGTTGGGCGATGATCGCCACGTCTGCNCAAACCTCAGTATTGGCTGGCGCTCAGGCGCTAACCCTGGAGCGGATGCTTGCCGTTGGGTGATGAGCAGCCCTTGCTCTCGGACTGTAACAGGTCACCCGCGGCGCTCGATGTCAACACGCCGAGCGTCCGCCAAGTACCACAAGGTGTCGACGAGATAACAAATCCCGCAACAAAGTAGCGCGACGCGCTGAGTGAATACCGGGAACAGCACCTTGGCCAACTTATCGTCATTTCGTGTACCGCCGTACGGTTCTGAAGCTACCGCTGCTGCTGGCAGCGGGCGCGGCTCTGACCCAATCACCTCGCGCCTCTGCCGAACCCCCTCGCGCCTCTGCCGAACCCAGTCGGTGGTCACCTGATCGTGCCAACAGTTGGTATCAAGCGCAGGGTTGGCCCGTCGGCGCCAACTTCATCACTTCCAATGCGATCAACCAGCTCGAGATGTTTCAGGCCGGCACTTACGACCCTCGGCGCATCGACGCCGAACTAGGCTGGGCCCGCTTCCACGGGCTCAACACGGTGCGGGTGTTCCTGCATGATCAGCTGTGGGCGCAGGATTCCCGCGGCTTCCAATCACGTCTCGCGCAGTTCGTCGCCATCGCGGCGCGCCATCGCATCAAGCCGCTGTTTGTGTTGTTCGACTCGTGTTGGGATCCGTTGCCCAGGTTGGGGCGTCAGCACGCGCCAACTCCCGGGGTGCACAACTCGGGATGGGTGCAGAGTCCCGGCGCTGAACGCATCGACGATCCCCGCTACACCCGCGTGATGCAGGGCTATGTGACGGGCGTACTGACTCAATTCCGCAATGATGACCGGGTTTTGGGCTGGGACTTGTGGAACGAGCCTGACAATCCCGCGAACCGGTACCGCAACGTCGAGCGGTCCGACAAGCTGGAACGCGTCGCGGAGTTGCTTCCGCAGGTGTTCGCGTGGGCACGCTCGGTCGATCCCCGTCAACCGCTGACCAGTGGTGTGTGGGACGGCGAATGGGCAGATCCCGCGAGCCGCAGCACAATCGCCGGCATCCAGCTGGCCAACTCGGACGTGATTACCTTCCACTCCTACGCCGAACCGGCAACGTTCGAGTCCCGGATCGCCGAGCTTGCCCCGCAGGGCCGGCCGATGCTGTGCACCGAGTACATGGCTCGGCCGAAGGGCAGCACCGTCGAGAGCATCCTGCCAATTGCCAAGCGGCACAACGTTGGTGCAATCAACTGGGGCCTGGTCGCCGGAAAGACCCAGACCTACTTTCCGTGGGACTCCTGGGATCACCCGTACACGTCGATTCCGACAGTCTGGTTCCACGATCTGCTGCGGCCGGATGGAACGGCTTTCCAGGGTGATGAATCTCAGACCATCAGAATGCTGGCCTCCTCGACGGCCGGTTAAGCCCGATCGAGGTGAGTGTCGCCAGATCGATCCTGCTGTTTGCGGTCGCTGCGCTGTTCGAGATCGGCGGCGCCTGGCTGGTCTGGCAAGGTGTCCGCGAGCATCGGGGATGGATCTGGGCCGGCCTGGGCGTGATCGCTTTGGGTGCTTACGGCTTCGTCGCCACCTTTCAAGCCGATCCCCAGTTCGGTCGCGTTCTGGCCGCTTACGGCGGTGTGTTCGTGGCCGGGTCGCTGGCCTGGGGCATGGCGCTGGACGGGTTTCGGCCGGACCGGTGGGACCTTATCGGCGCCGCGGTCTGTTTGGCCGGCGTCGGCGTGATTATGTACGTCCCCCGCGGGCGGTAATCAATCCTTGTGCTCGACGACGCCCGTCGCGTGCTGCGCGCGGTCTTCGTAAGCCCGGCGCGCCGTGGTGTCCAGATTGAGGAAGACCGTGTCGTTGCCCATCTTCTTGTTGAGCCAGCGGCGACGCCGGTCCGACAACAGCATGGCCGCAACGGCGAACAACCGCCCCCAACCGGGCACCGACACCTGGGTCTTCGGCTTGTCGAGCACCTTGACGATCGCCGCGGCGATCTCAGAGGGCTCCACCGGCTTCTGCGCGGCGGACGGCGAGGTTCCCGAGATCAGTTCGGTGTTGGTGAACGGCGGCAGCACCGCGGTGACCTTGACGCCGTGTGGGGCGAATTCGTCTGCCATCGCCGTGGAAAGCCCCACCACGGCGAATTTCGTTCCGGCGTAGATGATTTGGCCCGGTACCGCGACCATGCCGGCCATCGATGCGATGTTGATGATGTGCCCGCTTCGACGCTTCACCATTTCCGGCAGGACCAGTTGGCAGCCAGTGAGCACGCCGTAGAAGTTGACCTCGATCGATGAGCGGATCGCCTGTGCCGACTGCTCGAGAAACGAGCCCACCGGCATGACGCCGGCGTTGTTGATCAGCACGTCAATGTGCCCGCCCCCGTCGGCGCGGGCCTTGTCGAGAAATGCCGCGAACGATTCTCGGTCGGTGACGTCGAGCGGATGACCCGACACCGAACCGAGATTGCTCATGCCGGCGACCGCGCTCTCGAGCATGTCGACGTCGCGGTCGCCGATGACCACCCGCGCACCCCGCGCCAGCAGCGCTTTGGCGGTGGCATGCCCGATGCCGCGGGCAGCACCGGTGATCACGATGGTCTTACCCCTGATGTTGTCCATGCCGACGGACTTTACAGGTGTCAACTCCGAGCCTGGGACGGGTCGCGTTATTGGTCCGGGCCGTCTCGTTCATCGGTTTCGTAGGTGATGTCGAGCCGTTGTTCGGGGCGGCGCGTTTCCGTGCGAAGCGCTTGGCTGTAGTAGGTCTTGTCCGCCTCGATCAGCGGTGGCTGAACTATGCTGCGTGGCCACAAATGGTTGGTCCGAACGACGTCGAATTCGATTGCGTAGACGATCACCGTTGCCTGCAGCGCCAGCCACGCAAGCAGGCCGAGTACCACGCCGAAGAATCCGGCGACGGCTTGGGCGTGGCGCAACTGGTGGGCGACAGTCACGCCGGCAGCTGTCAGCAGCAGCTGCCAGCACACGGCGCTGATCGCCGCGCCGGGCAGCATTGCGCGCGTCGCCACTTCCCCGCATGCCGCGGCGCGAAAAAGCGCCAGAAAAAAACCGGTACCCAACGCGGTGCCGACAACGAAGCTGACTGTCCGGGCCGGCCAGCCGCCAAAGCCCCATGACGCCGCGGTGATCGCCGCGGCACTCGATGCGCCGGTGACAACGACGATGAGTCCCATCAGCAGCAGCGTCGCGACGGTGCGCAGATACCTGTTCGGAAAGCCGGGCCAGTCGACCTTCGGAACGGCCCACAGCGTATTGAGCGTGTTCTGCAGCGAGTAGGCGAATCCGCGTGCCCCGTACAGGGACCCCAGAATCCCGATAGTCAGTGCGAGGGTGTTTCCGAAGTTCGCCACGCCGAGCTGCTGATGGATTTGGCCGCCGACGATGGGGAACTCTGCAAACGCCGAATTCACCAGGTGTTGTTGCAGTTTCGGATGCGACCGTAGTACCACGCCGACGATCGCGGTCAAGGCCAGCAACAAGGGAAAAGCGGCGACGAAGGCGTAATAGGCCAGCAGCGACACCAAATAGCCGGCTTGATCGTCGCTGAACTTCTTCACCACCGCAATCGGGAACCCGACCACCGCATGCCGCTGCTGCCATCCGTCGAAGTCACGAGCGACACGCTCAACCGGGTTCATCTGTCAGCCCGCCACCTTGTCCCACGCTTGTGAGCTCCGCATACCCAGAAACGTGGCATTCCGATCGTTGCCCCTTATCCACAGTCGNCAGTTCGTCCACAACCGGCTCGTCTCACAGGTGTTGATGTCGGGCCGCCCAGTTAAACTCGAAAGCATGTTCGAAGCGCGACTGCCAGACGTGGAGGCGCTGGACGGC
>JGI12627J18819_10000509_pt1 | contig 12896 bp, 8 predicted proteins | sample TexAe_OM1H0_M2_FD_18819 | JGI IMG/M metagenome (IMG submission 18819)
TAGCAAATAGCAAATAGCAAATAGCAAATTGGTTGAGTAAACATCACGGGGCCGCTCTGACTCCCATTTGCTATCTGCTATTTTCTATTGCGGACGAGCCTCAGGCGAGTCCGGCCCTAGCGCCATTCGTGCTTTGGATATTTGCGCTGCAATTCCAGCTTCAATTTGGGATACGCTTCCCGCCAAAACGTCGTGAGTTCCTGGGTGATTTGAATGGGACGATTGTTTGGAGCGAGCACGTGAATGAGCACTGAGATTCGTCCAGCGCACACTTTAAGAGATTCATCGACACCGTAAAGGTCCTGGATTCTTGCGGACAACACTGGCGGTTGACCTCGCATATAGGAGAGCTTGAGACGTTTGCCGCCAGAAAGCTCGAATCGGGCGGGCGCAAGGCGATCAACCAAAGGTAGTTTTGAGGCTGGTAACCAGGCTTTAAGCACCGGCCACACCGGGCGGTCTTTGATTTCTCGATAGCCGGTAGCGCCCTCGCAAATCTGGGTAATCAAATAGGTGCGAGCTTCCTGATCGATTTCTGGCAATTCCAGTTCCGGACACCAATCGTGCAGGCAATTTACCCGCGTTATCCACTGCTCAACCTCGTGATCCCAATGGTCCAGCGGGCAACGCCCATTGATAACCTCCGCGGCGAGAGCGGATAGAGTCTCGTCACCGCCACGAGGGTCGGTCTTGCGGCTGTGCAGCACCAGGTCGCGGAAGATCTGGTCAGTGCGAGCCACCACTCGACGCAAAGCCGGGTCGTAGTACTCGGTGTGAGTTTCCTGGAAATCATCCGGATAAAGTTCCTTTAACCATTCCTCTCTCACCGCCGTTGCCAGCGACAGCAAAATTAGAAACTCTTCATCCCGGGCTTGTATCTCCCGGATTTCTGCCGCCACGAAGAGCGGGCTCTTTTGGACGGCGCTTTCGCGAGCAAGAACACCGCGACGGTTGTGGACCAGGTCACATCTTAATGTCCCTGCGTCGATCCGCCGGCTTAGGTGATCAGAGAAACCGACCAACAGGCATTTACCGAGTGATTCAGCGTTGAAATCATCAGGGGGCCTTGAAATATCCAGACGTTCCGCTTTCGCAATATCGATGAATTGATCGAACAGACGTCCTACCTGTTGAGCGATCGAGTAGCGGATTCCAAGACGTCTAGCTTGTTCGGCCCCATGCTCATTCGCGTAGAGCCATGCGCGTATCAGTACGAAAAAATCTGATTCTGCCTCACCGCCCAACAAAAGTTCGCGGTCGTGCTCCATCTGTTTGTTCTCCGCCCGGCGCAGAAGGTAGCGTTCTTGAGTGAGAGCTGCGATTAGGGCTACGGTGGAAACGCACCCCAGGTCGTCAGCCATCAGCAGCATTCGGGAATAACGCGGATGTACCGGGAACGAGAGCATGCGTGTGCCCAGCGGGGTAATTTCTTCGGTGTGCCGGTCGATCGCGCCTAAATCGGCGAGCAGTTCGATCGCTCGCGTTAACGATCGAGCATCGGGGCGTTCCAGCCATCGGAACCGGTCGATATCCGATACACCGGCCGCCTTCAGGTTGAGAATCACTTCGGCTAAATCGAGCCGTTTCACTTCCGGTAGGTCCTGCGGCCGTCTGTTCAGGTGATCCCGTTCAGACCACAGCCGGATGCAACGTCCCGGCGCGGTTCGTCCGGCTCGGCCGGCACGTTGATCCGCTGATGCCCGGCTGATTTTCTCCGGAATCAAAGTGTTGATGCCGCGATGGGGGTCGTACTTGGCGATTTTCGCTAAGCCGCTATCGATGACCAAAGTGACCCCGTCGATGGTGAGCGAGGTTTCGGCAACATTGGTTGAAACGACGACCTTACGTTTGTCGTAGGTAGCGACCGCCGCGTCTTGGGAACGAGGCGACAGATCTCCGTGCAATGGCAACACCACGCCGTCGAATCGAGAGCGTTTAATCTCCTCGATCGTACGAGCGATCTCGTACGCTCCGGGCATAAAGACGAGGACGTCACCGTCGTCCTGGTCGGCTTGTTGGAGAGCGTCGACAGCCAGCTCCCATGGCGGTTCGTCGACCACTTGACGCTTTAGGTATTCAATCTCTACCGGGAATGTGCGTCCCGATGAGGTGAGAAGCGTGCTGGGATTGAGGTAAGCCTGGAGCTGTACGGTCTCGAGTGTCGCCGACATCACCACCAGCTTGAGATCCGGACGATAGCTCTCCTGAATCTCGAGGGCCCGAGCAAGCGCAATATCGCTATAAAGATGGCGCTCGTGAAACTCATCAAAGATGATGATCGAGATTCCGGCCAGTCGGGGATTGCTGACCATCTGCCGGAGTAAAACCCCCTCGGTAACAAAACGGATCCTGGTTGCCGAAGAAGCAACATTATCCAAACGGATCTGGTAGCCGACCTCTTCGCCCAAGATCGCACCGCGTTCTTCGGCGATTCGAGCGGCAAGCAATCGGGTCGGCAACCGTCTTGGCTGAAGTACGACGATCTGGCCGTCGCCGGCTAAGCCGTGGTCGAGCAGGATCTGCGGCACCTGGGTCGACTTACCCGAACCGGTAGGTGCTTGCAGGATCAACCGAGGAGTGTTGGTCAGAGCTTCGACGATCCTGTCCTCGAGCTCGAAAATTGGTAATGCAATGTCCATGTGGGGGCCCGGAGTGGCCCATAGTTCAGTAACCAGTGATTAGTAATCAGTAAAACAGTAATCAATAATCAGTAGTTTCTTCATCCGTGGTTTGCCAACACGCGTCAAGATAAGGCGATAAGCGACCCCGGTGGTGGCGACTGGGTTTTGAGTGTAAGCCATCCCTGCGGTTTCGAGCTCATCGATAGATTCAAAGAACACAAATAGGCCTCATGGATCCGGCAGCCGCCTGGCAGCCGCCGGACCGCTACCGGGTGGGTGAGTGTGGCAGACTTCATTCTTGAACTCCTTGAACTCCTTGAAATTGCTTCCTCGGTGTTGATCGCATTTCACAAGCCTTTTGGTGTAATCTCACAGTTTACTCCGGATGGTTCAAACCGTCCGACCTTGGCCGGTTTTGGTTTTCCTCCTGCTGTTTACCCGATCGGCAGACTGGATGCGGACTCGGAGGGCCTTTTATTACTGAGTGATGAAGCTCGATGGAATGCTCGGATTTTGGATCCTCAGCGAGGTCATGAGCGGGAATATTGGGTCCAAGTAGAAGGCTCGCCCGGCGCGGAAGAGCTTCGCCGGTTAGAGGCCGGAGTTTTGATCCAGGGGCGAAGGACGTTGCCGTGCCGGGTCAGCCGGCTGGATCCGGCGCCGCCGATTTGGCCTAGAGATCCTCCCATCCGTTATCGAAAGACTGTGCCGGATAGCTGGCTGAGAATCGCGTTAAAGGAGGGGAAGAACCGGCAGGTTCGCCGAATGACCGCTGCCGTCGGGTATCCCACATTGCGTCTGATCCGGGTTCGAATCGCCGGCTTAATCTTGGGCGATTTGAGCCCAGGAGAGTGGCGGATAGTCGAGGCGGCAGAGGAGAGACTAATTCTATGCCGATAAAGTCCACATCCTTTCTCGTGCGGTAGGGATGAGCTCCTGCTCGTCCGCTCTTACTCGGTACACGGCGCGATACTCTGGTTGCATCGGATAAGCAGGAGCTCATCCCAACCGCGTCAGGCGATTGATCGGGAGACTTGTTTCCGGTTGATCGAGGCTCAGATGCGGCTAGTAGAAAATAGTTCGAATGCCGACGATCTTTCGTGTTTTTCATTATTTGCGCCGATACCCATGGTTAGGGGCAGGGAATCTTGGGTTTGCGGTTCTCGCGACGATCACGGTTGTGGTCTTTCCCGGTGTGACCCAACGGATCATCGATGACGGCGTGCGCGGCAATCATCCGGAACTGATCCTGACTTTGGCTCTGGTGGCATTGGGTGCTTTCGCGTTGCAGAACTTGGCGAATGGTCTGCGGATTCTCCTCAATAATACATTCGAGCAGCGCGTGATCTTCGATCTGAGAAGCGATCTTTATAACCATATTCAACGACTGCCTCTCTCTTGGTTCGATCAACAAGCGACCGGCGATATCATGACGCGGGTGGTTGAGGATGTTAACGCGGTCGAAAGAGTCCTTATCGACGGGATTGAGCAAGGCAGCGTAGCCCTGTTGCAAATCATCATTGTGGCCGCCATGCTGATTGCGACAGAGCCGTGGTTGGGTCTCCTAGCTCTGACGCCGGTTCCTTTTCTGGTGGCGGGAGCTCTCTGGTACACGCTGACAGCCAAGTCCCGTTACGCCCGTCAAAGAAAAGCGGCCTCGGCAATGAATGCCCTACTGCACGACAATTTGGCCGGTATTCGGCAGATCAAAGCTTATGCCCGAGAAGAAGCGGAGCATGGACGGTTCAACCAGGCAGGCACCAAGCTGAAAGACGCTACTCTCGTAGTGATGAAAGCCTGGGCAATCTATGATCCCAGTATGGAGTTTTTTGCCGGATGCGGACTCGTGATTGTGACCGCGTTTGGGGGAAACGCCGTGTTGCATGGGCAGATGGGCCTGGGAGAATTGGTAGGCAGCCTGATTCTTGTGCGTTTCCTTTATGAGCCCGTCAGCCGGCTCCACAGCTTGAATCAAATGTTGCAAAGCAGCAGGGCGGCGGCCGATCGGCTATACGAGATACTGGATCAGCCTCGTGAGGAGACGTACGGGTCAGATCAGGATTTTAGCCCATTGGGTTCCGTTGAATATAGGAACGTTAGTTTTGGTTACGAACCGGGGCGGCCGGCTCTTCGAAACATCTCGTTATCGGCGTCGCCAGGCCAAATGATGGCGTTGGTGGGTCACACCGGAGCGGGAAAATCGACTCTGGTTAGTCTTTTGCTTCGTTTCTATGAGCTCGGTCCCGAAGGTGGCGAGATCCTGGTGGACCAACGCTCGATCCGGCAATTATCGAAAGCGACGCTGCGCCGGATCGCCGGTTTTGTAACCCAGGAGACTTTTTTGTTTAATGGCTCGATCCGGGAGAACCTTCTGTTCGGAAATCCGAATGCTTCTGAGGAAGAGTTGGAAGAAGCTCTGACTGCAGCGTTCGCAATCGGTTTTGTCAGGAAACTTCCGGAAGGACTGGACTCAAAGGTTGGCGAGCGCGGGGTTAAACTCAGTGTGGGCGAGAAACAGAGGCTTTCGATCGCGCGCGCGCTTTTGAAGGATCCACCGATTCTGGTGTTGGATGAGGCGACAGCCAGCGTCGATACGGAAACGGAGCGAGAGATTCAGGCGGCCCTGCAGCGCCTGCTTTTGGGCCGGACTAGTTTTGTGATTGCCCATCGATTGTCGACGATCCGGCAGGCTGACCAGATCCTGGTGCTGGACGAAGGCGAGATTGTGGAGCGAGGGACTCATGATGAGCTGTTGCTGGCCAACGGAATCTATCGCCGGCTATATCAGAGCGGGTTGTTTGCGGCGGAAGGGGACTTCACGGAAGTGATAAGTGAGAGGTGAGATGCCGGTAGGGATGAGCTCCTGCTCATCCGAGTTCGGACCCGGCAAATTTTCCAGGCCCGGATGACCAGGAGCTCATCCCTACCTAGGTCACTATAACCTTGATTCCCGGCCCGGGAGGTCTAATAAGTGAGGTTTGCTTTATCGGATCGGTTTCTTGACGAGGAATGCCCTGGTTAATCTGGGGAGTATCATTTGGCTTCTGCTGAATACTGCGGAGGAGATGGCCGACAACGTTCGCAGAGGACGTTTGCCGTTTCGACCTTCTGCACTGTTTATCCAGACGGATCGCACCGCTGTCGGGTCCGTGCCTTTGGTTTTGATGGTCTCATTTTTCCTTGGTCTGACCATGGCACTCCTGACCGGATATCAGCTGGAGAAGTTTGGCGTGGAACGATTGATCCCATCGCTGATTGCGATCGCGTTTACCCGGGAACTCGGACCGCTGATTACCGGAATCGTGTTGGCAGCACGAATCGGCGCTGCTTTTACGGCTGAGCTCGGTACCATGCAAGTCGCTGAAGAAGTAGAAGCCATTGAAGCCATGGGGATAGGTCCACTCCGGTTCCTGGTGGCGCCACGGCTGGTGGCGATTGTAGGGGCGATGCCTTGCCTATCGGTCTGCTCGGTTATCGCTGCTCTGATAGGGTCATGTTTGATTTCGTGGGTGACACTGAACATCGTACCCGCGTTCTTCTTCGACTCGGTACTGAGCAGTCTGCTCGTGAATGATATCGTGACTGGCTTTTTCAAAGCCGCTTTCTTCGGACTGGTTATCGGGCTGATCGCGTGTTTCAAGGGCCTCACCGTCCATGGTGGAGCGGAAGGTGTCGGCCGTGCGACGACGGGGAGCGTCGTTATCGCCATCACTAGCGTGATTGGTTTCGACAGCCTTTTTAATATAATCGTTACTCAGTACACCAAATGACGGAAACGCCATTGGTCCATTTGAATCAGGTTGTGCTCGCTTTTGCCGGGAAACCTGTCCTCAATGGGATCGAACTAAAGATCTTTCCTCGAGATCGCTTGGTTATCCTCGGGCAGAGCGGGGGCGGGAAAAGTACCATGTTGCGATTGATTTTGGGGATCTTGAAGCCGACCGCCGGTGAAATAAAGTACAAGCATTTGCGGGTCAACCGCTTAAGTAGAAGCAAACTGAATTTGCTACGCAGCAGGATAGGGATGGTGTACCAATATTCGGCTCTAATCAGTTCCTTGAATGTCAGGGATAATCTGGCTTTGCCGGCACGAGAATTGGGACGCAAAGCGGAGAGCGAGATCGATACTTTAGTGGAAGAAAAACTGGCAATGGTGGGAATGAGTGGAACGGAGAGCAAGATGCCCTCCGAACTGAGCGGCGGCATGCGTAAACGGGTCAGCCTAGCTCGAGCGTTAATGCTAGACCCTGAACTAGTGCTGTTCGATGAACCGTCGGCCGGACTGGATCCCGTCATGAGCTCGGTGATCGACGAATTGATCATTAATCTCACGGAGAAGACAAATACGACTTCGGTTATCGTTACCCATGAAATGGACAGCGCTTTCAGGATCGCCACGCGCATGGCCATGCTTTACCGAGGCGCGATTATCCAGGACGGCGCGCCAGGGAATTTTAAGAGCTCTGAAGACCCGGTTGTTCGTCAATTTGTTACCGGCGGAGTTGAAGGTCCCATGACTGAGCAATTGCTCGATGCAGATAATACGTAGTGAGATTCGGACGGGCATATTGGTGATTCTGACCGTTGGGCTATTGGTCGGCATCGTCCTCTATCTGTCGGCGCCGGGGTTATTTCGGCCGATCATCCACTATCGGGTGTTTTTTGATGATGCTGCGGCGATCAAGCCTGGCGCACAGGTCACCTTAGCGGGAAGAAAAATCGGAACGGTCGATTTTATCCAATCGCCAGTGCCAGTGTCCGAGAGGCCGCCCGGCAAGCCGGATTACGAGGCAGTGATCACGGTGCAGGTCTCTGCCGACGCTCAGATCTTCAAAGAAAACAACGTAACCATGCGCTCATTCGGGCTCCTGGCGGAAGCGGTCATTGATTTTACGCAGGGTAATCCGAAGTCCGGCCGAGCGGTAAATGGGGACGCATTTGTCGGGATGCGTTCACCGGATTTGGGGGAGGTCGGTCCTACCCTCGTGCAGCAATTGAACCCTATGTTGAAACAGGCCACTGATACTCTGTTGGAGCTGCATCGGACCGCCGAGAATCTCACCCGATTGACGGGGAAGGATTCCGAGTTTTTAACGAACTTGGATAAAACCCTCGACAGTTTTCAGGTGGTCGGCCGGAATCTACAGCAGTTGACCGCGAAGGGGGGCACGGTTGATGAAACGCTGGTGGGAGTTCAGACAACGTTGAAGGACGTGCAAGGACTGGTGGGCCAGGTCGAAAAGGATGACCATCTAGGGAAGACAATGACAAACCTTGATTCCGCCTCGGGTCGCTTAAAAAGCATACTAAGCCAGTTTCAGGGAGAGTTGGACGTGTTTTTCCCTAAGGTGAACATCTTCGCCGCGGATATGACCGAGCTCTCGGGTAAGGTGAAAGAACAGCCCTGGCGACTTATTTGGCCTTCAACGATTAAGTATCAGCAGGGAAATACGCCGACGCCTTTGCGGGTTAAGCGAAGGTCTTCAAGCGAAGCGAGCAATTAGTTACGAGCGCCTGCTCGTCTTAAAAAGGAGCTAGGAGCTAGAATTTAGGAGCTAGTAGAACTTGGGTTCAGCTCTATCGTTGGCCTATTTCGGGTTTTTCGAATCAATTGGTGCGCAGGTTTTCCAAGATCAGCCAAGAAGAGCTTTCCCATCCACTGCGATCCGCAAAACTCACAGCCTCCTAGCTCCTGTTTAGGACGAGCTGGCGCTCGACCTAGAACAATTCTTTCTGCCCATGAGACGTCCGATCCAGTCCCAGCTTTTTGTAAGCTTTGGGCAACGCGACCCGTCCTTGAGCCGTTCGCTGGAGATATCCTTCTTGGATTAGATAGGGCTCGTTTACCTCCTCAATCGTGCCTGGATCCTCTCCTAGCGAGACCGCGAGCGAATTAAGGCCGACCGGGCCGCCTTGAAATCGGGAGATCAGGAACGCCAAAAGCCGTTTGTCCATCTCGTCCAATCCGTCGTTGTCGATATCGAGCATTTTCAACGCAAGATCGGCTACCTCTTTGTCAATGGCGCCGCTGGCTTTGACTTGAGCGTAATCACGGACCCAGCGCAGCAGATTATTCGAGATCCTGGGAGTGCCACGTGAACGAGCAGCGATCTCCCGAGCGCCTTCTTTATCGATGTTTATCCCGATAAGCCCCGCGCTCCGGTCGATCACATTGGTCAGCTCGTCGACGCTGTAATAGTCTAGCCTGCTGGTCATCCCGAAGCGGGACCGCAATGGTGAACTAATCAGGCCCGCGCGAGTGGTAGCGCCGACCAAAGTAAACTTCGGTAAGTTGAGCCGTACACTCCGCGCATTCGGTCCCTGGTCGATGATGATATCTAAACGGAAATCTTCCATCGCGGGGTAAAGATACTCTTCTATGGCTGGCTGAAGCCGGTGGATCTCGTCGATAAATAGGATGTCGCCACGCTCAAGCGTCGTCAGAAGACCTGCCAAATCTCCTGCCTTCTCAATGATGGGGCCGCTCGTCGATTTGATGTTGACACCCATCGAGTTGGCCAAAATGAAAGCCAGACTCGTTTTTCCCAGACCCGGAGGACCGCTCAACAAGATATGTTCGAGCACGTCGCCCCGTTGTTTGGCTGCGGCTACCATGAGTTCCAGCCGTTCTTTGACGCGAGCCTGCCCCTGAAATTCGGAGAACAACGGAGGCCGTAGCGATAGGTCAAACGGGCTCTTGGGCGACTGGATGGTTTCTTGATAAAAATTCTCGGCCACGCTTTGGCTCCAATGTGACCATTTCTAGCACAGGTTTCCAGAGTGTTTGTGATGGATCCCAAAATGGTGAATCCGCCCGTATTCGTAATCGTCCTCGTCGTCGATCGTGCGTGGCACGTTGATGCGATGCGCGATTGCCCAGCGCCTGTCGAATCAACACTCCACGCTCCAAACCGAGGACGAAGACGACGACGAGAACGAGTACGACAGCCTCCGAGAACGTACTGGAACGGGCTACAGGACTGGTTTAATACTAGCCCTGCGAATGAATGCTCTGATTTCTGGCGCGGATGTTATTGATAAGGTGCTCGACGGCGAACGCGTCAGTAAAGAAGAAGCGTTGGAATTATATGGGCTTCCGATCGAAGAACTCGGCGCCTTAGCCGATCATCGGCGCAAATTGGCCAAAGCAGCCGCCTACGGGGGACGAGGGAACGAGATCGTCACCTATATCGTTGAGCGCAACATTAACTACACAAATGTTTGTAATGTTTACTGCAAGTTTTGCGCGTTTTATCGTACGGAGAAAGATCCCGATTTTTATGTGCTGACGCACGAGCAGATCGACCAGAAGATCGAAGAACTCGTCGGTATCGGGGGCGTACAAATCCTAATGCAGGGCGGCCATAACCCAAAATTAGGGATCGATTACTATCTGGATCTGCTTAGCCATATCCGTGAAAAATTTCCCCAAATTAATATCCACGCGTTCAGCCCCCCTGAGTTTAACCATTTTGCTGAAGTATTCGGGATGTCGCTCCGAGACATCATTGTAAGGTTTCGAGATGCCGGGCTTGGCTCAATTCCGGGAGGGGGAGGCGAGATTCTGGTCGACCGGGTGCGCAACCGGATCGCGCCTTTGAAATGCAACACCGAGCAGTGGTTGCGAGTCATGGAAATCGCTCATGAGGAGGGTCTCCGCAGCAGTGCTACCATGATGTTTGGACATGTGGAGACCATCGAAGACCGGATCGAACATCTGGATCGGATTCGAGAGCTTCAGGATCAGACCGGTGGGTTTACGGCTTTCATTTGCTGGACATTCCAGCCGGAAAATGTGGTGCTAAAGGCGAAGCCCGTGGGCTCGGCTGAATATTTGCGTACCCAGGCCTTAGCGAGGATCTACCTGGATAATGTAGAGAATCTGCAGAGCTCGTGGGTGACCCAAGGGCCTAAGATCGGCCAGCTCGCGTTGAGCTACGGTGCGAACGACTACGGATCCGTGATGATGGAAGAAAATGTCGTGAGCAGCGCCGGTACGACCTTTCGGTTGTCGCGGGAGGAAATCGAGCGGCTAATTACTGAGGCCGGATATGAACCACACTCCCGTAACAATGTCTACGGCTTGTTGAATTGAAAGCGTAACCGTTCGCGGTTTTTCTGGTTGACGTTTTGGACGTCATCATCGTGAATTAGCGCCATTCGCTCTGATCGTTGGCTCCCCACCCTATGAAGCAAAAGCGTATGCCCGAACGCAGATGGCTATTGTGCTTAGTCTTGCTCGGTTTTGTCGCGCCTTCGATTTATGCGCAACAGCAGCCGGCTCCTCAAAACACGCCACCTCAACAGGCTCCAGCAGCGCAGCCGCAAGCAACGCGTCCTGCTCCTGCCCAGCGCGCGGCCGGTCCAATTGTTCGCCAAATTGAAATCCAGTATGCCGGACCTGCCACTTTGAGCCGCCAGCGGATTTTGACCAACATGAAGACAACGGTTGGTCAACCTTATTCAGAGACCGTGGTCGAGGATGACGTGCGCGCGCTCTATGCGACCGGCTTGGTCACCAACGTCCGAATTTATGGTGAGCCGTTGCCGGACGGCGTAAAAGTCATCGTTGTCGTACAGACCCGGGTCACGTTGGCGAGCGTTTACGTCGTCGGCAACGAGAAAGTCAAGACCTCCAGGATCCGCAAAGAAATGGCGCTGAAGATCAATTCGCCACTGGATGAACAGACCTTAGAGACGGCTCGCCAGAAAGTCGTCGACCTTTATCAAAAGAGAGGGTACCCGGATGTCGACGTCCAGTACAAGGTCGAGACCAATGAAGATCGGGGGACGGCGACAGTTACTTACTCGATCAGCGAAGGAACTAAATCCATCGTAAAGAGAATCCGGTTCTCGGGTAACACTGCGATTAGCTCGAAACGGCTTAAGAAGGAGATGAAGACGAAGGAGAATAATATCATCGCCTTTTTAACTGGAGCCGGCAGGCTGAACAGCGCGCAACTGGACGAAGATGTCCAGAAGATCAAAGAATTATACCAAGACAACGGGTACGAGGATGTTCAGGTGACCGACGTCAAGATCAACCGCGAAGGTCCCAAGTATGTCGACATCGATATCTATATCGACCAGGGCACGCAGTACCACATTAATGCGGTGACGATCGAGGGGCTCCAGGTCGTAACGGAGGCGAACTTCCGAAAGGTTATCAAACAAAAGGAAGGCCAGATTTTCTCGCCGCAAAAACTGGAGAAAGACATCAAATCCGTCGAGGACGCATACGGAGTTGCTGGCTACGCCGACGCGAAAGTGGCGGTGCAAACGACACCGGCTGGTCCGGGCCTGGTTGATCTTCATTATAAGATCGAGGAAGGGATCAAATCGTACGTCGAACGCATCAATATCAGCGGCAACACCCGTACTAAGGACAAGGTGATTCGCCGTGAACTTGTGCTCGCACCAGGTGACGTCTTTGACACGGTGCGTGTAGATATCAGTAAGAAACGACTTGAAGGGTTGCAGTATTTCGAAAAGGTCGACAGCTACGCCTCCGATACGCTGGTGCCCGGGCGAAAGGATCTCAATATCGTGGTTCAAGAAAAACGTACCGGGTCTTTGAACTTCGGTATGGGTTTCAGCTCAAACGAGGGGTTGCTCGGTTTCGCCGAACTGAGCCAAGGAAACTTTGATATCCTGAATTGGAAAACATTCACTGGCGCCGGTGAAAAGTTCAGAGTCCGCGTCCAGATCGGAACTCAAGAGAAGCAGGTGACCGCGAATTTTACAGAACCATACTTCCTGGATAAGAGATTGGCTGTGGGGACGGATGCCTTTTTTCTGGACTCGTCTTTCTTTAGTAACGTTTACGACGAGAGATACTACGGGTTCGACGTCTTCTTGAGGCAGCCGATCACAAACTTCTTGGCGCAGAAATTCACGTACCGGTTGCAAGAGACGGACATCTTCAACATCACGACCCCTGACCCGTTGATCCTCGATCAGGCCGGGTCGACACTGGAAAGCCGGCTTACTTACACCATTACTTACGATAAGCGCGACAACGCTTTCTTGACGCGTACTGGACAACGAGTTGATCTCTCGGTTTATGTCTCCGGCGGTTTTTTAGGTGGCGATGTTCAACTTTACGGGTTTGATCTGGAGGGGGAACAATATTTTCACTTGCCTTTTGACACGATTCTGCTTTTTGACGCAGAGGTGGCGACGGTCGCGAACTGGGGAGGCGGAACCTCGATACCGATTTACGATCGACTTTTTTTGGGAGGCGCAAACAACTTGCGTGGTTTTGACTTCGATCGG
>JGI12627J18819_10000510_pt1 | contig 12889 bp, 5 predicted proteins | sample TexAe_OM1H0_M2_FD_18819 | JGI IMG/M metagenome (IMG submission 18819)
GACGCCGCAACGGGCGGCGAATTTGTCGGCGGCGCGGAAGCCCGAGATGCAGTGGCCGGCGAAGACAACGAGGGCGCAGGGACGGAGGGCGGTGTCGACGATACGGGTGTCGACGATACGGGTGTCGATGGTGCGGGCGTCGAAGGTGCGGGCGTCGAAGGTGCGGCCGTCGATAACGCCGAGACCGGCGGAAGCATTCCGCGCTGACTCATGAACCAAAAAGCACCCGCGAGCAGCGCTACGATTACCGACGCCGTCACTGCAGCCCAAGGCCGCCTGGTCTGCGTGCGGGATGGCAGTTCGAGCAGATCGCGCAGCGGCGGAAAGCGCGTCGCGGCAGAAGGGACGTCGAGCTGTGACAGCCATTGTTGTACATCGGCGGGCCTATCTTCGCGTCGCCAGCTCAGGGCCGCGCGAAGGGCGCGCCACTGGCGACGGCTCAGTTGCGCAGGCCGCTTCGGCGTTGCCTTGGCATCGCGTGCTTCGATGGCAGTTTTCTGCTTCAGCGGATGCTCGCCGCAGAGCATTAAATAGGCGATACACGCCAAAGCGAAAATATCGTCGCGGACCTCTGCGCGTCCGCCCTCGAGAATTTCGCAACTTGCATACCCCGAGGACGTGATGGGCATCGACAGTTCGGGATCCAGGGCGGCCGGACTGTGCGGACCTTTGAATGAGCCGGGAAAACCCAGCAAGCGCAAATCCCCTTGCAGCGTGACAAATATATTCCGCGGATTGATGTCTCCATGCACGATGCCTTGGGAATGGGCATAGACGAGTGCCGAACCGATGTCGCGGATCGCTGCGAACGCCTGGTCTTTCGGCAAAGGCAGAAGCTTCCTTGCTTGCAGCGTGCGGCTGAGCGTGGCGCCGGCGAGCAATTCCATGCTGAAGAACACCAACCCGCCGTCGCGGTCGAACTCGAACACCCGCACGATATTGGGGTGCGAGAGTCGCTGCAGCACTTGAAACTCGCGCTGCAACTCCGCGAGCAGTTCTGCGCGCTTGGCGACCGCCGGATGAAAAATTTTTATGGCCAATCGCCGACTGGCTGAGGATTCCAACCGGTATTCGTCGACTGCCTGGAACACAGGGCCACTGCCGCCTTGGCCTAGGAGAGTTTCCAGCCGATAGCGCCGGCGCAACACGCCGCCTACCTTCGCCTCGCCGATCGCATCGAAAGACTGGGATCGCTCGCGTTTCAGGCCGCCATCGACGATATCGCGTGCAATCGGAATACTNCGCGTGTCGGCATCGAGTGTCCCGGGGGTGTTGGGCGGCAGCTGGGTCTCCGGTGCCGCCGCAGCCTCGCCGGAAATCGCCTCGCCGGATGGTGCCTCGCCGGATAGTCCCTCAGAGGGTGCCGGAGCAATCACGCGCAGCGCCGATTCGGCCAACGCAGTTTTCACGGATTTAAAGGTATCGGAGGGAATTCTGCCGCGGCGAAAATATTGATCCAGCTGCGACAAAATTTCCCAATTTGCCTCCGGATTCGATCGAAATCTTTCCTGCATGGCCTGCAGGAATGAAGCTTCGTTACAGCTGCGGCAGGCCAGCGCGTCGAGCCACGCGCGAATGGCCTCTTCATCGGAGACTTCAGATTGGTGGGCGCCGCCTGGCTGCACGGGACTCATACCCTTATTGTACCGATTGAGAGCGGGCTGCGAGTCAGCGTGAGTTGATGCGCTGCACTTCCTTGTCTGGGAGGTCTTTATGAGGTAGGCGTGTTTCCAGGCTCTTGCACCTTTTACAACCAAGGAGCGGACCAGCCCCCATTCGTGCCGCCGCTCCTACAAGCGGGCCGGCGAAATCATGGGTCCACGCGCAAGATGGCAGCCAATCGCCTAGCGCACCTGAAAACGCACGGCCTCGGTCTGATGAGGCAGCTCCGCTGAATCCCATATCCTGGTAAATACTTCGTGCGTGCCGCCCATGAGGGGCCATGCGAAGCGGTCCTCTGTCGTGCTCGATACCTGTTCGCCGTCGACAAACCAATCGACGCGACGCAATCCCGGGACTTTCGCGATCTGCATGGGCAGTGCTTCCAGCTCCGGCGGAATTCGTGGATCGCGCGCGACGTTCAGAGCGGGGGTGGGCTGCACCAGCCGATAGTTGACCGCAACGGAACCGGCAAAGGAGGGCCCGGGCACCGTTCCAGGAACGAACCATTCGCTCATCGATGCGCAGCTTTTGTCGGCGAGAAGACCGTCGCGCAGGCAAATTCTTGCCCGCGTGAGATTGGCGCTCAGCGGCAGATCGCGGGTGTCTTGATGACGATTCAGTTCCGAAAACAGCGACCGCAGCACCATGGCAGGGCCTATTGCGCCGGTGATGCCGTTCATCGCTGAACCATCCAGATTCCCCATCCATACGGCAACAGTGTGACGGTAATCGAAGGCAATGGCCCAGGCATCCCGATAGTCGGTTGAAGTGCCCGTCTTGATCGCAGTCTCTACGGGAAATTGCAGCCCCCGGCCGAATTCCAACCGGCGAGCCTCGGGATCGGCGAGGATATTGCCGATCAGCGTCGCGATCTCCGCGCTGAATATGCGCGAGTCGGCGCGCGAGCGCGCCTCGTCGCTGTAAATCGTCATGGGCAGGTAGCGCCCCTGGCGCGCCAGCACCGTGTAGGCCTGCGCCATTTCGTACAAAGACACCTCGCCGTTGCCCAGGGCCAGACCATCGCCGTAAAAGTCCGGATGCTGAGCGAGACTCGTGATTCCCATGGCATGCAACCGATCGAGAAATTGGTTCTCGCCGACGAACTTCAGGGTCTTTACGGCCGGGATGTTGAGTGAATTGCCGAGCGCCTCGCGCAGCCGCAAGAGACCATAGTGCGTGTGACTGTAGTTGTGGAAGGCGTGCTGTCCGCCGCCGACGGACTCCGCCAATTCGGCGTCATCGATCAAGGTGGCCGCCGTCCAGCCCTTTTCCAGCGCCAGTGCGTACAGTAAGGGCTTCATTGTCGAACCCGGCTGCCGCGGCGTCAGGATTGCATCGTATCCTCCGTCCCGCGACTGACCTACCACCCAGGCCTGTATTTCATTGTGCTGATGGTCGATGACCAAGACGGCTCCGTCGCTCACGTGGCGCTTTTCGAGACGAGCCAGCGCGGAGTCGAGGACCTTCTGCGTAACCGCTTGGATGTTCGGATCGAGGGTGGTGCGGATTTGCGCGGGTACCTGCGACTTTGTAGCGGACTTGGCGATGGCATAACTGACGAAGTGGCCGGCATTGAGCGCGGACTCGCCGGCATCCAACGTAAGAGGGTCCTCGTGAACGCGTTGCCTCTCGGCAGGCGTCAAGTCTCCCGTCTGTACCAGGCGATCTGCCAGCTGCTCGATGGCGCGGCGCGCGCGAGGTTCGCTGCGCCGAAGATCCATCCCGTTGGGCGAGCGCACGAGGACCGCGAGAGAGAGCTGCTCTGCGGCTGAAAGCGTGTCGGGGCCCCGGTCGAAATAGAGCCGCGCGGCTTGAGCGACGCCGCGGCGCCGATCCGCGTAGGGGACCTGATTTAAGTAGAACGCAAGGATTTGAGCTTTTGAGAATCGAGATTCCAGACGAGAGGCTTCGAAACTTTCGAGCCATCTCGACCACAAATTGCGTGGGCGGGGATGCAGTATTCGTACGGTCTGCTCGGTAATCGAGCTGGCGCCTCGGACTACTGCCGCAGCTTTTGCATTCTGCCAAACGGCTGCAAGGCGCGCGGTCCAGTCGATGCCGTGATGCACATAGAAGTGCTGGTCTTCAGAGAGGATGAAGGCTCGCTGTAGCAGGGGCGGAATCGCGGCCAACGGCAGCACGTCCGTGGTGTTCCACAAGTTCTCGCGCGTATAGCTCAAGGCCTGTCCATCGCGGGCCAGCACCTGCGGCTTGCGGGTTTCGCCGGCGACCGATTGCAGATCATCCGGAATGTCCCGCAACCCTTCATGCGTGGCGATGGCCAGCGTCAATGCGGCGACACTTAGTGACGCGAGCGCAGCTTGCGCGAGCAGTCGTCTATTCATGGTTGACCGAAACGCTGGCGGGCAGTCCCTTGCCGTAGACATCGGGGTCATACATCTCTTCGGCCTTGGCGGGAGCCGCCGTGAATTCACCTTCCGCCATGGCTTGCGCCCCATAGCTCAAGTGGTAATGCCCGGCCGGAAGATAGTCGGCATAGAAGCGCGCGGCATCATGCCGCAATTCGCGATGGTAGAAGTTCCAAAGCTCGACGCCATAGGCGCTCCAATCCGAATACTTGAACCAAAACGAGCCGCCCGCGGCCGCAAATCCGGTTGCATCGGCATCGACCGATGAGGCAGTCGCCAGCTCGCGGTCCACGGGTTCCAGGCCGCCGGGGACCGGATCGTCGACGACTACGAAGTGGCGGGGCGCTGCCACCGAAATGTACAAATCCACTCGGACCAACTCTCCCCGCTGGACGGTGAGAGGCGATCTCAACAGTTGCCAATGTCCGGAGCGTTGCACGCTGTATTCCCGGTGCACTTCCATGCCGGCATTGGCTTCCTTGGCAGCGAAGTCGTTCAGCGAGTAACTCAAACGCGTCGCGTAATACAGGCGGCCTTCGCCGTTGCGTTCGATGTGAACAACGGCGTGCCGTCCGGCATCCGCGCCGTTCGGCCGGCTGATTACGGCCGCCGGATCGCGCTTCGCTGCAAAGCTTGCGCGGCCCATCTCTTCCTTATCGAGGTTTACATGGACATCAAGTGCGGGAGTGTCCTTTTCGTAGACGGCGGAATAGTCCACCAGCGCCGATGTGCAGTACAAATTTTCCTGAGTGTTTTGCCAGTGATCGCGGCTGCCCCGCGACTGGGTGATGCTGCGAACCAGCTTAAACGGCACATCGCCGGTCAATTGTGCTCCGTAGGGAGTTTCGCCGTAGTGGAGCAGGGCGCTCAGGATCGCGCACTCGCTGCGCATGGGCGTTGCCAGGATTTGTAAATAGCCGTTGTCCAACGTCTCGCTGAAATGAAATTGGCCTCCGCTTTGATTGGCATGCGAGAGAATTGTTTTGGCCAACGTGGTCGACAGTTCGGCGCCACCCTTGATCCGCAGTGAGGCATTGAGATAGGCGGCGAGCCCGAAAAGGTCCATCTGCGGAATGTATTTCTCGTAGCGCAGCAGGTCAGTCAAGGAGAGACGATCGCGTTCCGCCAACGCTTGCAGGCCTACGGCCCGCACGCTCGATACCATGCCCTCGCTATAAAAGGTCGGGGAAATATTTTCTCGAAGCAGGCGGTCGATATAGGCGTCGAGGTTTGTCTGAACCGTTTTCGGAACGTGGTAGCCCGCTGCGTTGAGGCGGTTGAATGCGAGCGCAGTTGCGACCGACAAATACGGGCTGACGCGGGCATCCTCACCCACCCAGAAAGCCATGCCCCCGTTCGGCGCTTGAAAGCTCGAAGCCTCGTCCAGCATTTTCTGAGGCAGCGCGTCGGCTTCCGGCCATTTGAGGTCGGCGGCGAGATACTCCTGCAGTTTGAGGTAGTTGGAGGCGAGCAGCGCCTTCGTCAGCCGTTGCTCCCAGCACAGATACGGATAGTCGCGCACGTAACGGAAAGCGCCGTCCAGATTCCCAATGACGGTCGGCGCGAGTGAGACTGAGACGGCGCCGGCGTTCGGCATCATCTGCGCCGGAAATGTCACCGGCTCATCCACCCCCGCCGCGAGCGTGGTGCCGTAGCTTGCCGCGACGTCGAGAGAGGCGCGCCTGTGCACCACGATATTCTGGGACAGGGCATCTTTGTCGATGCCGTCGGATGCCCGGGCGGTTATCAGCAGATTGCCATCGGCGACCGTCGTCAGCGGCAGCCACACCGTTTCTCTCTTGAAGGGCGCAAGAGTCAACGATTGATGCGAACCGGCCGAGTGAGATGAAAGCTCAGAGGCAATCGGCCCTCGCGCTTCGATCTCGACGTCTAGCGTGCGCGTCTCGGCGGCTCGATTCAGAACACTGAAACCCGCAGTGAAACGATCGCCGACGGTGAGCTGATTGGGCATGACGGGACGTAGTTCGGTCAGCTTGCTGCTTTTAAATTTGTAGTCACCCAGGCCCATGCGGTCTGTCGGCGTGACCGCGATTGCGAAAACCCGCCATCCGGTCAGGTTGTCCGGCAGCATGAACGAAAAGGCCGCATGTCCGCGCCGATCGGCGACCACCGATGGGTTCCAGTACGCAACGTATTTCGAGATGCTGCGCATGTCGAAGCCCGCGCCGCCGTCGCCGCCGGAATTGGCGCCTTTTTTCTCAAACTTCTGCAACCCCACCAGCCGCGATAAAAGGGTGTAGTTGACCAGGTCCAGGTTGTCCAGCTTGTAAAATCCCTGATACGGATCGAAATAGCCCTTGCCGCTTTGAATGAGATCGAACACTGCTTCGTCGAGCACGACGACCGCGAATTCAACCGGTTCCCGATGCGTAGCTTTCTTGTGAGCTGTGGCAGTCATCTCGATTTTTACGGCCTCTCGCGGCTTATAGGATGGCTTGTCGGATTTGATGGCGATGTCCAACGTCTTGTATGGATCAGTGACGGACACCTGGGTGTAGCCGATCCGGTAAGTGGGTCTGCCAAGATCGACGCCGTCGTTGTCCAACAACGGCGCGCCGGGAACCGGAGCCACGCGCGGCGAAACCACAACCACGGACAAATAGAAACCCGGCATGAAGTCCGGTTCGATCGGGAATTCGATCACCGGCGTGTTGCCGCGAAGAGTTTGCACCCAGTGCTTGATGACCCCGAAGCGTTCGATGGTGATCAGAGCGCGAGCGCCGGGAAATGGGTTTTTCACCAAGTAGCGCGCCCGATCGCCGACCTGATAGTTCTCCTTCTCCGGGATCAGCGACAAGCTCATGTCTGGCGGTTCTTGCCAGAGCACGCGGCCCTTGCCGGTGACCCAGACGCAGAGCTCGGTGGTGTGCGGTCGCCCGTGCGTATCCTCGACACGGGCAGAGAGGCTGTAGAGTCCCGGATGATCGGGCGTGAAGGTGCAGGTCTGCGGTCCATGGCCGGACTGGGCTGAACACGAGGTATCCAGGTTCCAGCGGCTTTCATAGCTCGTGAGGTAGGCATCTCCGGCGCCCTTGACACGCGCTGCCACTACGACTTGGCTGTTCACCGCCAAGGTCACCGGAACGCCGGCGACGGGTTTGCCGGTTTCATCGACGACCAGGTATTGCACCGTCGAAGGTTTGCCCTCTTCGAACGTCCAGCGCTCCGCGCGCAGTCCCACGAAACGATCGCGCCCTTGGAATTGCGCGTAACTGCGATTGGCGACGTACTTGCCGCGTTCGTCGCGAACCGCGCTTTCGACCTCGAGGCGGGCGCTCAGCATGTCGGCGTCGGGTAGCTGAAAGCGGGTCAACAAGGCGCCTTTATCGTCGACCTGCGCGTCAGACTGGTGAACGGTCTCCACGTGGGGCTCGGGACTGAACTGGCAAAGACCGCGGGACTCAACACTGGCAAAGCTGAATCCCGCGGCTTCAGGATTCGCCATTGCGAGTGCTTGTGGAAATAGCCGTGCCGTGACGCGCGATCCGGCGCTCGCATAAGGGCCGCCGGCATGCAGCGACGCTTGCGTCGCAACCTCGACGGGATCGCCGGGATGAAATAGCTGTCCGTTCAGCGTGCTTTGCACTTGGAAGGGCGCCGGCGTGAAGTCCGCCACGAGGACGCGCATGGGAATCAATGTCGCGGCGTCGCGTCCGGTGCCCAACTGAACGCGGAAGTCGTACCAGCCGACGGCGCCGCTCAAGGGCACGTGAAATGTCCCATCATGCGAGCCGAACGGAGAGAGCGTGACATCAGTTTCGGTTTTTACGATCTTCCCGGTGGGATCGATGATGTCGATCTGATAACCCGTACGCTCGCGCACGGGCTCGAGCGTCGAATTGTTCTCATTCCTGAGATACAGTTTGTATTGGACGACGTCCCCGACCTTGTAGACCCCTTGCGCAGTCGTCCCCCAGGCGCGCACATGCGAGCGGCGATTCCCATAGCCTGACCAGAATTGGCCGCGAGAGGCGCGGTAGGTATCGATCTCGAAGGCGCTGTCGAGCGGCAAAAGCGCGAGCGCGGAATTTGCGTCGACCCTCACCATCAACGGATCGTTCGCGAGCGTCTCTCGCCCGGGCAGCACGGCTATGCCGTCCTGGTCCGTGGTTCCCTCGGCCAGGACCGGGGCCTCGGCGGTCAAGCCGCGATAGCCGTCGCGGTAAATACGAACGCGTGCCCTTGCCACGGGCGTGCCCTTGGCGAGCGAGGTCACCCAAATGAGCGTGTTGTAGGCGCCGAGCTTGGCGTGCACTTCAAAAGGGGTGACTTCGGCGAAGAACTTGCGGTCGCGGCGATCCGTTTGGTTCCAAGGCACATCATCCGTGTCCGGGTCGAAATAGCTTTCGCCCGACGACGCGTGGGGATGCGGAGAAAGGGTGCCGCTCACGACGCCCGACATGCCGTCGAGCAGATCGCGGACATTCAGCGGCGTCGCGTACGAAGTATCCCAAACGCGCGCAATCGGTTGATTGACTTTGAGCCCGCTATCGGCAGATTTGGGCGTGAGCCTGGCGTAATGAACGTCGATGTCGGTCAGGTTGGTAACGTAGAGCGGCATCTGTGTCGGCGCATCCTGCTCGAGCACCGCGATTGGATGAGTGGCCTTGAGGCGTGGCGGGCGATGGTCGGTCCGAAAATCCATCGCGGCTGATCCGCTAAGATTTCTGCCGAATTCGTCCCGCGTGCCCTTTAAACTGGCGATTGAATAATTTTGAAACGCGCGAAGGCGCTCGGGCAGCGGCACAGAATACTCGGTTCCGCGACGATGCGGCGCTCGCAGGCCGGTGCTGGGCCAGACATTGGCCCAGGGGTCGAAGTCCGTACGTCCGGCGGTCAGATCCGGCGTCAGCTGCAGATGGGCTTTTATCTCCGGTGCGATCACGGGAGCTGAAAACGCCAGCGACACTGTGCCGAACGGATCGCACGCCGGCTGCCTGGCCGGCAGTTGGGCCTTGTCGATGAGCACGGATTTCGAGTCGACCAGACAGCGCACCCCCAAGAAGCTGAACGCCGGAAAGGTGTCGAACTCGACGATAGTGCGCCGCTCCGTTCCGGGAAGATTTCCCAAATCGCTCTGCAGCCCCGGGGTCACCGCGAGACGAACTGTCGTGTCCAGCGGCAGTGAAGTCGTCGGCTCAACCAGCCAAGCGTGAGGCGGAAGCGCGCCGTAAGGATCCGGCGAGGCGCGCACGGAAGCTTGGGTGCCAAAATGCAAGTGAGCCTCGATGGACTCCTTGGTCACCGGCTGGTTGAAAACTACCCGCACGACCGGGGTGCCGGGAGAGCGCCAGGTGTGGAACGAGTACTGTCTGACCGCGGGGCGCTCGGTCGAGAACGCCCAGTGGTACGCGCGCACCAAGGCACTGCCGTCCTGTGCGCGGATTCCGGGCTGCACAGTCAGCGCGTATTCGGTTGCCGGCGCGAGGGCATCTTTTTCGTTCAATTCGCACGCCAGAGATCGCGGATCGAGCCAATGCCATTGGCAGGCTAGCGCAGGAATTGTCGTTACCGGCGCATGCTCAACGGCCATGACGCCGAGGGGCATCACAGCGCGGTCAAAGGTGATGACGATCTGCCGGCTTCGCCCCGGCACTTCTTGGCCTTCCGGAACAACCCGCTGGATCTGTAAATCAGGCGCCGCCCAAGCCGCGCTCGCGACCAGCAGCCACAAACCTGCGATCGCCCGCCATCGAACTGTAGATTCGCCGCCCACCGCCCGTCTCCTTCAAGCCGCCTTGGTTCCGTTCCGGCATTACTGTGAAAGGCGAATCTGCCGCCCAGGTGATGCAACTGTGGCAAAGCGGTGGCGGCGACCGGTTGGCCCGTAGAAGCGCCTTAATTGATATCCCGCTGCGCGCGGATTATTGTTCGTACCCTCTAATCGCCGGCCAGGAAATTGCCGAGATTAAATTGCGGTAAAACAAGGGCTTAGGTCATTCTGACGATGCGCGATGCTCGATCTGCTGCTCGCCATCGGTCATGAGGGAACCGGAAAGGCCTATTGAAGTTCAAATCGGCATTCGCGTGCTGCGAAGGCCTGACTGTGTTTTTGTCATAAAGGATTTTGGTTCATGAATCAGAAAGAATACGTGCCCACTCCGGTCGCCATAGATCCAGCGATGCGCGCGGCACGTGAGACTGTCGTGGCAAGTTCCGTTTGGATTCGGCCCCTGCAGCAGGAAATGGCGCGAATTATCGTGGGTCAAAAGCACCTGCTGGACCGGCTGCTGGTTGCGCTATTGACCAACGGCCATGTGCTTTTAGAGGGCGTGCCCGGCCTGGCCAAGACGCTCGCTCTGAAAACGATGGCGGGCTGCATCGATTTGCAGTTCAAGCGGCTGCAATTCACGCCGGACATGCTCCCGGCGGATATCGTCGGAACAATGATTTACAACCCGCAAGGCGGCGTATTCCGAACCAAGCACGGTCCCATATTCAGCAACCTGATCTTGGCGGACGAAATCAACCGGGCGCCGGCGAAGGTGCAAAGCGCGCTGCTGGAAGCCATGCAGGAACGGCAGGTGACCATCGGCGATGAGACCTACGCACTGCCAAATCCTTTCCTGGTCCTGGCTACGCAAAATCCGCTGGAACAGGAGGGCACGTATCCATTGCCCGAAGCGCAGATCGATCGTTTCATGATGAAGGTGCTGGTCACGTATCCCAATCGGGCGGATGAGCGCGCCATCCTGGATGCCATGGCAACCACCGAAGCGATGCTGGTTCCCCGCCCGGTCGTGAGCGCGGCTCAAATCGTCGATTCGCGCCATGTCGTGAACTCGCTGTATGTCGACGACAAGATTCGCGACTATATCGTCGATCTCGTGCTCGCGACGCGTCCTCCCATTGCCGCATCATTTGACTTGAATGGCTACATTCAGACCGGCGCTTCTCCCCGCGCAACCATTGCGCTGACGCTGGGTGCGCGTGCCATGGCGTTCCTGAACGGCCGGCACTTCGTTACTCCGCAGGACGTAAAGTCCATCGCCCTTGACGTGCTGCGTCACCGAGTTTCAGTAACGTACGAAGCTGAAGCTGAGAATGTCACTTCCGAGAACGTCATCGAAAAAATACTGAATACCCTGCCGGTGCCGTAGCCGTGGCGCAGGAGAGAGCCAAATCTCAGAAGGCGATGATGAGCGGCATGCGTCAGTTGGAGATCCGTACGCGGCGGATGGTCAATGACAGCCTTGCCGGGTCTTATCACTCGGTATTCAAGGGCCGCGGCATGGACTTCGATGAGGTGCGCGAATATACACCCGGCGATGAGGTCCGCACCATCGATTGGAATGTCACCGCCCGGGCGGGGCGGCCCTTCGTCAAGAAATTCACGGAAGAACGCGAACTCACGATTTTTCTCCTGGTGGACATCAGCGCCTCGGGAAACTTCGGCTCCGGACCCTTGAGCAAGCGCGATCTGGCCGCCGAGCTTGCGAGCGTTCTGGCGTTTTCAGCGATTCGCAACAGCGACAAGGTCGGCTTGCTGCTGTTCACCGATCTGGTGGAAACCTATCTGCCGCCCAAAAAGGGCCGCCGTCATGTGCTGCGCGTCGTGAGGGACATCCTCTATCACACGCCGCGATCAATCGGCACGGATGCCGTGAAGGCCTTGGACATCGCGAATCGTCTCTTGCATCGCCGGGCTGTGGTGTTTCTGATTTCGGATTTCGAAGCGCCGGGCGATCCTCAGGCGTCGCGCGCTGAACTCAGGCGCGCAATGCGGCGTACCAATCGGCGGCACGATTTGATTGCCGTGCACGTCGAGGATCCCCGCGAGAAAGAGCTTCCCGACGTCGGCATCGTTGCGCTGGAAGACGCCGAAAGCGGCGAAGTCATCGAACTCGATACCGCGAGCGCAGCGGTGCGCAAGCGGTTCAAGGAAATGTCGGCGGACCGCGGCCGGCGCTTGGTGAGCGACTTCCGCGCCGAAGGCATCGATACGCTGCAGCTTCAAACCGACGCTCCGTACATGCCAGCCCTGCAGCGCTTCTTCAAGACGAGAGAGCGCCGGCGCGCATGAACAGGGGCTTCTCGAGCATGCGCGCCTCTGCAGCAGCGGTGCTCATCGCGCTTCTTGGAGGCGCCGCCGCGCTTGCTGTGCCGGCTGAGGAAGATATTCGCGACATCCGAGGTCCGAAAGACGTCTTGCCTGATTGGGTCCTCCCCGCGGCAATCGCAGGCGCTCTGCTTGCCGCGGCAGCGGCTTACTGCATTTGGCGATGGCGGCGCAATCGGCGCGCGATCCCGCTGCTGCCCTTTGAAATAGCGCTGCGGCGGCTCGAAGACATTCGCGCGCTCATGCGTCCTGCCCAAGCGCGTGAATTCTCTACCGCCGCCTCCGACATCGTGCGCTGGTACATCGAGCAGCGATTCGACGTGACCGCGACCCGCCGCACCACGGAAGAGTTTCTGCGCGATTTGATGGAAAGTTCAAATGCCTCGCTGGCGCGGCATCAGGGACTCCTGGGCGATTTTCTGCACCAATGCGATTTCGTCAAGTTCGCGGCGCAGTCGTTGACAACGGAGAACATGGAGACGCTGCGTCAAAGCGCTCGCGCTTTCGTGCTTGAAACGGCCAAACCTGAAGAGCCCATCGAAGATGAGGGGGCGCGTGACGCGGTTTCTGCAACCTGAGTGGTTCTGGCTGCTCGCCTTGCTGCCGGTCGTCTTGCTGTGGCGTGGCCGGCGCGGCCCGGTCGCGGCCATCGAGTATTCCGATGTGAGTTTGGCGCGGGAGATTGCGCGCCGCGGCCGGAGCCGCATTGGGTGGTTGCTGTGGCTGCTGCCGATACTCGCGGCAGCCTTGATAATAGTCGGCCTTGCCAGGCCGCAGC
>JGI12627J18819_10000511_pt1 | contig 12880 bp, 2 predicted proteins | sample TexAe_OM1H0_M2_FD_18819 | JGI IMG/M metagenome (IMG submission 18819)
GCCGTATGGGTGCTTATTTAAGGATTACCTATAACATATAGTGCAATGCTCTTGGATCCATGTCTTTGATAGGGTTTCCTTCTTAAGCGGTTTTTACAGAAAGATTTTCTAATAGAAGGTACATTCAATATCTTCGGGACTATGCATACACGATATACTTCGTGTCTGATTTTCCACTACAATCAGCGCTTTTTACACGTTCCGTCTTTTATATACGTTTTCTTTAGTGACATATCAGTCCAAAAAGCATATATGCTAATGTTCTGAAAGCTCTTACTTCCTTTATATTCGATCATCTTATTAACAATCCTTTCAATTTCTCTGGGTATTATTTAAAAGATTAATGAGTTTACATACCCCTTCTATAATTTTGCTATATCACACTTAGTGATGTTTCTATAGATCAAGATTCTTCAGTGATTTATTCAAAGTTTGCCTAGTATATTCAGTTTACTGGGGTATTTCTAGTATATCTTGGATGTTTAAAAGGAAGTTATTTTTTCATAAGCAATATAAGCAATACTCTTGCCTACATATTCTTTTGTAAGAGATTCTTTGTGATGCTTTTAATAGTCTGTATATTTCCTACCTCTCGCATATTCTCTTTAAATATACATATAAGGCTATTGATAAGGTATACTTGAATTTTTTGGATCAATGGAAGCTATAATTTCCTAGAATATTATTTAAACGTCTTGTAGCCATTAGACAACACCTTTCATTATAGACTAATCTTAGTCACTCTGTTTCATTGATCGGCCTGGTTTACTCTGGTTATCTACCTGTGTATACCTTTGTTGCTGCTTTGGTATTGTAAATCTGCTGATCTATAATCCTTTACAAAGGATTTAGTTATAAGCGAAGGATACTGCTATATCCTTAATAGATACAGTTTACTTTTTATACAGGTGAAAGATAGCTTATTCACTTGTATATTGCAATTATTATAGTACGGGGGTAATTTGCCTTTGAATGAACCTGTATAATTATATAGGAATATCCCTACTGAATTAGGATAAATACAAGTAGCTTTATCAGGGTCAAATAATAGCTATGAGATCTTACGTAATATCATCTTTTTGTATAGCTTACTGTTTATAAATATCTTACCCTACTCTCCAGCGTATACTATATGTAATCTTTATATATGCATATATGATATACTTAGAAGATGTGTGAGGCTAACTACTTTGCACATTAAGCATGACAACCGTGCAGTAGACATCTATGCTATACTATTCGCTTGGTCAATTTTTACAGGAATACCTTAAATGTCTCCAGAGCCTATAGCTGGCTCAAGTGCCCCCCTACTAACTAAAGTACACCTGGAATCTAATACATTACTACTAACAGTAAAGCTATCCCTGATATTATAATAATGAGCCCTGTAATGCTTAATAATTGGACTGAGCATGAGTATATTAACAATCTTCCCATTATTATAGCTATCACTATTTATGTTAATGGCCATACCTGTCCTTACGCTAGCTATCTGTCATCTATCCATCTCGATAATAGTAATACAAGATAAATCATGCTATTTGATTGAGCATTAACTGGTCAGCGTAAAAGGAATAAAAAGTAGAATATTACATACATGATAAAGAAAGGATATTTTAGAAGAATATCATGTAACTAGACAGGGTAAGAGAAAAACATAACATATTAAGGCATTAATGATAATATACATGTTATTTAGCTTCTTGTAGTGGAGGCATTGTAACAAGCTATACTATAGAGTAATAATCATATCCCATTGTAGAACAGCTTTTTATATGAATAGGGAGTAAGTAATCAGGTATATCTCTAGCGTTAGAAAGTAAAGTGATATTAAAATAAGAGGATAAGATAGAACTACCAACGAAAGCGTAAGTAAACCAGTAGCTATCATATGAGCACACAGCAGTAATGGTATAATATAGGAGACTATATCAGGCAATCAGTCAAGGAAATAGTCTATACTAGTTGAAGTAGGATATGATTACATTCTAGTGACTGCTTACTCTAGTAAGAGAGAAAGAAGTACCTATGTATACATAGCAAAATAAGGAATATAGATATGATAGCGTCATTCTCGATGGAATATGATGTACCCCAGGGTATACTTACAATTAGCCTAAAATGCATATAAAGAAATAACTGAGAAGGAACCAATTAAGAAGGCATCCATATACATAAATCTAACCAGTAATCGATCCCTCTCTGCTTAAAAGAATACCGTGATAGCTATTTGGCTATATTATCGAGAAACTTAAAAGTATATATATATATTACCAGGGATACAGTATACATATCATAAAGAGACTATTGGACGTTTACAAGAACAGGCTTAATACTAGGAGTAGGATATCATAGACTAATGTCTTACTATGATACCAAACTATTCCATCTTGTGTAATGCATGATACCTTTCTTAGTATAGCAAATATATCACATAATTGTGCTTATAATACATCCTTGCATATAAAAAGGGATTATTGTAATTATGTAGTATGGTAGTTAGTTACACCAAGGCGATGGAGCCTTATAAATAAGGATATCCATTCCTCAGATATGTCTGCCTTGTATAGAGATCTCGCCCATATTTTTGTATATAATGATACTTCAGGAGAATTTTAATAAAAGAGTAGAAATATTGTAAATGAACCAAAGATAATAGCATGTCAGTCCAAAAAGATCAAAGTTCTCTGGATAGCAAAGTGACAAAGGGTCCTACTAATATATCTAGAATATACAAAGACTCCTTCATGCCATGTGACAGTAATTAGATAGTGGAAATAAGAAGATAGAAAGAAGTGTATAGGAAGACACAAGGAGAGTTTATCCTGGATACAGGAAGTTATTATACATACAATAGACATACCTGAAAAGTTAAAAACAGTAGAATAAAGGTGAGATTTATGTAATAAGAATATACTAGAATAGAGATATGTTCCTAAAGGTATCCCGAGAGAATTAGGGGTATCTTGAAAACTACTAATAATAATATACCTATGCTAATGATATAAAATAAACATAAACTGAGCTATAATACTAGATCTCTCTCTATCTCTACCCGAGAGGAAAAGCATTAGTTAAAATGATGCTTTGCCAGAAGTCGAAAGATATAGGCAAAGAATTTGCCGATGTGGTAATAAATACACATGTATGAAATAGTAAACAGGTGATAAAGAGTGTGCATAATGATTTTGCTAGATAAAACATCAATACAGAAAGATAAAGATAGCATTAAAGAGCCTGTTGTAGACGAGCCATAAAGGTATAACCTTGCTATGTGTATATAGCAAGGTTATACAATAATACAGCTTGGCAAAGTATCCTCAATAGCCTACAGTCCTGTAAGTACAGGTATAGGTATATAGCCTCTCGATGATATATTAGTCTATAAGAGGTTTAGTCACTTGGATATGGATAGGTATCCCAGAGTTACAAATACGGAAAGAGAGGCTACTCAGTATGATTATAAAAGTTTAAAGATGTGTGTCCTTGGTATAGTGGTATGGGCATACAGGTTTAACGTGCAATAAATAGAATAGAGGCGATATATCAAATGTATCAGAAAAATATTAGTAATACTGGTAAAGCTATAGTATCCTTTTTATAGGCATGATATGTATAATTACATCCCTTATTTAAGGTTGTATAAGTTAGTATGGCTGTTTCCGTAAAAGACTATAAAATCTGGCTAAACAAGCTTATCAGCAGGAAAATAGGCATGGTATGCTAGCATACTGTATCAGCTAATACCTAAAATACTTGTTTTTATATGCTTATACATAATCAAGAGGTACCTTGTTTAGATCTGGATATAATATAGTATGACCTTTATACTCACTACTGGTCTAATATCATATTCTTTCATATAAAACCTTGCTAGCAGTATTTTTAGCTGCTATAAATGGATAAGCTGTGCGTATTTAAATATAACCTAATAAATGGATTATTTGTATTATATTTAGTTGATTTTAAATAACTGTAGGTATCCAAGGTACTATAGCTATAGCGCTGTGATATAAATATATACCCATAATAATAACAATGTTGCATACTTATACAGCATGAGTATTTTCCCACGAGGGATCACTTACAGAATATCCTATCCTCATAGTCTACTTTTGTGAAAATGAACTATTATACTATTTTGCAGCATGGTCAAAAGAGTAGTGCCCATATAGCTAAGTATTACTATTATCCATCATAATAATGTAAAAATAACTATTAGTATTACTGAAATGCTAATAAATGGTCCGAGCCAAGTAATAGTAATAAATCATTATTTAAATATATGAGCTATAATAATCTACCATAACTAATATTACAGCAACTAAACAATAAATTATTAGGGTATACATTGTACCACATACAGTATAGCTAAATACCGTAGCTGGTATCATCCTAGTATGTTATCATCATTATTGTATGGTAATAGCTCATACTCAGATGACAGTTTACTTGTATATCACATAAAAGACTAGAGAGATCCTGGTAGGATACAATGTGGCTATTTCTTGTATATTTTATTACAGAAATCTAGACGATAAGTAATTATATCTCTGACTCTGAAAAGCTGTAAAGAAGTAATGAAGTTTTCTTAAACACTAATAAAAGGATTGATTCTTTTATGCTACAGATTATAAGCATATGGAACAATGGTATAATTAGTGGAAGATATACTGATCATATGTATATATGTACGTGATAGTAGGCTAAGACCCCTTATTTTGATATAACTGTAAGATTTTAGCCATAAATAGCATATGCTCATGGCATGTATAGCTATATGCATTATCTCTAACCCTGGAATAAAGATACTCTTTACTTGCTAGCCTTATAATCAAGTATAGCTGTTCCTTATACATACAATAGCTCTTTATCAAAGTTCTTTGGTTGGTATAAAGCACAGTATAACCTTTTACACAGCAAAGCATACTATTTAGCTAGTAGGGTAATATAAAGATAGACCTTGTACGTAATATAGCAATAGTAGAATATTCTCTTATAACTCTCATAGCATATGGGGATCTCTGCCCAGTATTCTCGCCAACAGGTTCAAAAACAGCTTTGGATATTATGAATAATCATAAGCTTAACCCTATGATGTAGGCCTGTATGAGAATAGTTTAATATTAATAAACTAATTACAATGATATAATCTTGTAATATATATATATGTAAGGTATACAATAAAGGCTATTTAGGCTGCTAAATACTGTATCATGGATAAGCCTATACAGCGTCATTTACAATGTCTCATGCCAGCAATATTATAAGGTCTGTATATGGCACAAGGCTAATAAACGTAGAGTTTACTTTTATTTCATCAGTTTTATATAAAATGTACCCTTTTATCATTATGGGTTAAAATATGCCTTGTACCACACAATAATACAGCCTTTTGTCCGTTTATACTCATTTTATGATAATAGTCTATTTCACCAGCTAAATAGCAAAGATTATTAAAGTTAAACTTAATTACCAAAACTTCTACAGATCTATTCAAAATATCCCTTAGTAAAGAATTCTCTTAGGTAAATTATCCATTATACAGGATTCTTCTACTTAGAGTAAAAATGACCTTTGCTCTGCATGTATACATATATCTTATATAAAAAGGAAGTAACATAATGAGTATGACATAAACTAATGCTAGAACTCCTATCTTATTTGTGAATTTAGCACTTATTCATTTTTATACTACAGCCACAGCCAAGCTATATAATGAGGACCATACAGCGGTACCTATACCTATACCTATACTTATACCTTATTCAGGTAATGTTAGTATCTCAGACTGATTGAAGTTAACTCATTTGGTGTGGAGAATAAGCGAGTACACTATATTAGGGTATTTTGTAACCTGCATACCCTGTACACGCATATAGCAATAATATGTAACTATATTTAAGAATACAGTAATATATAGGTAAAATATCAATCATTAATCACAGTAAATATGTTTATATATATATAGTAGAGTAATCTCTACAGGAATTAAGTATAATCCTAATTTTATCTTGTTTAAGCAGAGGCTAGGTATGATTTATTAAGGGCTTGCCTATTTTACAAGAGCAAGATATCTAGGTCAACTACTATGACAAAGTGCGCTTGCCAAGAATACAATATTTCAACCTAAATAGTAGTTCATCCACTATTTTCAAATAGCAAGTAAATTATCAGCTAAAAATATAGACATTACTCATACTAGTACTAATGGTATAGGATAATAATAATACAGCGTGCTAACCAGGCATACCTCGATATAGCCTTGGCTTACATAATAGGCTTCTGCTATTTTAATCTGTTCCTTGAAAAGGGACCACTTTATGTTACTAAGCTGTAAGTTATAACTATCAAGATTCCCTTGGTACTGGAAAACCCAATTGCATCCAATTAAGCTTACTAAATTAATACTTTACGGGTAATGTACTGTTTCTGGGTAGTATTACAGTGTAAAATATTCATCTTAATCACGCTGTTGAAATAAGCATATATAATGTAACTGGTATACTATACACTCATTTCTGACACTTTTTCTTAACTATTCAGCAAATAGCTGTTTCTTGCTAAAGCTCTATTTTGCTATGAATAATAGTAATACTATTTCTCCCTGTGTACCATAGTGTTCTAGCATATTCTATAAAAGTAGCATATACTTACTTAAAGCTGTATTTTATCCTTATGTAATCACAATAGTAACATAATCACGCATAGTTTATCTATTTCTGGTAAAGTACTACTATTTATAGCTATATTTACTAATTAGTAGATATCTTTATATGCTTGATGATATAGTCTGCAACCCTTTAACCTTGAGAAGATTATTATTAGCCTTGTATGACTAGCAATTACCTAATGCTACAAGTTAAAGCTAAGCGATATATATGTGTGTATGATACCATATGCATTATCTTGAATAAGGCTACTTTATAATGTCTATCTTATACTTTTACTGCTAATCCATATTTAAACTTATTGCTGTAGCTTAAACAAGAATACTTATATTATAAGTGAATTGGCACATTAAATTGAGCCTGAAAATAGACTAGTATATAAAGCTCACTGGTTTAAGCTAACTATGTACAAGATGAGATATATACTTAAATACACGTATATAAGATATTATATCCAGGATATATCAAAATAGCATGTATAAGCTCTGTTACAATATATACAATAGACTCAACTAAGTATAGCATGTAGCTAAAATTATAGGAAGACAAGCACAGTAATAAAATCTTAAGGATATCTGATTAATAAGAAAGTCTATACATAGGAGAGGGAATTGAGAAAATAGTCTTTTATACCTGCTACGCATGTTTCCTCTGATAATATAATAGAGGGTACTACATACTATGCTTGGTCTCTATACATGATAATAAAGGATCCTTTTATATTATACCAGGTGTCACATATAGCATATACTCTTGGTTAAATGTAGACGGATATATCTTATCCTGTCTACATTATGACACTTGCTTGTATGGTTAAGGTGGTATATCACTAGATTTCAGTTGTAGGGTATTTTAGCGATACCTAAGAAGATAGCATACTCTTCGCTAAATATACAAGTGTATTTAGGTATAGTATTACTGTTACTATTAGTATAGACTATTTCATGATAAAGCATACCCACAGGGTATAAGGTATAGTAGGTGAAACTTATTATTTAAAAGTAATATGCCCTTGCAGAGAGTGCTAGCAAAAGATTGAGCTAAAAAAGAAGGTATTCATCCTCAAGAATAATGGTTTAATAAGCTCTAGTTAGCTTATCTCTATATCAATAACACTAAAGGTTTGCTGCATGTAATTAGTAAAGACAAAGATGAAAGCAATATTATTAAAGACACAAGCATATTAAGTAAGTCTGTCAGTATAAATGATGCAACTAGGTGTAATTCTGCTTATGCTTGGCTATTTATGAGTGGGCTCATATACATATTATCTGATTAACAAGTTTGTATAACGTCTACACAGTATAACAAATCTGTAACTGGGAAAACTTGCCTAGACTAACCATAGTCCTTAAAACACTTGTATTATGGCATGCTAGCAACACATGCTCTAAAACTACCTAGTAAATATCTGTAATGGTTAAAAGGTTATTTATTAGATTATCTACACCAAGGGTTACTTCTATATTTAGTATCTCTCTTTTGTAAGGATACTTCCCAATACTGTAATACCTGAATACTAGGATATCTTATAATAGGCAGCAGTACGAGCCTAATAGCGTATATTAATACTGGTCATAACAGGTAAAATGTCCTTATTAATGATAATATTGTGAGATTTCCTTATTCTGATGTCATTTTATCGATTTATCAGACTAGCATGGACATTTCTCACTAAAGGATCCTAGTACTATAGAGTAACCTATTTAGTATAATCGTTTTGATTAGAATATTAGATGATATCTTGTATTACTTATTTATTAAATCTGCCACATGTTTAAATATGTAGATCTTGCTTACCCTATACACGATGCTATTTGTCGTGATTATGCGTACTAGAGACATCCCGTCACTTCTAGTCATAATTAGCTCCTTTTACCCTGCAAGATAAAGATATCGCATTATATCTCTTACTTGCATGTCTATAGCATAAAGACTTCTTACTACTTAAAGAATTAAAGAAAGAGGATAAATAGGTAATAAAATCATATTTCTTTACTATTGCTATGAAAGAAAGGTATCACACAACCATTTATGAGATCCTTATTATTACTGGCAGCATATATCACCTAAAAGTAAGATTATGATATCATATGTCCTGTGTCTGATCATATGTGGTACTTTGATTAAGTGCTATTATCATGTTTTTACCAAGCTTTCTCTTTCTTTGAACAGAATATATTTCTACTACTATAATGCTGTATTTAAAATACTAAATGATATTATATATTCTATGACAGAATAATGCTCCTGTAAGGTAAACAAGGTACCCATAAATTTGAAATAGCTTAAACTAATATGTTCAATACAGGAGCAAGCTACTATTATTCTTTATTAAATGAGATAACAATACAATAATTAAGTTATTCTGGTGAAAGTTAACTGATTAGTGCTGTACCTATGCAATGTATTACTTTAATAAAATAGCTAGTACTAGGAATAGCCATATTATAACATAATGTACAGTTACAAATTGACCAGCAAAAGATCTTTGTATGAGATGGATGATCTAAGCATGCTATATTTATGCTGGAAGCCCTTCGAGTCCTTTTGCCATGTATCAGCATGTAAGCGATAGCTAAAGTCCTTATTTAAGCTATCTCATAACATATAGGTTATTTATAGTGAGTATTGTATGTATATGATTAAGGAGATATCTTGATACGTGATATCGCAATAAGCTTATACCTTTTTCAGTTCTTTCTAGTAGCAAAGAGGTATAAGGAGTATAAGCGTAGAAAAGATTTTATTTATAAGTATTCAACTATTAAATAGGATAGTCTCATTCTGAGCGAGATTTAGCTGATGATGCTTGAAATATGATAAAAGTACCCTTTTTACAAATAATGTGATATATTTGTATAAAATGATAAAAATCAAGATATTATAGCTTTTCAAAGGGAGAATGTATCTATTGACTGATCAGGGATATGCTCTATACACGCTGTATGCTACATAATAGGAGGATTATCCCAAAATAAGGATAGAGGATGTATAGGTATACTTAATCATGCATAAATCACGAATATAGCTAATATTGCTCATTGCAAAAGAAAAGTACTGTTATTACCAGTCTCTTTCTCTTAGTAACCATTAAACTTGATAAAGCAAGCTTTTATTGAATATCTACGAGTATACACACACATACGTTAACCTTTAGCAACTTAGCCATACATGCATCAATGCTACACTTAGTACATGCAGCGAGATCTTGATATGAATTTACCAGGTAATCTTTACTTTCGTCACGTTATAAGAATTATACTAATTTAATGTATAAATTACTGTATTAAAGATTTATTATGACAGTCTAATATTCTTGTAAGTTTATTTGCCTAAAGGCAAGGGGGGGAATATCTACTTATGCTACAAATTAGCCATGACATATTCTGCATGCAGAGGATTTGATCAGCTTGTGATAGCCATACAGTACATTCTCATTAAATATAGCCAAATTGGCCTGACAGTATACTTTAGCCCCTAAGTCAATACAGTAATATAGATCCACGACTATGCAATAAGCTAGTTTATCCCATGTGTAATCCTTTGTTTATCTTGAATATTGGTCAAACGGTTACTTATTCAATCTTTTCACATAAAAGCCTAAAGGCTTATTTTCATCAGTTCTTCTTGACATTGTTTTGTAGGCAACATATCGCTAATTATTCCCTTTTCTTCATTTCTACACTATCATATTCACTTTAAGGCTTCCATATGCTCCAAAGGAGATATTGCTTGCATAATCTTCAATATAGCTGGCAATTTACTTTTATAGATACATAGATAGCGAGCTAGATAACAGCGTACCAGATAAGATAATCCTGTAGCCTTAACAGATAAAAATAAGCTAATTAATCCTTACAATTACATAAAAAGAGCATATTAGCATATATGACTAGGATTATCTTTTTTCTATAATATAGCATGATACCTGGATCCTGGATACCCCCTATAAAATAGTTTAGACTATTAGATCTTTTCTATCGCTAAGATCTCTATTAGGTGCTGGTTTTAATTATCTATCAAAAATGCTCTGGTGAACCTGTTTATACTACATATACCTATATATTTAGCTAATTTGGGTATATTAGTCTTATAGTAACAGTCTGTATAAACAAGCTGAGTATTCCTGGAAGAACTAACGTATACTACTTAGAGTACCTCCTACAGAAGAGGATTAATCCTCTTTATTATATGAATGATAAGTAAACCTGTCATACAAACTGATCGAAGATGTATAAGTATAGCTTGGCCAAGCGTATTTTAGGATATAGTAGAAAAGCAATAAACAGAACTATCGATATCAATTATCACGATTATCTGCTAGTCTTAAAGCTCATACGATATCGATATCCTCTACAGCTCAAAATGATTAATAATATAACCTGTCATGTAATATCACAATAATATAAGTATAGCTAGCTATACTTTTCCACATATGTTGCTTAGTGGCAAGGCTACTTCAGCATTTTGCTAATAGGCTATTTATCGCTAAAGTAAAAATAGGATAATTGTTCCTTTTTAAAGATATTTAACAGTATTCTATAAAAGTATCAAAATGGTTTAAAATAGGTAAACAGATACTATTATTCATGTTTAATAGGTACTAGGATATAATATGACTCTTAATAACCCCTTAGTTACCTGTATCACGAGGGTTTGCATAAACCTAGATAATACCACTGCCATAGGTTATAAAGATGAACTGGCTAATCCAAGGACTACTTGATGTTCACAGGTGGAGTAGTATAGCTTGGTTCAACCAATAATAAATAAGAGGTATGTCGTAGGTAAACAATAGGATAAGACACACTTAGTAGTATATAACCATGCGCCAATACGTGGGTAAACAGTTCAACTATATAATATCACCCTTTTTTCATAAGTATATTCTGGTATAGTTAAACCAATCGAAAATTATCATATCTAACAGTGAACTTATTTAATAATAGCTTGTCCTATCCTAAATACAGACAAGGCTATGTGGAAGCATTATATATTATAATACAATGGGTATAAATAGTGGTATGTTAGTTTGGTGGATAATAGCACCCATTTATCTTATTTTTACGCTAAGCATTTCTTACTAGCAAGGATAGTTATGCTGGGGTATTATTGTGTAATCCGTGAAACTAGGAGGACTGCCATCAAAAGGTTGAAAAGCTTTATAAAAATCACTTGCTATTATACTTTTACAGAATTCTATAACTGATATCTTTATTTCTTGCTTATTTATAATCTTCTTAAGCTCTTTTAGCCTAATCGAACAGATTGCACTAATTAGCAAGATGACTATGCTACTACCCTACCACCAGGCAATATTTTAAATGAATAGATGACACTCGTGATAGTGATAGTGATGTTGGACATGATTGGATATTCCTGGAAGCATTGTACATAGAATTTGTCAATATATATATTATTTTAGCCCATAAGGATGATTACACTACCGGTAAAGGATTATAGTAACTAATCAGTATCTCAATAATAAAACGCTATAATGGTGGAAAATAGCTAAATATTAGGAATAAGGATATAACATACCTACAAAAGCTAGTTCTTTTCATTACCAGCTTCCTTTAACCAATAAGTAGACAAAATGACACTTTAGTGAAAGTTATACTACTACTATATAAAGAACTAGCTTATTATGCTAATAATAGTTATTATAAGCTTACCTTGGGCAAAGAAATAATTGAGGAGTCTTTAAGCAGAAGAAGTTGACTATAATAGAGATACCAAATGGTTATTCTATTGATAGCAGATAGCTCCATGGGAGCAAGTAGTGTATAATCAACTATTTGGTGAAAGAGAAAGTAATAGAGATCCAGTTTCAGTATGGGGGCTTAAAGGTAAGAAGAATGCATTTGTTAGTACATAGGATAACAGGTAAGTATCTCCTGGTATAGGTAGTAATAAGGTACTGTGCGAGCTCCAGGTATACTTTACATACTAAGGAGGCCAATATAGGCTATAAGCAAATAAATGAAATATGTACCCAGATATAGGCTTTGCCTATACATACAAAAAGCAATACTACTATTACTGCATGATTCGTGACGGCAGCATTAAGTAAGACTCAATATGATCTTAATCTTAATGACATGAATAAGAAGCAAGGAGAGGTCTTTCGAATAAAGCTATTGGCTATAAGTAATAGTAGAAATTTATACAAAGCATAATAGTAAGGACTATAGCAATAACTCATG
>JGI12627J18819_10000512_pt1 | contig 12880 bp, 11 predicted proteins | sample TexAe_OM1H0_M2_FD_18819 | JGI IMG/M metagenome (IMG submission 18819)
CGGCGAGTTGAACAAGCACTGGACTATCGGGCCCAAGGTCCACGGCGGGGCGATGCTCGCGTTATGCGCCAACGCCGCGCGTAGGGCTCATGCGCGCGGCGACGATGCGGGCCGTGAAGCCGGCCCGGGGTGGGGGTCCCCCCGCTTGCGGGGGAGAGCCGGGCAATCGGGCCATAGCCCCGTCGAACCGGTGGCGGTCTCGGGCAGCTTCCTGTGGGCGCCCGACCCCGGTCCGATGCGGCTGGTGACCTCGATCCGTAAGCGCGGGCGCCGGATCAGCGTGGTGGACGTCGAGCTCATGCAGGATGATCGCGCAGCCGTGCACGCCGTGGTGACACTCGGCGAGCCCGAACACCTGGCGCCACCGCTGTTGTCGGCCAATCCGGCGGTGGGCCTGATGGCCCCTGAGCCGCCGGACGATGTCGCTCCGATCGGTCCCGGCCACCCGTTGGCCGGGCTGGTGCACCTGGCCGACGGCTGCGATGTGCGGCCGCTGCTCTCGACGCTGGGGCCCACTGACGGCAGGCCACCGGTCATCCAGATGTGGGTGCGGCCGCGTGGCTTGGCGCCTGACGTGCTGTTCGCGTTGATGTGTGGAGATGTGTCGGCGCCGGTGACGTTTAGCCTGAACCGCACCGGCTGGGCGCCGACCGTCCAGCTCACCGCCTACTTGCGCGCATTGCCGGCGGACGGCTGGTTGCGGGTGGTCTGCACCTGCATGCAGATCGGGCAGGACTGGTTCGACGAGGACCACACCGTCGTCGACTGCGAGGGCCGCATCGTGGTGCAGGCCCGCCAATTGGCCATGGTGCCTGCGGCGCAGTAGTCGCCGGGCCGCCTGCTTATCCCGAAACCCGTCGCGGTCTGCCATGCTGAGCGGCATGGCGAGAATCGCGATCGTCGGTGGGGGCAGCATCGGTGAAGCCCTGCTATCGGGCTTGCTGCGGGCCGGACGCCAAGTCAAGGACCTAGTGGTTGCCGAGCGGATGCCCGACCGCGCGCGATACCTCGCCGAGACGTATTCGGTGCTGGTGACGTCGGTACGCGACGCGGTGGAAAACGCGACGTTCGTCATCATTGCGGTCAAACCCTCGGACGTCCCATCCGTGGTCGCCGAGATCTCCCAGCTGGCCGCCGAATCCAGCGACGACGTCCCCGAGCAGGTGTTGATCACCGTCGCGGCGGGGGTCACCACCACCTTCCTGGAATCCAAGCTGACGGCCGGGACGCCGGTGGTCCGGGTGATGCCGAACGCGCCGGCGCTGGTCGGTGCCGGGATCAGCGCCATGGCCAAGGGCAGGTTCGCGACCAACGAGCAGCTCAAAGAGGTCGCCGCGCTGTTCGACTCGGTCGGCGCTGTCCTGACGGTGCCCGAGGAACACCTGGACGCGGTGACGGCGGTGTCCGGTTCTGGTCCGGCGTATTTCTTCCTGATGGTCGAGGCATTGGTGGACGCCGCCGTCGGCGTCGGGCTAAGCCGCTCGGTGGCCACCGAGCTGGTCGCCCAGACGATCGCCGGGTCGGCGGCGATGTTGCTGGACCGAATGGAGCAGGACCGCGGAGCGCCCGGTGAGACGTCGTCGGACCTGTCGCTGGACACCACCGCTGCGCGGCTGCGCGCGATTGTGACGTCGCCGGGCGGGACGACCGCTGCTGCGCTGCGGGAACTGGAGGGCCGTGGTTTGCGGGCGGCGGTTAATGAGGCGGTGCGGGCCGCAAAAACCCGCTCTGAGCAGCTAAGAATTACATCAGAGTAATTTATAGAATTTTATTTATTTGCCACCACCCGTCGCACTAACCCCACTAGTCCCGCTATTCTCCTCTTGGTATGCACCTGTGGGTGTCAGCGGAGGGGAAGCCGCTGGGACTGCAGATGCCTGACTGATTGGGTTGCGATGACGTCTATGAACGGGCCATCGGCGCGGGATTCGGCTGGCGGTAAATCGGGACGTGATACTGCTTCCGCCGACGGCCAGCCGCCCCGGACGCAATTCCTGACTGTGGCCGAAGTGGCAGCGCTGATGCGAGTGAGCAAAATGACGGTCTACCGGCTGGTTCACAACGGTGAGCTGCCTGCAGTCCGGGTGGGGCGATCCTTCCGTGTGCACGCCAAGGCCGTGCACGACATGCTGGAGAGCTCCTACTTCGACGCCGGCTAACGCCGGGCAGTTGGACCGCGACACTTTAACCCTCGCGAGGACACGCCGCTAGGTGTCGCAGTGGCTTAAGTCTCGCGGTAATCGGATGCTGCGCGAGCGGTGGTGGTTTTGGTGTTCGACGGGCGCTGGCGGGTAGAGTGTGCGGGTTATTGCACACGGTCGGGCCATGGCGGACTCGGGCCGCCACACAGATAGCGGAGTTATGGGTTCAGTAATCAAGAAGCGGCGCAAACGGATGTCGAAGAAGAAGCACCGCAAGCTGCTTCGCCGTACTCGGGTGCAGCGCAGAAAACTCGGAAAGTAACTTCTGCCAACGGCTGGCGCGCTCGCGCCTCTGACCGCCGCAGCTGAGGGTCGCTAGGCTAGCAACGTGGATTCGTCGGGCGGTGGACCAGGCACCGGAACGGGCACCCGTACTAGCGGCACCGGCAGCAACGCGGATGATTCCGTGCACTACCCCAAAGTCGTGCTGGTCACCGGTGCCTGCCGGTTCCTGGGCGGCTACCTGACCGCCCGGCTCGCTCAGAACCCGTTGATCAATCGGGTCATTGCCGTCGATGCGGTCGCGCCCAGCAAGGACATGCTTCGCCGGATGGGCCGGGCCGAGTTCGTCCGCGCAGACATCCGCAACCCCTTTGTCGCCAAGGTGATTCGAAACGGCGACGTCGACACCGTGGTGCACGCCGCGGCGGCGTCGTTCGCGCCGAGGTCCGGTGGCGGCGCAGCGTTGAAAGAAATCAACGTGCTGGGCGCGATGCAGCTATTCGCGGCTTGCCAGAAAGCGCCGTCGGTGCGTCGAGTGGTGCTCAAGTCGACGTCTGAGGTCTACGGGTCCAACCCGCACGATCCGGTGATGTTCACCGAAGACAGCAGCAGCCGTCGTCCGTTCCGCGAGGGCTTTCCCAAAGACAGCCTCGACATCGAGGGATATACGCGCGGGCTCGGCCGCCGCCGGCCCGATATCGCGGTGACGATTCTGCGGCTGGCCAACATGATCGGTCCGGCGATGGACACCACGCTCTCGCGGTACCTGGCCGGACCGCTGGTCCCGACGGTGCTCGGCCGCGACGCGCGCCTGCAACTGCTGCACGAGCAGGACGCGCTGGGCGCCCTGGAGCGCGCCGTGATGGCCGGCAAGGCGGGCACCTTCAACATCGGCGGCAGCGGCGTCATCATGCTGTCGCAGGCGATCCGGCGGGCCGGCCGAGTCCCTTTGCCGGTGCCCGGTTTCGGGCTGTGGGCGCTGGATTCGCTGAGGCGAGCTAACCACTACACCGAGATCAGCCGTGAGCAACTCGACTACCTGAGCTACGGCCGAGTGATGGACACGACCAGGATGCGACAGGAACTCGGATACCATCCCAAGTGGTCGACTGCAGAGGCTTTTGACGATTATGTACGCGGCCGAGGTTTGACTCCCATTCTTGATCCGGAGTGGGTACGCTCGATTGAAGGTCGGGCCGTGGCAGCAGCGCAGCGCTTTGGTGGCCGAACCAAAATCAACTAAGGGCGGGGGGAGGTTAGCTTAATGGCGGGCGATTCCAAGGCGAAAGTTATTCCGCTGCATACGAATTCAAGTCGTGCAGCGGCGCAGCGCCGCGCCGACCACCGCACCCAAGCCTCTCGTCAACATCCCTCGCTGCTCTCCGAACCCGGCAGCCGGGCTTCGTCCGATCAGATCGCTGCCGTCGTCCGCGAGATCGACCAGCACCGGCGTACTGCCGGCGGCAAATCCGAAACCCAGGAGTCCGGCAACGAGTTGGCGCACAAGGTCAGCGCCGTCGCCGAATTTCTGCGGCTACGCCTTACCGGCGACTACAGCGTTGACGAGTTTGGCTTCGATCCGCATTTCAACGACGCGATCGTGCGGCCGCTGCTGAGGTTCTTCTTCAAGTCGTGGTTCCGGGTCGAGGTCAGCGGTGTCGAGAATCTGCCCGAGAGCGGCGCGGCGTTGGTGGTGGCCAACCACGCGGGCGTGCTGCCGTTCGACGGGCTGATGGCGTCGGTGGCTGTTCACGACGAGCATCCGGCTCATCGGGACCTGCGGCTGCTCGCCGCCGACATGGTGTTCGATCTGCCGATGATCGGCGAGGCCGCACGCAAGGCCGGGCACACCATGGCGTGCACCACCGACGCTCACCGGCTACTGGCCTCCGGGGAACTGACCGCGGTGTTCCCCGAGGGATACAAGGGGCTGGGCAAGCGCTTCAAGGACCGCTACAAGCTGCAGCGGTTCGGCCGCGGCGGCTTCGTGGCAGCGGCACTGCGGACCAAGGCGCCGATCGTGCCGTGCTCGATCATCGGCTCCGAGGAGATCTACCCGATGCTGACCGACGTCAGGCTGCTGGCCCGACTGTTCGGTCTGCCCTACTTCCCGATCACCCCGCTGTTCCCGTTGGCCGGTCCGGCCGGGCTGGTGCCGCTGCCGTCGAAGTGGCGCATCGCGTTTGGCGAACCGATCCCGACCGCGCACTACGCTGCCGCCGACGCCGACGACCCCATGGTCACCTTCGAGCTGACCGACCAGGTGCGCGAGACCATCCAGCAGACGCTGTATCAGCTGCTGGCCGGGCGCCGCAACATGTTCTTCGGCTGAGGCCCCTGAGCCGCGATTACGCGGCCGGCTTGACCAAAGTGAACTGGCAGACGTCGGTGTTGCCCTTGCTGAACAGGTCGGCGCAGCCGGTCAGATACCTCATGTAGCGCTCGTAGACCTCTTCGGACTGGATCGCGATGGCCTCGTCCTTGCGCGCCTCCAGCGCTGCCGCCCAGATCTCCAGGGTGCGGGCGTAGTGCAGCCGCAGCGACTGCACGCGGGCCACCTCGAACCCGGCCTCCTCCGCGTGCTTTTCGACAAGCGCCACATTGGGCAGCCGGCCGCCGGGGAAGATCTCGTCCATCATGAATTTGACGAACCGTGCCAGCGTCATCGTGATCTTGATCTCACGCTGCTGGATTTCCTCGACCGTGGGGACCACGATCGTGTGCAACATCATCGTGCCGCCGGCCGGCAGTGCGGTGAACGCCATCTTGAAGAAGTCGTCGTAGCGGTCGAAGCCGAAGTGCTCGAACGCCCCGATGGAGACGATTCGGTCCACCGGTTCGTGGAACTGCTCCCAGCCTTCCAGCAGCACCTGCTTGGAACGCGCGCTGTCCAGCTCGTCCAATGATTTCTGTGCATGTGCGGCCTGGTTCTTGCTCAACGTCAGGCCGATCACATTGACGTCGTAGCGCTCGATGGCACGGCGCAATGTCGCGCCCCATCCGCAGCCGACGTCGAGCAGCGTCATTCCGGGCCGCAGGCCCAGCTTGCCCAGCGACAGGTCGATCTTGGCCAGCTGAGCCTCTTCCAGCGTCATGTCGTCGCGCTCGAAGTACGCGCAGCTGTAGGTCTGGCTGGAGTCCAGGAACAGCCGGTAGAAGTCGTCCGAGAGGTCGTAGTGCGACTGAACGTCGTCGAAGTGCGGCGTGAGATCGGTACTCATTGGTGTGGCTCTCCCCCTAGAAGGTCCCGGCTGACACTAGGCTCCGCCGCGGATGGATGCAATTGCGGCAATTGTCGCGGCTGTGTCGGTATCCGGGTTTGACGACTCGCCGAGCATGGTGACGATGCTTGTGATCACCGGGTTGGCGTCGGCGTCGGTGACCTCGCTGCGGATCTCGGCGATGACGGTGCCGTGGGATTCGATGACGTTGTCCAGGTAGGTGTCGAAAAACAGCCGGTCACCAGCCTTGATCGGCCGGTGGTAGACGAATTTCTGGTCCCGGTGCAGCACCCGCGCGAGGTTGATCGGGATGTCGAACTTGGTGAAGACGTCCAGCTGAACGCGCCGTCCGGCGACCGCAACGAAGGTGAGCGATGCCACAGTGCTGTCGTAGCCGGCTTCGGCGGCCGACGCCTCGGAATAGTGCGACGGATGGTCGTCCTTGACGGCCTGCGCGAACTCGCGCACCTTTTCGCGTCCGACGTCGAAGTAATCCGGGAAGCGGTAGTGCGTTCCGATGAGTTCTTTGGCGCCTTCGGGAACTGCCATGCGCTATCTCCACTCTTAGGGTGTGCTCAGCGGCGCAGCTTATCAGCGTGATTGCCGCCGAGAGGCGACCGCGGCCAGCGCACCACCGGCTGCGCCCAGCGCCAGAGCCGACGGCACCCCGATNCGGGCGGCCTTGCGCGCCGTCCGGAAGTCACGGATNTCCCAGCCGCGTTTGCGGGCCAGGTCGCGCAGATGGCTGTCGGGGTTGATGGCGACAGCNGTCCCGACNAGGGACAGCAGCGGCACGTCGTTGTAGCTGTCGGAGTAAGCGGTGCAGCGCTTGAGGTTGAGCCCCTCCCGGATGGCCAGCGAGCGCACCGCGTGCGCTTTGCCGGGGCCATGCAGGATGTCGCCGACGAGCCTGCCGGTGAACACACCGTCGACCGATTCGGCGACGGTCCCGAGCGCACCGGTCAGGCCGAGTCGGCGGGCGATGGTGATGGCGAGTTCATACGGCGTGGCGGTGACCAGCCAGACCTGCTGGCCGGCATCAAGGTGCATCTGCGCCAGATCGCGGGTGCCCGTCCAGATCTTGTCGGCGATGATTTCGTCGAAGACCTCTTCGCCGAGTCTCTCCAATTCTTCGGTGCGTCGGCCTTCGATGAAGGCCAGGGCCTTGCGTCGGCCTGCGGCGACGTCGTCACTGTTCTCCCGGCCGATGAGCTGAAACTTGGCTTGCGCGTACACGAATCCGATCACGTCGCGATAGGTGAAGTACTTGCGGGCGGCCAGGCCGCGGCCGAAGTGAAGCAGCGACGAGCCCTGCACGAGCGTGTTGTCGACGTCGAAGAATGCGGCCGCGGTCAGGTCGACCGGCGGCTGCTCCGGACCGGCGGTGGCGTCGGTCTGGATGTCGACCAGCGCGCGGTCGGCGCTGGCGTTGGCCGCCAGCGTCTCCAGTTCCAGTTCAGCCGGGCTGGGTCCTGCGTTGGGGCCGGGTTCTACGGTGCCCGAGCCGCCGGGAGCACTCACGGTTCAACAGTATCCGGCCTTCGTCCGTTGGGATGGTCGGCAGAGGCGGTGGTGTCGGCGAAGCGAAGCCGCCAATGCGTACGGGATGCCGTCAGCCCGAAGTCCCAGCTAGCCAGGCATCGGCGTGTATCGACCGACTGAATTCTCATCAGGATGTAAAAAGGGGTCTTCCGTCGGGACTCTGATATGAGGCCATGATGTCATCTACAGTCACGGAAAGATAGCAGGATAATTCAACCAATTCGGCAGTTCCGCTAAACTTGTCGCCGCTACTTGCAGCAACCTCCGAGCCGTCAGAAGCTATGAGGGTTAAACGGTCAACTCCGTCGAATTTTCGAGATTGGATGGTGAAGCCAGGCGATATTTCTTCCGGTTCAAATGGAATGTGCACACGAGGTAGGCTTTTACGGCCCCTGATGTATCCACCAAATTTACCGAAGAAATAAATTTCGATCGTCGCCATCGATGGAGCTAGGAAGACGAGGTATTCGGGACCTAAGCGATCTGAGTCGGTGACAGTAAACCAGCCGCTATCGTTGGTTCCAATAAAATGTCGAACTTCGCCTCCTGCTGACCAAAACATCGCCCGCCCATCATCTGTCTCGGGCGTAAGACTGTAACCAGCTAGTGCTGCCCACTCCTCTAGCTGAGGTGGAATTTCGATAGAGTAACTCACGGCAGCAGGATTCCTCTCTTCAGCAATGTTGCCACGTCCCAAGGCCTCATGTTCTGGTCCAGGATTCTGACTTGCAAGGCGCCGCCCGGCTGGCCCACAGCCGGTTCGATTTCTGACACTTCGATCTTCCATCCATCAGGAAGCTGCGCAATTGTATAGCTATGAAGAGGCTTGCCCAAAGAGTCGACATGCATAGCTCGACCTTCCCAGGATGCGAACTTGCCGTCTTCCATCACTCCTAGGTACTTGCCATCCTCGTCTCCGATGCGGTCCAGTTGACGTCCATAGAACTTTTTATACTGTTCTAGATCATCAAAAGCGACTTTCGTACCCTCCAAGGCTCCGTCACCGCTGGCAAAGTTGTACCAGTGCTCCCCTTTAGGGCCTACCTTATTAAACCGTTCCTCGTACTCGTGCTGAGTATATGCCCGTCCCAGTGAGTCGCGGCCAAAAGGTGCATCGGGATCTTTTATGAGCTTTGCGACATCGGGATGTATCTGGCTGGGATCTACGGGGTTATGCGGATATTGCCAGTGTTTGGCTAGCGGTTCTCCGTAATGTGGGGCAGGAGGCTCATCGGGCAATCGTTCCCATCCGTCGCCTGAAGGCTCGTGAGAGTGGACCGGGTCGTGCGGCGCCTTACCGGCCACATCGCCGCGCCCGTGACCGTCGCCGCCTCCGTGGCGGCCATCCCTGCCGTGGCCGTCACCGTTGCCGCCGCTATCACCGTGGGCGTGACGGTCGCCGCTACTACCGCCGTCTGCGCGCGGAGGCGGTGGTGGTTCGGCAGGGCGGCCGCTGTGCGGCGTGGGGGTGTGCGTCAGCGGTCGTTCGTGCGGCTGCGTGGCAGTCGACAAATGGCTAGGACGTCCGGGCGGCACTGTCGATCCGAGTTGTACTGCGTGAGCGGCTTTGGGTGCGAGTTCAGCCGATTTCGCACCGGCTGATACTGCCGCGTGCGCTGAAGGGGCGGCGGCCGTTAAGGCTTCCTCACCGAGCGGTAGGTGGGCCAGATTTGAACCCGCCGTTACGAGTTGAGGTGGCTCGTCCGCCGGTATGTGGCCTTGCGTTGACGGAACCGCCGCTGGATGAGGCGCGCCTGCTGCTGGCAGATGGCCTTGTCCTGATGGAGTTGACGGCACTGTGTCGTGTGGAACGCCTCCCGACGGGAGGTGTTCACCGTGGGGGGTTGTGGCCGCTGGCTCGTGTGGCACTCCCGTGGGCTGAGGGCCATCGCCCGGTGGGGTTGTCGCGGCTGGGTGGGGTGGCTCGGCTGCCTGTGGCAGGCTCTCGCCGAGCGGGGTTGTCGCCGCTGGTTGGGGCGGCTCGGCTACCGGGGGTGGACCTTCGCCCGGTAAGGGCGGCGGGGGTGGCCCGGCCGACGGTGGCGGGCTCTCGCCGGTTGGGTTTGTCGGCAGCGGGTGGGGTCCAGCTGGCGGCGGTGGGCTTCCGCCTGGCGGGGGTGGCGGCGGTGGCGGGGGGCCGTGCCCTGGTGGAGCTGGCTCGACCGGGGGCTTGGGACCCTCGCCCGGCACGGGCTTGTCGGTGACCGGCGCCCTCGATTCGGTTGGGCCGTGCGGTGCCGAGTCGTGGGGCGCTGGTGCGGGTTTGGCCTCGGTTGGGCCATGCGGCGTTGTGCCATACGGCGTCAGGTCGTGAGGCGCCGGGTCGTGAGGCGCTGCTGGGGGCTTAGCCTCCGGCAGATGAGGGGCGGATTTTGGCACATCGCCGAGCGCCCGCGTGGCCTCGGCTTCCCTGGGGGCCGTCCTGGCCGCAGCTTCTGCGGCGTCGGCTGCGGCGCGAGCACCCTTGGCGGCCGCGGCACCTTCACCCCCGCCCGGCACAAACAAGCTCGCAATGTCGAAGGTGCTTTTTCCGGCGGCCTCAGCGGGGTTGGTCTGCCACTCATCCCAATGGACAGCGTTTTTGCCTAGGTCCTTCCACGCTTGTGCGACGCCGGGCGCGTGGTCGCCGCCGAGACCGACCAGCGGCGCCATCCCCCCGATCATCTGCTTCCAGGAGTCGTACCAGCCTTGGGGATCGACCGCGGCCCGCAACGGTCCATAGGTCCAGCCGTCCTTGATCAGGCCGCCGGCCTCCTCCGCCAAGCCTTTACCGAATTGGCCCACCTGGTTGATGGCCCGACCGACTTCGGTGCCGTGCAGAAAGTGATCCCACTCCTTCAGGGCGTAGCGGCCCATGGTGGTGAGAATCGTCTCCGCTTCGGTGGCCGCGGTGGCGATTTGTTGGCGTAGCGCGTCGACTTCGGTGGTGAATCGGTTGACGATGACGCGAATGTCGTTGGCGATCTTCTTGATCTCGTCTTCGTCTTGATCGGTCAAAAATTCCAAGACTTCTTTCACTCCGGTCATCGGGTCACAGATGCGCGACAACAAGTCGAGGATCGCCGCGTGAACCTGGTCGATCTTGGCCGCGTACGCAGTGAGCTGAGCCGCGATGGACACGGATTGCTGCAAGATTCCGGCGGTGCTGCGACTGGCGTCGCCGAACGCCGTCGCAATGGCCGGACCTTCGGGTATCTGTTGGGCGCCGATGCTGCCCATCGGCCCCACGGCACCGAGGATTTCGCTGACCTCGAAGTTGGTGCCGGCGCTGGTCCAGGCGGCCGCCGCGGCTCGCAACTTCGCCGAATCCCCGTTGGGCCAGATCATCCCGATGAACGGCGCTACCCAGCCCCAGCCCGCTGGCGCGCCGACACCGCTGCCGACAGCCGACGGCGTCGAACCCGCCGACACCGGCCCCGTCGGCGGTGGCACGGGGAGGGGTTCGCCGTGGGCCGAGATATTCGAATTCGCTTCGGCCAACGAATAGTTGTGCGCCGACATAAGCACGCCGTCACCCAGACGGCACAACCCGTTTCGCGTGGTTGCCATTGCCTCGAGCAGCTTGGATGCCGAGTTGTTGTAGCTTTGACCGAATGCCGCACCGGCCGGATCGTCGCCGGCCATCCCGCTACATCCGCCAAGTGCCGTGGTCAATGTCGAGATGACCCTCCCGAGACCCTGACCGGCTGAGATTACTGCGGTGCCAGCGCCGTCCAGTGCCGCCGGGTCGACGGTAAGTGGCGCCATCGGCTCAGGACCACATGGTCTTATTCGTCGCCATTGCGGATGTGTAGTTGTGGTGGGCTGCGGCGCCTGCAGTCTTCAACTGCGCCAGCGCTTCCCGCATCATCGCCTCACCGCGCGACCAATGCTTGTGCGCCTCAGCATGAGCGGCCGCGGCCTGCCCCGACCACGTCACATGCAGATTGCTTACCAGCGAATCGATCTCGCCGACCATGTTCTCGACGTGCTGCTCGAACTCAGCCATCCGCTGTAGCGCGTCCGCCAGCGCCTCGGGATTAACGCTGAATGCATCAGTCATTGAGGACACTCCGCACCGCCTCGGCCGCCGATGAATCTTGGCCCTGGTAGGCGACACCGACGTCGCCGACCGCTTTCGCCAATATCGACAGGCCCTGTTGCACCTCAGCGGCTCCGCGGTGCCACAGATCCCACGCCTGGCCGTACGCGCTGCCCGCTCCGCCGCGCCAGCCGTCCAACATGTCGCGAACATGGCTATCGAGCTCAACGAGCCTGCTGTGCAAATCTTTTGAAGCACCCGACAAGGCTTGCGAGAAACCCGCCAGCACCTGCGGGTCAGCCCGCAGCGTCTCGCGCTCAGCCATAGCGGTAAACGTAATTACCAGGCGCACGCGACACAATTCACTCGGGCATCAGAAGCGCGCGACTCCCGACCCCTGCGACACTGGGGTGATGAGCCGTTCACAGGTGCAGCTGTTGACCCGCGCCGGCTGCACGATCTGCGATCGGGTGCACGTGCAACTAAAAGGCTTGGCCGCCGAACTCGACTTCGACCTGTCGACCGTCGACGTCGATGCCGCCGCCGCGGCGGGCGACAGCAGCCTGCGCGCCGAGTTCGGTGACCGACTGCCGGTGGTGCTGCTCGACGGTCGCGAGCACAGCTATTGGGAGGTCGACGAGCCCCGGCTACGCAAAGATCTGGCGAGGCCCAGGTGACGACCGCGCAAATTTGGTGGCCTACCTGTAAAACGTCTACCGTGGAGCTCAGTTCGATCACTGGTGATAGCAAGGGAGCAGGCCAGGTGATTAAGCCGTGAGCGTCCTGCTCTTCGGAGTGTCGCACCGCAGCGCGCCGGTCTCCGTTCTTGAACAGCTCAGCAGCGACGAATCCGACCAGATCAAGATCGTCGACCAGATGATGCAATCGCCGCTGGTCACTGAGGCCATGGTGCTGTCTACCTGCAACCGGGTCGAGGTCTACGCCGTGGTCGACGCCTTTCACGGCGGCCTGTCGGTCATCGGGCAGGTGCTCTCCGAGCATTCCGGGATGTCGCTGGGCGACCTGACTAAATACGCCTACGTCCGCTACAGCGAGGCCGCCGTCGAGCACCTGTTCGCAGTGGCCAGCGGCCTGGATTCCGCGGTGGTCGGCGAGCAGCAGGTGCTCGGCCAGGTGCGCCGCGCCTACGCCTCCGCCGAGACCAACCGCACCGTCGGTCGGGTGCTGCATGAGCTGGCCCAGCGTGCGCTGGCCGTCGGCAAACGGGTACACAGCGAAACCGCGATCGACGCCGCGGGCGCCTCCGTGGTGTCCGTCGCGCTCGGCATGGCCGAAACCAAGCTGGGCGGTCTGAAAGGCAAGACCGCCGTGGTGGTCGGCGCCGGGGCGATGGGTGCCCTGGCGGCGGCCCATCTGGCCCGGGCCGGCGTGCGGGACATCCACGTCGTCAACCGGTCGCTGCCCCGCGCGCAGCGCCTGGCACGCAGGATTCGCGAATCGGGCGCCGGAGCCGAAGCGCTCGGCCTTGACCGGCTGCCCTCCGCGCTGGCCGATGCCGACGTGGTGGTCAGCTGCACCGGGGCGGTGCGCCCGGTGGTGTCGCTGGCCGACGTGCACCACGCTCTGGCCGCCACCCGCCGCGACGAAACCGACGAGCCGCTGGTGATCTGCGACCTGGGCATGCCGCGCGACGTCGACCCGGCGGTCGCCGG
>JGI12627J18819_10000513_pt1 | contig 12869 bp, 11 predicted proteins | sample TexAe_OM1H0_M2_FD_18819 | JGI IMG/M metagenome (IMG submission 18819)
GGTGGGAGGTGTGGAGCTTCCAATCCAGTTTTTCCCAGTACGCTCTCGGCATTGGGTCCGGCCAACCCGATCGCGGACAGCTGGTCGCTGACGTTGGCGACCTCCACGTCGTCCATGATGATGTAGTGGTCAAAGGTTGCCAGAATCTTGTCGAGCTGCGAGCGATCCGTGTCAACGAGCAGGTACTCGCCGCGGTTGTAGGCGGTCAGATCGCCCAGAATATGGCCCTGGGGGTTCAGCAGGAACGCGTAGACGCCCTGGCCGACTGCCAGATCACGCACGTTGTTCGTGATCATCCCGTTCAGCCAGCGGACACGGTCGGTCCCCGTAAGCCGGATTTTCGCGCGATCGTCGAGATTGTAGACTCCGCAGGTTGACCTTAGGGCAGCGAACTCGTCTGTTGCATTGCCGAAATGCGCGGGCGGCGCTCCGGTATTCGATTGCGACAGTCCCAGCTCGTTATGTGAACTCAGCGAAGGCATATATGACCCCCCAATTATAGCGAAGGCGCACTGGCCTCGCCCGCCGCTGAAGGTTTGGGGATAGCACAGGAATTCTTGCCAGGAGGCGACAAAATGAGAGCTTTGCGGGTGGTTGCCATCGGGGTGCTGATGTTGGCTGGGGTCAGCAGTTGGGCGGAATCGGATGCGCAAAAGGCGTTGGATCACTTCAAGTCGATGGCTGGTACTTGGAGCGGGAAGGGCGCGCACGGTGAGACTGCGGACGTCACCTACAGCGTGATCGCGGGCGGGACCTCGGTGATGGCGGACATCAAGATGGGCGATGAAGCCATGACCAGCTTGTTCTACGTGGACGGAGGTCGCCTGATGATGACGCACTTTTGTCCCAGCAACAATCAGCCACGCATGCAGGCCATGATCTCGCCGGATGGGAAAACGGTGACTTTCGATTTCCTGGACGCGACCAATCTTGCTTCGCCGCAAGCTGGACACATGCACAAGGCCGTCTATTCATTCGAGGACGCGGACCACTACAGTGAAGACTGGACCTGGAAACACGAGGGCAAGGATTCGCATTTCCAGTTCGAGATGCAGCGGAAGAAGTGAGGGGAACGGGTCATTGGACGATCGGGTGGTCGGGTGATCGCCGACAAGCAACGGCAAATCTTAAAACGCAGAGGGCGCTGAGGACTCGCGGAGTTCGCAGAGAACTGCGTTCAGCAGATTAGCTTCCAGCATGCTTCTACGCCAGCCCCCGGAGCTTGGACGTAGAGTCGCTCACAGCGTCTGATAAGCTCTTTGCTCGTGACTTCCACAAAACGAATTGCGGTTCTTCCGGGCGATGGAATCGGGCGCGAGGTGTTTCCGCAAGCCATCAAGGTTATGCAAGCTTCCAGTTCGAGATGCAGCGTAAGAAGTGAAGGGAACGGGTCACTGGGCGATCGGATCATCGGGCGATCGCCGTCGAGCAACTGCAAAATCTTAAAACGCAGAGGGCGCTGAGGACTCGCGGAGTTCGCAGAGAACTGCGTCCAGCAGATTAGCTTCCAGCATGCTTCTACGCCAGCCCCCGGAGCTTGGACGTAGAGTCGCTCACAGCGTCTGATAAGCTCTTTCCCCGTGACTTCTGTTAAACGAATTGCAGTGCTTCCAGGCGATGGAATCGGGCGCGAGGTAATTCCGCAAGCCATCAAGGTTATGCAAGCTTCTGGCGCTTCGGTCGAGACCACCGAATTTGATTGGAGTGCCGACCGCTATCTCGCCGATGGCGTGACTGTCCCGCAAGATGGGTTCGCGATGCTGGAGCGGGAGTTTGACGCGGTGCTGGTCGGCGCTTTCGGCGATCCGCGGGTTCCCACCAACATTCATGCCAAGGAAATCCTGCTGGGAATGCGGTTCAAGATGGATCTTTACGCGAATGTGCGTCCCGTGCGATTGCTGGATGCGTCGTTATGTCCGTTGAAGGGCATCGAGCCGAAGCACGTGGATTTCGTCGTCGTGCGTGAGAACACCGAGGGGGTCTATGGCGATGTCGGTGGAGTTTTCAAGCAGGGGACCGAAGACGAAGTCGCGATCCAGGAGGATATCAACACGCGCAAGGGTGTGGAGCGCGTCATCCGCTATGCCTTCGACTATTGTGAGAAGCACCGGAAGCAGGATGGAACGAAGCGCTCGAGGGTGCTGATGTGTGACAAATCGAATGCCATGACGCATGCGGGCGGGCTTTGGCAGCGCGTGTTCAGGGAGGTAAGCCGCGAATATCCGCAGATCCAGGCGACGCACATGTACGTGGACGCGCTCTGTATGCAGATGGTGCGCGATCCCGGGCAGTTCGACGTCATCGTCACCAACAACATGTTTGGGGACATCATTACGGACCTCGCCGCGGGGCTGCAGGGTGGACTGGGGATGGCGGCCAGCGGAAACATTCATCCCGGCAAGACTTCGATGTTCGAGCCGGTGCACGGGTCGGCTCCACCCATCGCAGGAAAGAATATTGCGAATCCGCTGGGAGCAATTCTGACCTCGGCGATGATGTTGGCGCATCTGGGGATAACTGGGGAAGCCGGCAGAATCGAGGCGGCGGTCCTGGAGGCGGTTCGTCGGAAGAAGACCACGCCCGATGTTGGCGGGGGTTTGGGCACGAAGGAAGTGGGTGAGTGGGTGGCCGAGCGGGTCGGGGGAAACTCGTGAAGGATGCTTAATGGCGCAGCGGTCCACGGCAGCGCGATGGGCCCAGGTTAGCGTCCAAAGAGCGGACGCTAACCTGGGGCACCCGTTTCTGGACCAAGGACGCTCAGAAAAATCCGCGAACACTGGCCAAGGGAGGGCAATGCCGAGGCAGGGGTGCATTGCAGATGCCGGACACACTGCTTCAATTGAACGTCGCCGACAAGCGGCGGAAAGCTGCCAGCGCGACCACATATTTCTTTTCGGTCGCGTAGGCCTGAGCGTAGCATTTCTTGGCTTTTTCCCACTTGTGCTGGTGTTCGTAGACACGGCCCAGGTTGAAATGGGGATAGCAGCGCGCCTCGTAGCGTTTGGCGACAATTGCCTTTTCAAACCAAGGAATGGCCAGATCCCATTTTTCTTGTTCGATCAGATAGGCGCCGATATCGTTGTAGGGATTGCCGAAATCCGGATCGACCTGGATGGCGCGGTGGCAGTCCTCGATGGCGCTGTCGTAATCGCCCACGAAAGAATAGGTCCAGCCGCGGAACGTGTAAGCTTCAGCAGTGGGAAAGGCTACGATGGACTGAGTATAGAGAACCAGAGCCCGCGCGTATTCGCCCTTACTTTGCATCTCATAAGCTTGACGAAAATATTCCGCCGCTGCGGCACGTGGATCCGAGTCGGACATATGCAGTCCTGGGGAAAGACTTGACGAAATTGTACCGGAAAAACGCAGGTTGTTTGTGGGCTGCAATCCTTCTGTTTGTGGCGCTCGCCGCGCCCCAGGTTTCGGTCGCGCAATCGGCCCAAAGTTCCACCGATTCTTCCGCTGAGAAAACACAGAAGGAGGGCCAGGCCGAAGGTTCCACACCGGCAAAGAAACCTCAGGATTCGTCTGCGCCGCAGAGCACTCCCCAAGCTCCGCAGCCTGAAGGGGAAAAGAAAATCTCTCCGCAAGCCGCCGAGGAATTGTTCCGTTCCGTGGATGAGATTTTGAAATTTGCCAGCAACGATACGTCTCTGCCCATTCATGACTCAGTGAAACGGAAGCTGGTGAATCGCGATGAAGTGGTCGCATTCATCCGCAAGCACATGGAGGAGGATGAGGACGCGCAGCGTTTGCGCCGCTCGGAGCTGGTCCTGAAGAAATTTGGTTTGCTCCCGCGCAACTTCGACCTGGGGACGTTTCTGATTGCGCTGCTGCGGGAGCAGGTTGCGGGGTATTACGACCCACAGGCGAAGACCGTGAATCTGCTCGACTGGATCGAGCCGGAACAACAGAAGCCCGTGTTGGCCCATGAACTGACGCACGCGTTGCAGGACCAGTCCTTCGGGCTGGAGAAATACATGAAGGCCGGCGATGCGGATCTGGGCGCGAGTAAGAAAGAGCCGACGCCGGAGGACATTGAAAACGACGAAATCTCGACGGCGCATCAGGCCGTTGTCGAAGGGCAGGCGATGGTTGTGCTCCTCGACTACGAATTGCTGCCGGTTGGGCAGTCGGTAATCAACTCGCCGCAAATTGTGGAGGCTTTGAAGGCCGGAATGCTGGTGGGCACGGCGGACTCAGTCGAGTTCCGTAACGCGCCGCTTTACATCAAAGAGGCGCTGACTTTCCCCTATCGCTACGGGCTTGACTTTGAAACTGAGTTGCTCACCCGGTACGGCAAAGAAAAAGCCTATGCCGGCGTATTCAAGAATCCACCGCGTTCGACTCGAGAGATCATGGAGCCGACTGCGTATCTGTCCGGGGAGAAGCTACCGCGGATGCCTTTGCCCGATTTCAAGAATGACTTCAAAGATTATGACAAATTCGACGTGGGTGCGATGGGAGAGTTCGATTCCGCGATCCTGATTGATCAGTACGCGGGTGTCGACGTATCCAAACGGTTGTATCCGCATTGGCGCGGCGGCTACTACTATGCGGCGCGACCGAAGGGCGATGCGGCGGCGCCGCTTGGGGTGTTGTATGTGTCGCGCTGGTCCAGTCCGGAGAAGGCCTCGGAGTTTGCATTCATCTATGCGAAAGGACTGAAAGAACGCTACCAACACGTGAGGGATGTTGACGGGGAAAAGCAAGTCAACCCTGCGAATGACAGGGTAGAGACGCTCACCGGGAAACATTCGTTCCTCACAGAAGAAGGAACCATCTTCATCGAAGTGAACGGCGACATGGTGCTGGTGAGTGAGAGCCTGGATCAGGACACAACCAAACAAATTGAGCGGCAGGTGTTTGCTCTCGACATGGTCAAGTAGAACCGCAGGTCTCGCACGGTAGGCGGGCGAGACGCCCGCCGAATAGCCGCCGAGACGGCGGCGCTACAACGCGAACAGGGTTGGCATGAATGCGCGTCGTTCCTAATTTCTTGTGTGGGGGTTTTTGCGAGGACTCTTAACGGGCTGAGCTGCGAGGAAACGCCGGACCGGGGCATCGACACTGAAGTGTTTGCCCTCGCGTTCTACGGTCAGGGTACGGACCTGGCCGGGTGTGCCGCCGAGCAGTGACCAGACTTGCCCCATGGTGGCGCCGGTGGCTGGCGTGCCATCCACGCCGACCAGAATATCTCCAGCCTTCACCTCTGGAACTGACGGTTTGCCATCGTAATCGGCCACTCCAATGATCGTGTAGCGGCGATCAGCTTCGGGGCGGAGCATCAGTCCGACGACATCCATATCGGGCGCAGAGGCGCGATTGGTGCGCTCCAGGTACACGATGCTGTGCGCGAAATCAATGCCCACGCGATCATCGATGAGGGTGTTCGCGCCGATCAGCCCCGTGGTGGACACGCCCGCACGATTCTGAAACCATTTCAACTCTTCGTCCGGGAAGGATGCGCTCGCCACATTCGTCAAGGTCGCTTCGCCGAATTGAATGCTCGGAAGGCGCAGCATCGGCCAGCGAGTCTCTTCCTCGCCTCCCCACATATTGCCGGCCGCTACGCCGCCGACCATGTAGGGCCACGACGGCTCGGCTTTATGCCATTCCACGATTTTTTCGCCAGAAAGCAATGTGATGGACGCGCCCAGGTCCAGCGCAAGATTGACTTGCTGATGTTCGATTTTGCTGGGCACCTGAATGAGTCCGTTTTTCGAGTCCAGGAGAACTTTGGAGCCGATGCCCTTGAAGGGAATCGAGCCGGGCATGCCGATGGTGAACTGGCGGTTCGGGAAATCGAACAGCACGTCGTAGCTGCGGAGCACCGTGGAAGGGATTGTAATTTCGGCGCTGCAGCCGGGCGCGACACTGTCACGGCCGAGGATCGCCACGCCCTCGTGGACTCCGGCAAGCGAGATGGTAATCCCGCCGATCTGCAGGCTATTCGGAGCTTGAACGGCGCGCTGCTTTCCGTATAGGGCCGGTTTCGCGTCTCCATTCAACTTGAGTCCGAGTTGTTGGGCGAGAGCCTCGGTCATCCAAAGCTCCGCATTACCGTTGTCGACCCAACCGCGGACCCGCTTGGTCTTTCCGTCGGGCAAGGGAAGGAAGACGTCGATAATCGTGCGGTTATGGTCCAGTGTGATCGGCACGGTAACCGAGTTGGGGGAGGTTTGAGCTTGAACGCAGAGATTGAGGACGAGCGTGGCGATGAGTGCTCGGAGGAGCGTCATGCGCAAAATTGTAACGTGTTTGCGATTGCGCGGCGGATTGCGGATCAGGCCAATGCTTCGGCCGGACGTCCGCGGCGCGTTTTGTATAATCGTGAATTTGGTTGTGGGTGGCGGAATATTCAGGAGGACGTTTGCGGCAAGCAGAAATCGGAATCATCGGGGGGAGCGGGCTTTATTCCATGCCCGGGCTGAGCGACGTGCGCGAAGTCAAGCAGTCGACGCCCTTCGGAGATCCGTCGGACGCGTACGTGCTGGGAACTCTCGAGGGCCGCAAAGTTGCGTTTCTCGCCAGGCACGGGCGCGGACATCGAATCCTGCCCACGGAATTGAATTTCCGGGCCAATGTGTACGGATTCAAGCAGCTTGGAGTGGAGAGGATCATTTCGATTTCCGCTGTTGGCTCGCTCAAGGAGGAGCACAAGCCGTTGGAATTCGTAATCCCGGAGCAGTTCTTCGACCGCACCCGGCATCGGGTGGATACGTTTTTCGGCAATGGAGTTGTCGCGCACATTGCGTTTGCGGATCCGGTGTGCCCGCAGCTTTCCCAAGTCGTGGAGAGCGCTTGCAAGAAGGCTGGAGTGACCGGCAAACGGGGCGGAATCTATCTGAATATGGAAGGTCCGCAGTTTTCGACCAAGGCGGAATCGAACATCTATCGCAGCTGGGGTATGGACGTGATCGGCATGACCAATCTGCAGGAGGCGAAGCTGGCGCGTGAAGCCGAGATCTGCTATGTGACGGTGGCCATGGTCACCGACTACGACTGCTGGCATCCGCATCATGACTCGGTCACGGTGGATCAGATCATAGCCGTGCTGGTCAAAAATGCGGAGAACGCAGCCAAGGTGGTGCGGGAAACGGTTGGGGCGATGCCGGCCGAGCGCAACTGCAAATGCGATTCGGCGCTGGCGCACGCCATTGTGACCGATCGCGATAAGATACCGGCGTCAACCCGGCAGAAACTGAGCTTGATCCTCGACAAATATCTTTCCTCAGGACAATAGAACTCACATCTCATCATGAGCATACTCGTCGTTGGTTCAGTGGCATTCGACAGCATCACCACGCCTTCCGGCAGCGTGGAAAACATTTTGGGCGGTGCGGCCACGCATTTTGCCCTGGCAGCAAGCTTTTTCACCAAAGTGCGCGTGGTGGCCGTTGTGGGCGACGATTTCACGGCAGAGCACGAAAACGCGCTGAAGAAGCGCGGCATCGATACGCGGGGCATCGAGCGCGCGCCAGGCAAAACATTCCGCTGGGGCGGTCACTACACTGACAACCTGAACGAAGCGAAAACCGATTTCACCGAACTGAACGTGTTCGAGCAATTCCAGCCCAAGATTCCCAAGGCTTACGCCGACACGAAATTTCTATTTCTCGCTAACATTCATCCTTCGTTGCAGACGGCGGTTCGCCACGAAATGGACGGGGTTCGCCTGACTGGCGGCGATACGATGAATTTCTGGATTAACAAAACGCCGCAGGAACTTGCGGAAATGCTGAAGCTCGTGAATGTGCTGCTGATCAACGACACGGAAGCCAAGATGATTGCGCACGAGACCAACCTGCCGCGCGCCGCCCAAAGGGTGCTGGCCATGGGACCGCAGGCGCTCGTGATCAAACACGGTGAATACGGGGCTACGATTTTCTTCCGGGAGGGCGCATTCGGCGGCATCGGCCGCCATCCCTTCCGCGCGCCTTCGCTGCCGATCGAAGAGGTGAAGGATCCGACGGGAGCGGGCGACTCGTTCGCGGGCGGCTTCATGGGCTACATCGCGTCGCAGGAAGAAATCAACCGCGAAGTGCTCAAGCGCGCGCTCTTCTACGGCGGTGTGATGGGATCATTCACCGTGGAGCGATTCGGTACCGAGCGCCTGCAGGAGCTTACCCGCGAAGAAATCGACGCTCGTTTCCAGGTATTCCGGGAACTGACCCACCTCGAATGAAGGCCGCTCGCACGAAAGACGCGCCGGACCCTCGCTGGGAGGCGGAAACCGTGTGGGTCGCTGCGCTGGCGGCATTCGCCTCGGTCATTGCCTTTCTCATCTACGTTCGAAACGGGGACCTTCTGCTTTACGGGGACGCCGTCGCGCACATCAATATTGCGCGCCGGGTTTTCGATTCGCGCACCCCGGGTCTGCTGCAGCTTGGGACGGTCTGGTTGCCTTTGCTCCATCTGCTGATGATTCCATTTGTGATCTCGAAGTCCGCATGGCAGACGGGCGTGGGCGGATCGTTTCCGTCGATGGCCGCCTACGTCTTCAGTGTTGCGGGAATTTTCCGTCTGGTGCGCGGCGTGCTCGCCGCATCAGGACGAACGCAATCGACAGCGAGTGCCACCGCCTGGTTTGCAGCTGCGATCTACGGATTGAATCCCAACTTGCTCTACCTGCAGTCGACGGCGATGACCGAAGCGCTGTATCTCGCGTGCTTTGTCTGGACGCTGGTGTACTTCAGCGAATTCCTGCGCGCCGCTAGCGGGCCCGAATGGACTGTGTCTGCAAAACGGACATTGTGGAAGTGCGCAGGCTGTCTCGCCTCGGCGTGCTTGACACGTTACGACGGCTGGTTCCTGGCTGCATGCATTGCTGGCGCGGTCGTCGTGGTGGGATGGCGGTCGGGAATTCAAGGCACGTGGCGCGCTGTAAGCGCGTTCGTATTGCTGGCAGCAGCAGTCCCGATCTTATGGCTTTGTTATAACGGGATCGTTTACCGGAACGCTCTAGAGTTTGCGAATGGGCCCTATTCCGCGCGCGCGATCGAACATCGAAGCCTGGTCGCCGGATCTCCATCGCATCCTGGGACGCATAACCTTCCAGTAGCGGCGTTGTACTTTCTGAAAGCCTGCGAGTTCAGCGTTGCGGAAGGAAGTCTGCAGCGGCTTTGGCTGTTTCTTGCGGCCGTCGGATTCGTTCCCATGTTCATGGACCGGCGGCTTGCCTCTCTGTTATTTCTTTGGACGCCGCTTCCGTTCTACATGATTTCCGTGGCTTATGGAGGCGTGCCGATCTTCACCCCGGCATGGTGGCCGCATTCGCTCTACAACCTGCGCTACGGAGTGCAGTTACTGCCGGCGCTCGCGATTTTCCTGGCACTCGCGGTGGAGTTCATGGTTTCGGTTACGGCGTCGCGCTACGGGAAATGGGTCTTTGCGCTGCTTGGCGTCGCGGTTGTGATCATCAGCTATACGACTGTCTGGAAAGCGCAGCCGGCCTGCTATCGGGAGGCTTTGGTGAATTCGCGGACGCGCCTGCAACTGGAGCGCGCGCTGGCGGAGCAATTGAAGGGTCTGCCGCCGCAAGCGTCGATATTGATGTATCTGGGCGCGCATGTGGGAGCATTACAGGACGCCGGCATCTCGCTGGATAGGACGATCAACGAGGGGAATCATCGCGTCTGGAAGCAGCCCTCCGATCCCGAGGGTTTGTGGGAGCGTTCGCTTGCAGATCCCGCCGGCCACGCGGATTTCGCGATTGCCTTCGAGGGGGATCCGGTTTGGCAAGCGGTGCATGAGCGGGGCATGGCAGCGCTGGTGATCATCGCAGTGAATGGACAGCAAAAGGCGGGCATCTATCGAACGAGGTAAGGGTCAAAGGGCAGGGCTAACGGCACGGCTGAAGCCGTGCCCTGATACGAATCTAGTTTTTCCCGCAAGCTGTGAAGGCGTGCACTGATACGGAAAGCCTGGTACGAACTCTGATCGGTCTCCTCATCCGGTAACCTTTCGGGTTAACNGTCGTTCACAGGTCGCAGTCAGCGTGCAGTTTTTCCAGTGATAGAATCCACTCGCTCGCGGTTCTCCGCAGACCTATGCCGGATTTTCATGACAGTATCGCTTCGTTGGGCAGCAGCATGGGAACGGTGCTCTCGACCAGCATTGCGCGCCTGGTGGTGGCGGCCGTTCTGGGTGGAGTCATCGGGCTGGAACGGCAACTTCGTCACAAGCCCGCCGGTCTGCGCACGAACATTTTCATCTGCTTTGGATCGGCCATGTTTACCGTATTGTCAGACCAACTTGCCGGGGGCTTTGGCGGAGATCACACGCGGGTGGCAGCGCAAATTATCCCGGGAATCGGATTTATCGGAGCAGGATCAATCCTGCACTCGCGCGGATCCGTGGTGGGCTTGACCACGGCGGCGACGCTGTTCGTGGTTGCGTCGGTCGGGATGGCCACTGGCGGCGGCCTGTATGTCACCGCGATCTTTGCAACCATTGTCATTCTGATCGCGCTCGCGCTGCTGGGCAGGCTCGAACGAAAGTTCGGGATGCACTCGATGCTGGTCACCTATGAAGTGACCGGTCCAAGCGCGGAAGCGGTTCTGGTCGAGGCCAATCGCGTCCTCGACGAAGTGCACAGTTCGATGCAAAGTGTCCGCCTCGCGGGTTCGGCGGGACACGTACGCGTGCTCTTCAACGTGGATGGGCCGCCGGATGATCAGGAGCAGATCAAGCTCTTGCTGCATCAATCGACCATCTTCGCCACGGTGGGATCGCTCGGCGTAGTCGAGCACGAATGACGGCAGATGGTGATCCCGTTCACAAAAGCCAGCGCCTGCGGCAATGATTTTCTGATCATCGATGGCCCGCTAGTCTCCTCCGATCTGGAGGAGATGACAAAAAGGATTTGTGATCGCCACAACGGGATCGGCGCGGACGGGGTGGAATGGCTGTTTCCGTCTGTGGATGCGGACATCGAGGCGCGGCTCATCAATGCGGATGGTTCGCCGGCCGAAATATCGGGCAACGGGACGCGTTGTGTCGCGGCCTATTTGTGCGTGGAGAGTCGGAAGGAGTCGGTGATCATCCGCACCGGGGCGGGCCTGAAGACTTGTACGATGAAGGCGCACACTGGCAACACGTTTGAGTTTGAGAGCGCGATGGGTGTCCCCCGGGTAGACGGGGAGTTCTCGATCCAGGTTTCGTTTGGCGAAGTGAAGGGAACTCGCGTGTCCATGGGGAATCCGCACTTTGTTGTGCTCGTGCCGGAGTTCTGGGCCGATTGGCAGAAGCAGGCTGGGGCGATGCAACGGGATGCGAGCTTTCCACAAGGAGTGAACATCGAACTGGTGCGCATTCAGGACCGGCGAGAGATCGATGTGCGCTTTTTTGAGCGTGGAGTTGGAGAAACACAGTCTTCCGGAACCGGATCGTGTGCGGCCGCGGTGGCAGTGATTGCGAGCGGTCGCGCGCATTCGCCGCTGCGCGTGCATGCCCCGGGAGGAACTCAGGTGGTTCGCTTCGAAAAGGAAGTGTTCCTGCACGGCCCGGCGCAGCTTGTCTGCCGGGGGGAGTTCTTCGTCTAGGATAGGTTCTTGAGCAAGCTGAGTCCGCAAGAGTCGCGCATCAAACCCAGAGGGCTCCGGTCCGGAGACACGGTTGGTATTGTCGCTCCGGCCAGTAGCATCAAGCGCGAATTGCTTGAAAAGGGTTGCGAAGCGTTGCGGCAGCTCGGATATAAGCCATTCTATTTCGATTCGATACTCGAACAGGATTTGTACTTCGCCGGGTCGGTGGAGCGGCGCGTGCGGGAGTTGGAGGAGATGTTTCTGCGTGAGGACGTCCGGGCGATCCTATGCGCGCGCGGCGGCTATGGAGCGAATTACCTTCTGTCCAAGCTCGATCCCGGCAAGATTGTCGCGCACCCGAAGATTTTTGTGGGCTACAGCGACATCACCACGCTGTTAACGTGCTTCGCGGACTCGGCTGGCTTTGTGACGTTCCACGGCCCCATGGTGAGCAAGGATTTCACCCTCCCAGAAGGGGTCGATCTGGTCTCATGGCAAGCGGCAATGACTGGGCTTGCGGGCTGGGAAGTAGGGTCGGAACCGGGTTCCGAAGTGAAAGGACTCATCGACGGTACAGCAGAAGGAATTCTTTACGGTGGTTGCCTGTCATTGCTGGTCGCCGCGCTCGGCACCCCACACGATATTCGCACGGCAGGTACCATCCTCTTTATGGAAGATGTGAATGCGAAACCGTACCAGGTGGATCGCATGCTGATGCAACTCAAGCTGGCAGGCAAGTTGAATAACGTGAAAGGAATTGTTTTCGGCGAAATGCTCGATTGTGTGCAGGCTCAGGACCAGGGATACACGCTGCAGCAGGTTGTATTGCGGATCGTCGGCGAGCTTGGAATCCCGGTGGCCTGGGGATTGCGCTCCGGACACGTTACCCGAAAGAACATTACCCTTCCGATTGGGGTGCGCGCGAGCTTAAGCGTGAAGGGCAGCGAGGTGAAGCTTAAGATACTGGAAGGGGCGACGACAGCCGCCTAAGCTCATCTGGATTTCGACATAATGGCAGAGAAGAAACATATTCATTTGATCGGCATCTGCGGCACCGCGATGGCATCGCTCGCGGGCATGCTGAACGAACGCAGCTTTCGGGTTACCGGCTCGGATGCAGCCGCGTATCCCCCGATGTCCGATTTTCTGGCTTCGCTCAGGATTCCTGTCGCGCAGCCGTTTAATCCGGCGAACCTGAAACCTCACCCAGATCTTGTGGTCGTCGGCAACGCGATCTCGCGCGGCAACGTGGAACTGGAGTATGTGCTGGACGAGCGGATTCCGTTCTGTTCGCTGCCACAGATTCTGCACGATGAGTTTCTACGGGGCAAGGAAGTGGTG
>JGI12627J18819_10000514_pt1 | contig 12848 bp, 15 predicted proteins | sample TexAe_OM1H0_M2_FD_18819 | JGI IMG/M metagenome (IMG submission 18819)
TCATGCCCGCCGGCTCGTGCGTGTTCTTCGTCGGCACCCTCTGGCATGGCGGCGGGGCCAACTCCAGCACCGCCGACCGCCTCGCCGTCACCGCGCAATACTGCCAACCGTGGCTACGACCGATGGAGGCCTTCACGCTGTCGGTGTCGCGGGAGACCGCGCGGACGGTGTCCGGCGACATCCGCCGCATGCTCGGCTACAGCATCCACCCGCCGTTCGTCGGCGCCGTCGACGGTTTGCACCCGCTCAGGCTGCTGGAAGACCAGTAGCGCGTCCGCCATCGGCAAAAGGATGGCAACATTCCCGTCATGACTAGACGCAACGTCGGTCGCACCGTTGCCGGTGCGCCACTGATGGTTTTGGCCTTTCTCACCGCTCCTGCCGGCGTTCCTGTCGCCGCTGCCGTTGGGTGCCCGGACGTTGAAGTGGTGTTCGCCCGCGGCACCGGTGAGCCGGTCGGTCCCGGCGGCCCCGGCCAGGCCTTCTTCGACTCGCTGACCTCACAGCTTCCCGGCAAGACGGTGAATCTCTACCCGCTCGACTATCCGTCGACCACCGACTATGCGAACAGCGCCAAGACCGGCGCTGCAGCCGAGGTCGCCCATGTGCAGGACATCGTTGCCAGCTGCCCGAACACCAAGGTGGTGATCGGAGGGTATTCACAGGGCGCGGGTGTCGCCGATTTGACCAGCCACCAGCTTTCCCCGCAGGTCGCCAAACACGTCGCCGCCGTAGCTCTATTCGGCAACCCGCAGAGCAGCTACGCAAAGGGTCTGGCGGACAACCAGATTCCGCCGCTCGACCCCAGCTACAGCCCGAGGACCATCGACATCTGCCTGCCCAACGACAACATCTGCGCTGAGGGCGGCAGCATCATCGCGCACTTGGGCTATGTCCCCGATGCGACCAACCAGGCCGCGACATTCGTCGCGCAGAAGCTCTAGCGTTACTTCTTCCGGTCGGTATCCTTGCTCGGCTGAACACGTTTCGGCTCGCCCGGCATCTTCGGATAGTTCGGCGGATAGGGCAGATCGCCCAGTCCGCGCTCTTCGTCGGCGGCGACCATCTCCAGTAGCGGTTCAATCGACTGCTGGACCGAGTCGATATCGGCCCACGGGTCGTCGCGGTTGGCCACCAGCTCGGCCGCGGTCGCGATCGTGTAGTCGTCGGGGTTCGCAGTTGCCAGCTCGTCCCAACTGAGCGGCATCGACACCGTCGCAATTGCGGTGCGCCGCACCGAATACGCCGACGCGAATGTGCGATCGCGGGCGTTCTGATTGAAATCGATGAAGATGCGCTTGCCGCGTTCTTCCTTCCACCACGACGTCGTCACCGCGTCAGGCGCACGACGCTCCACCTCACGAGCCAGCGCGATGCCGGCGCGACGCACCTCAACGAAATCCCAGTCGGTTTTGATCCGCAGGAACACGTGGACGCCGCGACCGCCGGACGTCTTGGGATAACCCACCAGCCCCAGTTCGTCGAGCAGCGGCCGCAGCACATCGACGGCCACGGATCGCGCGTCGGCGAAACCGGTGCCGGGCTGCGGGTCCAAGTCGACACGCAGTTCGTCGGGGTGCTCGGCATCGGGGCAGCGGACCTGCCACGGGTGCAGCGTGATCGTGCCCATCTGCGCGGCCCACACGATCGCGGCGGGGTGGGTCACCCGCAGCGCGTCGGCGGTCCGCCCCGACGGGAAGGTGATCCGGCAGGTCTCCAGATAGTCGGGATGGTGTTGCGGAATGCGCTTCTGGTAGATCTCCTCGCCGTCGATGCCGTCGGGGAAGCGCTGCAGATGCGTCGGCCGGTCCTGCAACGAGGCCAGCATCGGGCCTGCCGCGACGGCGCGGTAGTACTCGACGAGCCGTCGTTTGGTGCCTTCTGATCGCAGCTTCGGGAAGTACACCTTGTCGGGGTTGGTCAGCCGGACCGCGATCCCGTCGACGTCGATTTCCTCCGCTGGCGATGCCATCTCCCGATTCCAGCACACGGTTCGAGCACAATGTGCAAATGGACTTGCCTGTGATGCCGCCGGTTTCGCCGATGCTGGCCAAGTCGGTGAAATCGATCCCGCCGGACGCTTCGTATGAACCCAAGTGGGACGGGTTCAGGTCGATTCTTTTTCGCGACGGAGACCAAGTCGAGGTCGGCAGCCGCAACGAGAAGCCGATGACCCGGTACTTTCCCGAGTTGGTGGCCGCGGCCGTCGCCGAGTTGCCGGAACGCTGCGTGATCGACGGCGAGATCGTCATCGCCACCGACCATGGCCTGGATTTCGAGGCGCTGCAGCAGCGCATCCATCCGGCCGANTCGCGGGTGCGGATGCTGGCCGAGAAGACGCCCGCATCGTTCATTGCGTTCGATCTGCTCGCGCTCGGCGACGACGACTTCACCGCGCGACCGTTTTCGGAGCGACGCGCGGCGCTCGTCGATGCGCTGGGCGGGTCGGGCCCGTCGATGCACGTCACCCCCGCGACGACGGAGCTGGAAACCGCGCAACGCTGGTTCGACGAGTTCGAGGGAGCGGGTCTCGACGGCGTCATCGCCAAACCGTTGACGATCACCTACCAGCCGGACAAGCGGATCATGTTCAAGATCAAGCACGAGCGCACCGCGGACTGCGTGGTCGCGGGTTATCGCGTGCACAAATCCAGCAGCGACGCGATCGGCTCGCTGTTGCTCGGGCTGTACAAGGACGACGGGACGCTGGCGTCGGTCGGCGTGATCGGGGCATTTCCGATGGCCGAACGGCGGCGGCTGTTCGCCGAACTGCAGCCGTTGGTGACGAGCTTCGACAATCACCCGTGGAACTGGGCGGCCCACGAAGCCGGCGAGCGCACACCGCGCAAGAACGAGTTCTCCCGCTGGAACGCGGGCAAGGACCTGTCGTTCGTGCCGCTGCGACCCGACCGGGTCGTCGAGGTGCGCTACGACCACATGGAAGGTGAACGGTTCCGCCACACTGCCCAGTTCAATCGCTGGCGACCTGACCGAGAGCCGGAGTCATGTACCTACGCCCAACTCGACAGTCCCATCACGTTCAGCCTCGGCGATATTGTTTCGGGCCTCGGCTCAACCGGGAAGACTGTCCGACATGAGTGACGGTAACGACTTCAACGAACGCAATATCGCCGAGTTCCGGGCGAATCATGGTCGGGTAGGCGGCAACTTCGAGGGTGCTCCGCTGGTCGTCCTGCACACCGTGGGTGCCCGCAGCGGGGAGCCGCGAACCAACATCATGATGTATCGGCCTGACGGCGAACGATATTTGATTTTTGCCTCGTACGCCGGTGCCGACAAGAACCCCGCCTGGTACTGGAATCTGAAAGCCAATCCCGACGCTCGGATCGAGGTTGGCGACAACATCGTCGACGTGCATGCCACCGAGTTGGAGGGCGCCGAGCGCGACGAGAAGTACGCGCAGCAGGCGCAGGAGTATCCCGGATTCGCCGACTACGAAAGCAAGACGTCGCGGGTCATTCCGGTCGTTGCCCTGGCACCGAACGGACCGGCGACGCCGCGCGACTGATCAGACCACGACGTCCAGCGATGCCAGCCCGCGCAGCGTGACGTTGGGCTTGTAGACCGGCTCACCGTCCAAACGCGCATCGGGGAAGCGCGCCGTTACCGCTGACAACGCGACGGCGGCCTCCAGCCGGGCCAACGGCGCACCCAGGCAGAAATGCAGTCCACGCCCGAAGGACAAGTGCCGGAACGCTTTTCGATCGGGATCGAAGGTCGCTGGCCGGTCGAACTCGGCCGAGTCGTGCTGAGCTGCGGCCAGCAGCAATACCATCGTGTCACCCCGGACGACATCGGTGTCGCCAATTGTCATGTCGTCAGCGGCAATTCGGGCCACCAGTTGCACCGGCGGGTCGTAGCGCAGCGTTTCCTCGACGACCGCCGACGCTCGTTCAGCGTCAGCTCCCAGAGCCGTCCAGTGCGACCGGTCTCGCAGCATCGCCAGCATCCCGTTGGAGATCAGGTTCACCGTGGTCTCGTGGCCGGCGATCAGCAACAGCATGCACGTCGAGACGATCTCATCCTCGGCGAGTTGATCACCGGATTCCTCGACCGCGATCATTCGCGACATCAGATCGTCGCCGGGCTGCTTACGTCGCTGGTCGATCAGGTCGTGCAAGTATCCCCGTAACCACTGGCCGGCAGCGATGCGTTTATCCATGCCGCTGGCCGGTTCGCCGGTGACCACGAAGAACGGGTCGAGCGCCTGCGCCAGCAACGCCGAGGCACGGCTGAACTCTGCCTCGTCTTGCAGCGGGACCCCCAGCAGCCAGCAGATGACCGTCACCGGAAGTGGGTAAGCGAGCTCGGGGACCGCGTCGAAGCGGCCTTGCTCGGCGGCGCGGTCGAGCAAGCCGTCGACCAGTTCGGTGATGCGCGGCGTCAATTCATTGATCACCTTGGGCACGAATGCCTTGCTGACCAGTTTGCGCAGCCGGGTGTGATCGGGCGGATCGAGGAACAGGAACATCGGCGGCCCCTGCGGTCGCACCGTCGCACCCTCGGCGAACATCCGTTTGGCCATCGTCGACTTGAGCCGGTCGACCGACGACGATGGATGCCGTAACGCCTCGTCGCAGTCGCGGTAGGACGAGAAGACGGTGAGGTTGCTGTCCGGCAACCGCATCGGTCCGAGTTCCCGGAACTGCTCGTACACCGCATACGGGTTGGCCCGGTTTGCCGGATCCAGGAGTTGCAGCAGGAGTTCCTGCGGCCCGGCGACACTCGACGTGGCAGACATATTTGCATTGTGCAGGTCGGAAAGAAGTTGCAGGTAGCTACGGTCCCGCAAAGACGAGATCACATTCGCGCGGCCAGGGAGTTAGGTTCTTTGTGTGAATAAGGGCGTTTGTACCGTCGCCGCCGCGGTGCTGCTGATCAGCGGCTGCTCCGGCAGAGCAGCGACGCCGGCCAGGCCGGGGGTGTTGCCGCCGGGCACCGCCGTGCTCTCCATCGACGGCAAAGATGTGGGCAAAACGTATTCAGTGCGCTGCGAGTCGATCGACTGGATGACCAGGATTCACACCGATCTGCACGCATCTGGCGTGAGCGCGATGGTGTCCAACGCCAACAAGCTGAAGGCCGAGTTCGTTCGGTTGCAGGATCTCGACGGGTTCACCGGTTCGTACGAACACGCGCTGCAGGGCGAGGCCGCGGTCACGATGACGGACGCCACCTACCACATCACCGGCGCCGCACTGGGTTTCAACAAGTCGGAACCCACGCGGTTGCAGGCCGAGACGTTCAGCATCAAGGTGTCGTGCTGACTGCCTAGCCGCCGAGAAAGTCCGCGATGTACCCGGCGAGCTCCTCACCGGCGTCCTCTTGGAGGAAATGGCCCGCGTTCCCTACGACCGGGTGGTCGATGCCCTGCGCGCCCGCCATTTTGCGTTGGAAGATCGGCGCCATGCCGCCGGTGATCGGATCGCTGTCGCTGAATGCGACCAGCATCGGCGTCGAGCTCGCGCACAGCGCTGCCCACGCGGACCGGTTGGCCGGCGCCGCAGGGTCGTCGGGCGAGGTCGGCATTAGGCCGGGCATGGCCCGCGGTGCCACGCAGTAGCTGTCGTCGGGAAACGGCGCGTCGTAGGCCGCCCGGACCTCGTCGCTCATCGGCCGACGGCAGCCCCCTTGCACGAACCGGCCGACGTCGATCGTCGGCGCACTCTCGATCGCCTTGCGGAACTGCCACCAGATTTCCGGCAACGGTATGTCGCCGGTGGGCAGACCGGTGTTGGCGACGACGAGCTTGCTGAAGCGTTCGGGGTGTTCGGCGGCCAGCCGCAGCCCGATCAAGCCGCCCCAGTCCTGCCCGACCAGGGTTACCCGCTGCAGGTCCAATACGTCGAAAGCCAGTTGTCGCACCCATTCGACGTGGCGTGCGTAGGTGTAGTCCTCGATGCGCGTCGGCTTGTCCGAGCGTCCGAAGCCGACCAGGTCGGGGCAGATGACGCGGTGTCCGGCCGCGACCAGCACCGGGATCATCTTGCGGTAGAGGAACGACCACGACGGTTCGCCGTGCATCATCAGCACCGGGTCGGCGTCGGCCGGGCCGTCTTGCACCCAGGCCATCCGCAGCGTCCCGCCGTCGTCATCGGAAACATCGCAATAGTTTGCGGGATAAGGGAATTCGGGTAGATCTGTGAAGCGGTCGTCCGGTGTGCGCAGCGTCTGCATGAGTGTGAAGATACGCCAGGCCCGTCAGCCCTCCCGCAGACCGGCCAAGCTGGCGTTCGCCATCAACTGATCGAGCAGAGCGAGCTGGCCTTTCAGCAGCTTGGCTCGGGCCTGAGCCACCGGAAACCACTCCACCCTGTCGACCTCGGGGAAGGCGCGCATTTGCCCTGAGCCCCTTGGCCATTCGAGCTCGAAGGTGTTGCTGTGCGCGTCGGCCGCGTCGAGGTCACCCGGGACCGCGAACGCGGTGACGACCTTGCCGCCGGCCTGCTTGACTGGAGCCAAATCGATGCGTGGGCCCGCGGGTGGCACCGAGCCGACCTCTTCTTCGAATTCGCGCTGCGCGGCCGCCCACGGGTCTTCATCTTGCGTGTACTCGCCCTTCGGAATCGACCAGGCGCCGTCGTCCTTGCGAGCCCAGAACGGCCCACCCGGGTGCGCGATCAGGACTTCGACGACCCCGTCGCGTATCCGGTACAGCAGCAGGCCCGCGCTGAGCTTGGGCACGTCGTCACACTCCGACCGCGCGCTCCAGATCCTTGAGCGAGGTTTCCAGGTGACCGAGCAGCCGCTGCAGGTGCGGCACACTGCGCCGGCAACCGACCAGACCGAAGTCGATGTTGTCTGCGTTGTTGACCATCGTGATGTTCAACGCCTGGCCGTCCAAGGCGATCGACAGCGGGTAGTTGCCGTCGAGCCGGGCGCCGCCCCAGTACATCGGCTTGGTCGGCCCGGGCACGTTGGAGATGACGATGTTGAACGCGGGCGGTGCCGTCGAGGCGAAACCCGGCAACGCGGACAGTCCCAGCGGCGCGATGAGAGCCGCGGACAGCGCATATGCCTGCAGCCGAGGCAATTCGGCGAACACCTTCTTGTTGCCGCGCATCGACGCGCTGATCGCCTCCAACCGCTGCGCCGGGTCGTCGACGTTGGTAGCGAGATTGCACAACAGCGCGCCCACCTGGTTGCCGCCGCTGTCGGCGTCGGCCTCGGAGCGCATGCTCACCGGGACCATCGCGATCAGTGGGGTGTCGGGCAGCGCGTGCTCGTCCTGCAGGTAGTGGCGCAGCGCGCCGGAACACATACCGAGGATCACATCGTTGAAGGTCACACCCGCGGCCGTCTTGACGCTCTTGAGCCGATCGATGCCCCACGACTGGGCGGCGACTCGTCGGGCACCGCCGATCGGCACGTTGAACATGGTGCGCGGAGCGGCGAACGGCAAGGTCAGTTGCTGTTCCAGCAACGCGGCGCGGGCCAGTGACCACGTCGAAGGGCCATATGCCGCAATAGATCCCGCCAGTTGAGACAGGCCGGGCCGCTTCGACTTCTCGGCTTCCTTCTTGCGCCGCGGCAGGTCCCAGATCGCTTGCAGGTCAGTGTCATCGGGGTCTGCCGACAACGTCCGCTGCATGAGCCGCAGAGCCGAGACGCCGTCGATCAAAGAATGGTGGAACTTGCTGTACACGGCGAACCGGCCGTCGCTCAACCCTTCGACGAAGTGGGCCTCCCACAGCGGGCGGTGCCGATCGAGCAGGCCGCTGTGCCACCGCGAGGTCAGCTCGAGTAGCTCGCGGACCCGGCCCGGCGTCGGCAGCGCCGAACGCCGCACGTGGTAGTCGATGTCGACGTCATCCGGGTCGTCGTAGGTCCATGCGACGTTGGGGATGCCGCCGAACGTCCAGGCCGGGTGCTTGCGGAAGGTGGGCTGGAAGTCATTATTGGCGACCAGCGCGTCGCGGATTTCTCGGGCGAACTCCGGCCCCGCGCCGTCCGGCGGCTCGAACAGCTGCAGGCCGCCGACGTGCATCGGGTGTTCGCGCGATTCGATCGTCAAAAAAACCGAGTCCAGTGGACTCATCAGTTCCATGAGCCAATTAAAGCCCTGGCATGATCCCGGGCCGCCCGATTGGGCGAATTAATTCAGCTGATGGGGCGGCCCGACAATCAGCCAAGTAAGGCAATGCCATCGGAGTAGCCGGCCGGGTCGATTTCGGTGTCGGCGAAAGCGGATTGGACGACGTAACCCATCACAACACCGGCCATGGCCGTCGCTACGGCGTTGACCTTTCTCCGATCGGTCCAATGCTTTGCCGCCTTCCGGTACAACGCGACCTGTCGTTCGGCGCTGTCCTGGATCATCGCTCGCTTGTTCCTCGCGGTCATCCGGCGAAGCTCCGGTGATCCGTACGACTACAACTGCTTCCTCGTGACGGCGCGGCTCGGTCGTCTCTTTCCGATTCACACCCTGCTGGTGTCGGAATTACTGCGGGGCGGCAAGATCTCGCCGCCGGACACCGAGCGAATCATCATTCATGTCGCCTCGCGCCTCGGCTGCCAGTACGAGTACGCCCATCACACCCGGATGGCGCTCGAGCACGGCATCGGTCGCAACGAGATCGAGTCGCTCACCGAGGACGACGACCCCGGCTGGTCAGCGCGCACCCGCACGTTGCTGACCGCCGCCGACGAACTTCTCGAGATCAAGAATCTCTCGCCGACGACCTACCAATCGCTGCGACGCGAGCTCGATGATGACCAGATCGTCGAATTCTGCATGATCGTGGGCCATTACGTGATGGCCGCCATGATGCTGAATGTCGCCGGCTGCCAAATCGAAGGCCCGTACGCGCTCAGCGATTAACCGGCGCGTTTGGTCAGCTGGTGAACAGTCCTCCCAGCGGCCCGATGAGCCCGAAAATGGGGTCGAGGATGTTCTGCTGAATGCCGGTCGCCTCCAACAGGCTTTCGATGCCTTGGCCAAGCGGCGCTTCTAGTTCGGCGAATGTGGTGAACGGATTGAAATCCTCGTTGAGCGTTGTCACGAGCTGGTCGTAGGGCACGCCGATGTGCGTCTCCGACCAGGCTTCGGCTGATGCGAAGTCGCTTTCAATCTGGGTGAAGTCGGGCAGTTGGGCGCCGAACAGTTCAAAGGCGTTGTTCGCGCCCTGGACGACGCCGTTGGCGAATTCGAGGGTGAACGTCGCCGGGTCGATGGTGGGGATCAGCTCGGCCGGGGTCGGGTCGCCGAACGGGATGGAGCGGTCGTAGCCGGCCTCGACGATGACCTGCAATGCCGGCTGGAAGATGTTGAGCACCGGTTCGGGTACGCCCAGGCTGCGCAGCGGGTCGAGCAGCGGCAAATCGGTGGTCGGAACGAAGTAGAACGTGGTATCCCCGTCGACCTGTTTGACGATCTCCGTCGACCCGAGCAGGTATTCGCCTGCGTACGGTCCCGACAGCGGATCGGACGGCGGCCAGAGGGCCGGAATCGGCTCTGGCAGTGGGCCATCGCCGTAGCCGGCATGTTGGTAGATGAAGCCCAGCGCCGAGTTGATGTCGGCTACCACGTTGATCGGGTACTGCGGAAAATCGGCGACGGCGTCGTACTGGTTGGCGATGTCGATAGTGGGGATACCGGCGTCGGTCGGGTCGGCTCCGTTGAACTCACCGACTCCAGGGATGTTCAGGCCGACGAACCGCTCCACCATGCCGCCGTCGGGCCGATTGGGGTCGCCCAACAGCAGGAAGGTGACATCCGGGTGCTGCCCGGCCTGCAAGAGCTCGATTTTCTCGTCGACCGCAATCGACGCGCTCTGCGAATAACCTTCGACCAGATAGGGATCGCCGGGTTCGATCAACTGCTGATGGGCCATCGCGGCCTGCAGGTCCGCCAGACCGATCGGGCCCGAGGTGCTGGCGAACGATTCCGGCGTGGGGACCAGCACCGGTGTGTAGTTGGCGCCGGTGGCGGGATCGATGTAGTCGGTGATGATGTTGTCTTGCCAGAACTCGCTGGGTGTCGGCATGCCCGAACCGCCCATCATCAAGGCATTCAACGGATCCGCCGGATCGTCTGCCCACGCGGTGGGCGCTGACGTCAACGCCATCAGCGTCAGCGAGGCGCCGACGAGCAGCGTGCCGGATTGCCGTCGAGGGCTCACCGCGACCTCCCTGAGTAGAGGCTCCACTGTGCCCGAACGCAGGCAAATGTGGGGCGAATTCCCCATGGTTTGCGACCAGATACGGCATTCGCCGTGAGTCGATATGCCAACTAGTTCTAAGCTCAGGAGATGCGCGATCGCGAGACGATCGACTCCGAATTGAGGCGCGTGGCGGCCGAGCTGCGCTCCATCCGCGAGCGCGGCGGACGTCCGTCCAGCCGCCAACTCGACGCGCTTCTCGACGAGCGCCTGGGCCATCCCGCGGATGCGCAGTGTGACCTCGCAATTCTCGACGAAATCTGTTTGCCCGCGGACGAAGCCGACAATCGCCCGCCTCCCAGACGGCGGAGTCTGCTGCTGCGCTTGGCGCTGCGCACCGCGATCCCGCTGTCGCTCATCACCATCGCCGCCGTCGTCGCCGTGATGTTCGCCCTTCACCATCGCCGCCACACGCCCCAGCCGACGGCAACCCCGCCGCCCGATGCGCAGGCCAGCCCGGCGGCTCAGGCACCGGCGCCATTCATGCCGGCGCCTAAGCCTGTTTCGCAAACCGACATCGCGGAGAAGGCGTTGATTGACACGTTGCAACGCGAGGGCATGCCGGTTCCCAGCCACGACTACGTCACCACCCAGGGCCACGCGGTGTGCGATTTCCTAGGACGACAACCCAACGTCGCCGACGCGGCGCACTTCGTGCAGCAGTCGACCGTTTGGGATGCCAGTCAAAGCGCCGATTTCGTCACCGCTGCGGTCATCACTTACTGCCCGCAGTTCGAATCGACGGCCTCGGACCAGGCGCGGCAGACCTACCAGAAGTCGCTCACCAACCTGCAGACCATCGAAGGTGATCTGCAGGGGATCAACAACAACCTGCAAGACATCCGGGACGGCCTGCACGGCGGCAGCTGACTCGTTCGGGCGGCTCGGTAATCGGTCTTTCATGAGCACAGCCCCAGACCTACGCTTAGTGCCATGAGGCAAATCCTGTTTCGTGCCGTTCTGCTTCTGGCATGGTGGGCGATCGGACTACTGGTGGCCGCGTGGGTTATTCCGGGAGTTTCGTTGTCGGCGTCGGGGTTCGTTGTCGGCGTAGTGGTGTTCTCGGTAGGGCAAGCGGCGCTGTCTTTGTTGTGCTTGAAGTTGCCCCATGGGTATGCGTCGCTGCTCCTTGGGGGCACCGGCCTGGCATTGACCGTTTTCGCGTTGATCCTCGCCACGGCAACGACGCACGGACTCACCGTTCGCGGCATGGCGTCCTGGGTGGCCACCACCCTTGTGGTGTGGCTGGTGACCACGATCGGGGCAGTTTCACTGCCCGAGTTGTTAGGCCACCAAGGCGCTGGCCCGGCCTGACCAAACCGATGCGCCGTCGAACCGCGCAGAATTCGGCAATTCGGCGAGTGCGCTGGGTAGTAGCATTTATTAATCTCGTCCGACGACGGAGGGAGACGTGATGGGCGACACTCATCACGATCCGACGGATCATTCTCGGACCACGCAACCACACGCTGGTATCGCCATGAAGGACAACTTCTTCTGGCCGGGGTTGATCTTGCTGGCCGTGTCGGCATTCGGGATGATCTGCACGGCGGCAGCCGCCGCCTACCGACGTTACGAATGGCTCACCACCACGGTGCTCATCGCCGTGCTCGGAGCGGTCGCCGGCGCGCTATGGATCGTCGTGGAGAACCGCCGGGTGACCCACATCGAGAAGCAGTGGCACGCCGCGAACCCTGACGCTCAGTTGCGCTAGGTATCGATGGCCGGCGAATCACGCGTCGTTGCAGCGCGTTTCGGCCAGGCTTACCGTCACATCACCGACGCACTGGACAACCTCAGCTGGCTGCCGAACCTCGTGCTGCGGATCACTGTCGGGTTCATGTTCTTCAGCGGCGCGGTGATCAAGCTCGATGATCTGGGTAAGTTCACCGCGATGTTTGTCCGCCTGGGCATTCCCGCGGCACATGTGCTCGCCCCGATTACGGCCGTGGTGGAACTTGTTGGTGGTGCGGCGCTGATGCTGGGTCTCGGCACTCGGCTGGTATCTCTGATCCTGGCGGGGGACATGGTCGGCGCGTTGATCACCGACATCGGCCCGAATCTGGCGGAGAAGTATCCGGCTCTGTGGGACTTCCTGAGCAACTTGTTCTATGCCCCGGAGTGGCTGCTGGTAGGGCTGCTGCTGTGGTTGCTATGTGTCGGAGCCGGCAAGGCCAGCTTGGACGAGTTGGCCGCTCGACGTCTGGCGGTGCTGACCACCGCGGACTCAGCTGTCGAAGCGAACGCGCTTACAAGTGTTCGCCGAAAAACGTGAAGACGCGGTCCCATGCGTCGTCGGCGCTGGCCTGGTCGTAGCCGAATCCGACAATGCGTAGCAGAGGTGCAGCGGGGTACGGATTGGCGAATGAGTGCCCGGCGTCGTCGTAGATCTTGACGTCGTGGGCGATCCTTCGGTCGGTCAGTTCTTTTTCCAGACTGGGACCGGCTCCCGGCAGCACGGGATCGCGGCGGCCGAAACTGGCTACCACGGGACATGCTCCGTCGAGAATTTCGTCGTAGCGATCAGCCGGAAAAGACGGGTAGAAGGGCGCAGCGGCGTCAAAGCCATGCGTCGCCATGACCAGCGCGAACCCCCCACCCATGCAAAAACCTAAGATCCCAACCTTGCCGCTGCACCGTGGGTCGGCGACGAGCCAATTGCGGCTC
>JGI12627J18819_10000516_pt1 | contig 12842 bp, 8 predicted proteins | sample TexAe_OM1H0_M2_FD_18819 | JGI IMG/M metagenome (IMG submission 18819)
AACCAACGACCCCGAAATGGCGCACGACACTCCCAACGCTGGCCTCTCAGACCGCGGCTCGGGACATCCCCGTCGGCTTTGGACATCGGCGAACTCCACAGGCCGCGATTCGACGAAGTTGAGCACATCATGACCACCATCCTTGGTCGCACCGGACACATCCGTGCAGCCGACGGCTCGGTCGTACGGCTGGACATCGAAATGGGCGCCTATGTGGCCACCTACTACCGGCCCAACAAGAGCGTTAGAGCAATGGTCCGCGGCTCACTGGCCGAAGTTCAAACAGCAATGAAGAGATGGACGTTCGCTGCGTAAGCGCTGGAGTTCGGACGCGACCGGTTCGGCCGGAATCCGCCCAGCATTCCAAACCGTCAGAAGGAAGTTGTTCAGCCATGAATATCGTCACGTCACAGCCAGCCACTGCTGCTCCGGCCACCGGAGGAACACCGATCGAGGGCTTTAGACCCGAGGTGGGAGGTTACTCCGAAAACCTTGCATCGCAGCCCAATAACGACGCTGAACTGCCGTCGAGCGAAAAGGCCGCGCGGTTTGAACGCGAGGTCGTGCCGCTCCACGAGGTGCTCTACCAACACGCGTTGCAAATGTGTCACAACCATGCCGACGCAGAGGATCTGGTACAGGACACTATGGTCAAGGCATACAGCAGTTTTCATTCGTTCGTGCCAGATACCAACCTAAAGACGTGGCTCTACCGGATCCAGACGAACACCTATATCGACGGTTACCGCCGTAAGCTACGGCAACCGATTCAGTGCTCGACGAACGGGATCACCGAGCAGGAGCTGGCGGCCCACGCACGACGCACGTCGACGGGACCCATTTCGGCCGAGGATGAGGCTCTCGCAGCATTGCCTGACACCGAGATCATGGCCGCGATGCAGTCCTTGCCCGACCAATTCCGTGCAGCGGTGTACTACGCCGATGTCGAGGGGTTCCGACATCAGGAGATAGCCGACATCATGGGTATCTCGCACGGAACCGTGCAGTCACGGCTTGCGCGTGGACGACAACACCTCCGCAGAGTGCTTGTCGACGCGGCTCCCGCAAGGTCTCGCGGAAGGCCGCGAGTGCGTGATTCGGCTCGATGCGCGTCGATTAAGTGACGAGGTAGCTCAATGTTTCAACCTCGCGAAGATCAAGAAAGCGCTTTCATCGAAATGAACTTGCGCTTCAGACCTGTCGTCGGGTGCCCCCCAGCATTTACCATCGCCTGCTGGGCCACGCCATTTCCACGATGCTGCTTGTAGCGCTCGCGGTAGTGGACACTTGGTACTTGCTCACGTAAACGCATCGCATCTCATGTCGCGCTGACGCAGGCCACGACGGTCCGAAACAACACGCCAATGCCGGATTGGCAAGGGCCCGGTAATGGCGGTCAGGAGGCGGCGCGAAGAACACGGACTCGCCGCCCGGACGGTCCTCGCAGCGCGCAGCCCCGTGCCTGCTGCGTGCGACGTGTGGGTTGATGCGCCACGTTGGGCTTCGCTCAACGAGCAAAGGTTAACCAGCCCTGCCTTCGAGGCTGCCCTGCCGTGGACGTTTGAAAGTCCTCGCCGGCCGTCAATGAGGCGCCGGTCAGGGTTGCGCCGGGTAGCATGACCGTCTGCAAGGAGTGGCAATGTCGGCACCGTCGGTGGAGCGACCCCGGGTCATTCGGCGAAAGCTCATGGTTCCGGATACTCCGGTGGGCGCGGTGCCGCGGGAGCGCCTTGATGCGCTGCTTTGCCAGCTCATTGAGGCCCATCGGGTCGTGGCGGTCACGGCGACTGCCGGGTCGGGCAAGTCCGTGGCGGTGGCCCATGCCAGTCGCAAGTTCGACAGGCCGGTGGCCTGGCTAAGCGTCGACGCCACCGATGCCGCACCGGGGCGGCTAGTCACCTACTTGGAGGAGGCGCTCGCCCAGCAGCTGCCCTCGGTGCGGGGAATAGCCACCGGCGCGCTGGCCGCCGGCATCCCGCATGCCGAGGCGGCGGGGCTGCTCGTCGACGCGGCCGCCGACGCCCAGGTCGTGTTTGTTCTTGATGATCTCGAGCGGCTGCACGGATCACAGCCGGCGTCGGAGGTGATCAGCTCGGTGGTGCGCTACGGCCCGCCGAGCATGCGGCTGATTCTGATCAGCCGGCGCCCACTGGGCGCCTCGGTCTTGTCTCCCGCACTGGGCGCCGAGCTGGCACGACTCGGCGATGCGGACCTGGGATTCACGGTGGAGGAGGCGCGCATCGCCCTGCAGGGGCTGGGCCGCTCGGGGGCCGACGCGCCGGCGGCGGTGGAGGCCACGGGGGGCTGGGTGATCGGAGTGGTGTTTGACGCGTGGCGCTCGGCCGAGCATGTCGCTGGCACCGGCGGCGGCTCAGATGGCCTTGGGAGCTACCTGGGCGCACACATCCTTGATCAGCTCGACGCCGCGGATCGTGAGTTCCTCATCACCACGTCGGTGCTGCAGGAGGTCAGCGTGGAGTCGGCGGTGGCGTTGGGCATCGACGACGCCGCCGGGCGGCTCGCGTCCCTGCGGTCAGCACCCATCCCGGCGCAGTGGTCACAGGATCCGGTCACGTTGCGCTGCCATTCCCGGTTCCGGGAGTATCTGCGGCGCCTGCTCGATCAGCGCGGGAACGCAGCGGTGAGCGAGCTGCGCGCCGCCTACGGACGGCTGCTGGCGCGCAGGGGTTTTCACGAGGAGGCGGTCGAGGAGCTGCTGGGGGCAGGTGCGCTCACCGACGCGTACGCGTCGGCCAAGCGGTCGATCCTCGGTGTCATTGGACGCATGGACTTCGCCGTCGCTGATCGCTGGATCGAGGCGTTATCGCCTGTTGTGCCGGTCGGTGACGTCGGGTTCGCCGAGGCCCAGCTGATGCTTGCGATAGCGCGCGACGACCAGCGCCGCGGCGCCCGCATCGCTGACGAGCTGACCGCAGCCGGGCTGCGCGAGCAGCTTGCGGCAACGTCCGAACGTGCCGCCGCGCTGATGGCCTGGTGCTACGTGCTCGCCGGGCGCATCGACCAGGTGCACGCCGTGCTCGAGGCGGCGCCCGCCGGTCCCGATGTGAACGTCGTACGTTATTCCCTGACCCTGCTGGAATCCGGCAGCGGTGCTCCCAGACCTGAGCCGACCGGCGGTCTGCTGGACGGCATCTTGTACGGGATCGACTATTTTCGTGGCCGGCTAGGCGAGCTGACCGACGATCCGCCGACCCCGTGGACGAGGGTGGGCATGGGCACGGGCAGGATGGGCGCGCTACGCGCCATCGGACGCACCGCAGAAGCGCTGCAGCAGTATGAAGCGGCAGGGCGTGGGGGCTTTTTCGGCGGCTTCGTGGACTCCATCATCGGACCGGACGTGCTACTCGACGCTGAACGAGTCGATGAGGCCCGCGCCGCGCTGGCCCGCGGCGGCAAGTTCATCCAGGCGAATGGGTCGCCAATTCTGACAGGGTTGCACCACATTGTCGGGGCGAAGTTGGCGCTGCGCGCCGACCGCGACTCGGCCAGCGCAACTGCGATCCTGGAACGGATCAACAGCGATGCCGCCGGCTATCCACTGGTACGTGAGCTGGCCCAGACCTGGCGCGGGCTGGCGGCCCTCCTCGAGGATGACGAAGACTGCGCCTTGTCGTCGCTGCGCGCGGCGGTGACCAGCATGCAGGCCGGGCATCGCATTTTGGAGCTACCCACAGCGGCGGTGTATCTGGCCGAGGCCGAGTGGCGCGCCGGCAACCAGGACGCCGCCGATGACGCGGCCGACATCGCCCTAGACGCTGCACGCCAACACGGATCCAACCACGTTTTGCTGCAAGCACTGGCCGACTTCCCGGCGGTGGTGGCCCGCCGCATCGACGCCGAACCGCACGCCGACTCGGCGTGGCACGGCATCGGGCGCGCCTTGGCCGCCCAAGGCGTCGCGGTAGGCACCCGGATCCCCTCCGCAATCGAGCTGCTCGAGTTCGGTGCCACCACGATCATCCTCAACGGCACCGAGGTACGCCCGAGCCTGGCCAAATGCTATGAGCTGCTAGGGTTTCTGGCCGCCCGCAAGGGCGCGCCGGCCAACCGCGATGAACTGCTCAACGCCCTGTTCGACGCCCGCGCCGACGAGTCCACGCGTTCTTATCTGCGCAAGACGATCATCGGGGTGCGCCGACTGCTGCCCCCCGATGCGGTGAGCGTCTCCGGCGACGACGGCCGCGTCGAGCTCAGCCCCGACATCGTGCTGGCCAGCGAATCGGTACGGGTCGAACAGGAACTGGCCGCCGCGGCGCGCCTGCAAGGCAGCGAACTCATTGCCGCCACCGAACATGCACTCGCACCGCTGCAACGCGGCGAATACTTTCCCGCGGTCCGTTCCGCCTGGGTCGACGACCGCCGACAGCAGCTTGACGAGCTGGCAACCACCGCTCGCGCGGCCGCGGCCGACGCCGCCTACACGGCCGACCAATACCCCATCGCCCAACGATTCGCTGAGACTGTTTTGGCGGCCGACCCGCTTCGGGAGGCGACCTGGCGCACCTTGATGCGCATCCGCAGCGCCGTCGGCGACTACGACGGCGTCATCACCACGTTCGCCCAATGCGAAAAAGCGCTAGGGGCCGCCGGAATCAGACCCGCACCCAGCACCCGCGCCCTGTTGAACCAATTGCGCCGCTGAGCACCCATATCGGCTCATTCACACCCGCGCGTAGACACCAGCCGCGCCAGCGCGTGACCGTCTGCGACTGCCCCCCGCCTGCTGCTATTCGCAGGCTGTGGCCACGTTCGGCTGGTCCTTGTGCCGGCCAATCGACGAAATGCAAAAGGCGACGCTCAATTGGCGCAGCNGCTTAATCCAACACGGCCTCGCGTCCGGACTTCCTGGTCAGGAGGTTTTCCGCGACAANGCCGGCGCCGGCTGGCGGAGCTAAGTCTGACGCGATATCGGCTCTTTCCCGCTCGGCTGGGCAGCATCTCCTCCAAGCCGCTTGAAGGCGAGATCAGCAGTGACGGTGGCGCGGAGCCGCCGCAAACCGAAGGGACGAAACACGATGGGATACCAAACCGTCAATCCGTTCGACAATAAGGTAGTAGCCACCTTTGATGACCTGACCGACGAGCAGGCCATGCAGCTTCTCGCGCAGGCGCAGAAGACGTTTGAGTCATGGAGTCAGAAATCGTTTGGCGAGCGCGCGGCGGTGTGCCGGCGTGCCGCCGCCATCCTTCGCGAACGCCTGGACGAGTTCGCCCGGCTGCTCACCCTGGAGATGGGCAAGCTCTACGCCGAGAGCTTGGGTGAGGTCGAGCTCAGCGCGCAGATTTTCGAGTACTACGCCGAGAACGCCGAGGCCTTCCTGGCGCCCGAAAGTCTTGAGACCGCGAGCTCCGATGACGATGCCGTGGTGGTCAGCGCCCCATTGGGAGTGATCCTGGGGATCCAGCCGTGGAACTTCCCCTATTACCAGCTGGCGCGGGTGGCCGCGCCCAATCTAATGGCCGGCAACGTGGTGATGGTCAAACACGCCTCCAACGTGCCCCAGGCCGCGGCCGCCTTCGAGCAGCTGTTGCTGGAAGCCGGTGGCCCACAAGGCGCCTACACCAACCTGTTCGCCACCAAGGATCAGCTCTCGCTGCTCATCGACGACCCGCGGGTGCGCGGAGTGTCGCTGACCGGCAGCGAGGGCGCCGGGGCCATCATCGCGGCGCGTGCGGGCAAGAACCTCAAGAAGTCCACCATGGAGCTGGGGGGTTCGGACGCGCTGATCGCGTTGGCCGACGCCGATGTCGACAAGACCGTGGCCTGGGCGCGGCACGGTCGGATATTCAACGGTGGCCAGTGCTGTGTGGCCTCCAAGCGGATCATCGTCGTCGACGAGATCGCCGACGAGTTCCTCGACCGATTCCAGGTCGCACTGTCCGAGCTCAANGNCGGCGATCCGTTCGACCCGTCNACCACGCTGCCCCCGATGTCCACTCAGCGTGCCGCCGACGATCTGTACGCACAGATCAACGCCGCCGTAGAAGCCGGCGCGAAGGCGATCCCATGCGGTGAGTCGGTGCCTACCACGGGTGCATTCGTGCAGCCCACGATTCTGACCGACATCGCTCCGGACAACCCGGCCTACTACCAGGAGTTCTTTGGGCCGGTGGCGCTGTTCTTCCGCGTCAAGGATGAGGACGAAGCCGTCCGGCTGGCCAACGATTCGCGCTACGGGCTGGGCGGATCAGTGTTCACGGCTGACGCCGCGCACGGCGTCGAAGTGGCCAAGCGCATCGACACCGGCATGGTGTCCATCAACCACCCCACGCGGCTCAAGGCCGACCTGCCGTTCGGCGGGATCAAGATCTCGGGCTACGGCCACGAACTCGCCAAGGCCGGCATTCAGGAGTTCGTGAACAAGAAGCTCATCAACGTCGTCCCGATCGACGCACCGGCCTGATCAATCCCTGACTTAAGAGAAGAAAGAACTGTAATCATGGCTGACTTCACCGTTGGAAAGTACCTAGCGGCCCGGTTCGAGCAGATCGGACTCAAGCACTACTTCATGGTCCCCGGGGACTACAACCTGGTGCTGCTCGACGAGCTGCTGACCAACGAGAACCTCGAGCAGATCGGCTGCTGCAACGAGCTCAATGCCGCCTATGCCGCCGAGGGCTACGCCCGGGTCAACGGCGCCGGCGCGGTGCTGACCACCTACAACGTGGGCGCGTTTTCCGCGCTCAACGGGGTGGCCGGCGCCTACGCCGAACGGCTACCGGTGATCTTCGTGTCCTCGGGACCTAACACCAACGATGCGGGCGAAAATCACATCCTGCACCACACGATGGGCACCCACGAGTTCTTCGATCAGTACGAGGTGTGCCGGCAGGTGACCTGCGCGGCTGTCCGCATCCAACATCCGGACAACGCCCCGGCGCTCATCGATGAGGCGATCAGCACCGCGCTGCGCGAGCGCAAGCCCGCCTACATCGAGATCGCCTGCAACCTGTCGGCCGCGCCGTGCCCCGAGCCCGCGCCGGTCGACAGGTTGCTGGCCTCCACGATGCTGGCCTGGCAGCCCACCAACCCGCAGGCACTGACCGCCGCCGTCGACCGGGCCGGCCAGCTTCTGGAGAAGGCGAAAAAGCCGATCCTGTTGGCCGGGGCGCACCTGCGCTCCTACGGCGCCATCGACGCCTTCCGGGAACTGGCCGAAGCATTGGGCTCCGCGGTGGCGGTCATGCCCAACGCCAAGGGCTTCTTCCCCGAAGACCACCCCCAATACGCCGGCATCTACTGGGGCGAGGTCAGCACCCCACAGTGCCAGGCCATCGTGGACTGGGCCGATTTGATCGTGGCCGCCGGGCCGGTGTTCTCCGACTACACCACCGTGGGCTGGAGCGCGCAGCCGCCCCGACAGAAGCTGATCAGCGCCGAGCCCCAAACCGTGCGCTTCGCCGACGCCGAATACACCGGCGTCGCGCTGGCCGACTTCCTGTCCGACCTGGCCAAAAAGGTCCAAGCCAACGACGCCACCCTCACGCAATACCAGCGCCTCAAGCAGACCGTCTCCGCGCCGGCGCCCGTCGACGCCGACGCCCCGCTGAGCCGCGCCGAGCTGTGGCGCCAGATCGAGGCAGACCTCGACGCCCAGACCACACTGATGGTGGAAACCGGTATCTCCTGGTGGGACGGCATGTACACGCGGCTGCCCGGCGGCGCACGGTTCGAGATCGAGATGCAATGGGGCTCCATCGGCTGGTCCACGCCGGCTGCCTTCGGCTACTCGCTGGGCCTGGAACCCGACCGGCGCCTGGTCGCAGCCATCGGCGACGGCTCCTTCCAGCTGACCGCCCAAGAAGTGTCCAACATGATCCGCCATGGCCAAGAGATCCTGATCTACCTGGTCAACAACCGCGGATACGTAATCGAATCGGCGATCCACGACGGCCCCTACAACTACTACAAGAACTGGGACTACGCCGGCCTGATCGACGTGTTCAACGCCGACGACGGCCACGGCTTGGGGCTGACCGCCACCACGCCAACAGAACTGACCGACGCAATCGCCAAAGCCCGCGCCCATAAAGGCGGCCCGGTCCTCATCGAATGCCAAATCCCCAATGACGACGCCAGCCCTCAGGTCATCTCCTGGGGATCCAAAGTCGCCCGGGTCAACGCCCGCCCCCAGCAGCAAACGCTGTGAGAAAACGCACGTCAAACCACGACATCGTGAGCAATGAAGGAGAGACACCAATGACCGACGATCTCGTAGGTGCCCACAACGGCCTGCACAGCGAGCAGGGCGCCCGCCAAGGAGAACACCCGGGGCGATCAGCCAACCCGATCATCAAGGTGCAGGACGTCATCTGGCTGGAGTTCGAGAAGCCCGACCTGGTCAAGGCGGAAGCGTTTGCCCATGCGTTTGGTTTCTCCACCGCGCTACGCACGAGCGACGAGCTGCACCTGCGCGGCAGCGATGCCGGCTCACCGTCTGTGCTGATCCGCCGCGGACCACGCGAGCGGTTTGTCGGCCCGGCGTTTGTCGCCGGCGAGCACAGCGACGTGGTGCGGTTGGCAGGTGCCACCGGGTCCCCCGTGCGCCCGCTGCCGGAGAGCCTGGGCGGGGTAACCGTTGATCTGGTTGACCCCAGCGGACTGTCGGTGCGGGTCGTTTCGGGGACCCATCAGCTTGAGGCGCTGCCCGCCCAGACCCCGCACGTGTTCAACTTCGGCCACGAAGTCGTCCGGGCTAACGCCACCCAGCGTCCGCCGCGGGTTCCCACCACCGTGCAGCGGCTGGGGCACATCGTGGTGCAGACCCCCAAGTACATCGAGGCCCTGAATTGGTACCTCGAGAAGTTCGGCATGATCGTCAGCGACTTTTGCTTCTACCCCGGTCAGCGCGAACGCGGTCCGATCATGAGCTTCATTCGCTGTGACCGCGGCTCTACCCCCGCCGATCACCACACGCTGGCGATGGCGCTGGGACCGGTCAACCGCTACGTGCATTCGGCTTACCAGGTCTGTGACCTCGACGCGCTGGCCGCCGGCGGCGAGCACCTGCGCGAGCAAGGGTATTTCCGCTCGTGGGGCATCGGCCGCCACGTCCAGGGCAGCCAGATCTTCGACTACTGGCGCGACCCTGATGGCTTCTTGGTTGAGCACTTCGCCGACGGTGACATGTTCGACAACACCCTCGAGCCGGGCTGGGCGCCGCTGAGCTCCTCCGGGCTCTACCAATGGGGGCCTCCGCCCAGCAGGGACTTCCTGGGCGTCGGTTCACTGCGCGCGACCGCGGGTGAACTTGCCGCGATGGTCGATGCGCTGCGCCACGACAACGAATTCGACCTGTCCGCCCTGCGCGGGCTGTTCAACGTAGCCAATTCCTAATCAACCAACCGAAAGAAAGTAAGGACCCCTTATGACCGTCTCGATCCTGCGGACCGCCGACGCATGGTGGGTGCAGACCCCGAACGGCGCCGCCCGCATCCGCACCGACGCCGCAAGTACCGCCGAACTGCTGGCCGACCGTGCGGCTATCGACGCCGCCGCGCACTCCAGCGACACCGTGCCGGTGGAAAACCTGGCGCTGCTGTCGCCGGTTACGACGCCATGCCGACTGGTCGCTCAGGCCACCAACTACGCCTCGCATGTGCGCGACGTCGGCCGCGACCCCGCCAAGACTCCGCTGACCTTCTTCCGCAAGGCCTCGGGCTCCGTCGCCGGTCCGTTCGACGACATCGTCAAACCCCCGCACGTGCAACTGCTGGACTACGAGGTGGAGATCGGCCTGCTAATCGGCCGCGAGCTGCCGGTGGGCACCGAGGTGACCGAGGCCAACCTGGCCGAATTCGTCCACGGGCTGCTAGTCACCAACGACGTGTCCGCGCGCGACGTGCAGATGACGAAAGCGCAGTTTTACGAGTCGAAGTCGTATCCGACGTTCACCCCGGTCGGCCCCGCGCTAGTACTGGTCGATTCCGATGAGCTCAAGCGCTTCGGTGACCTGCGGGTGCTTTTGAAGGTCAACGGCGAGGTGCGCCAGAACATGGTGGTCGAGGGCGACATGCTCTTCTCGCCGGTGCAGGCGCTGCAGACGCTGGCGAAGTTCCAGAAGCTCGACACCGGCGACATCGTGCTTACCGGCACCCCGGTCGGCACCGCGCTCACCGCGCGTGGAATCGAGAACCCGCACCAGATCGACATGGCGACATTCCTTGCCGCTCAGGCGAAGAACCCCAACTACCTCCATCACGGTGACGTCGTGGAGGCCACGGTGGCTACCGACGACGGCGCCATCAACCTCGGCACCCAACGCAACAAGGTGGTCTACGCATGAACGCACAATCCAAGGGCGCCCCGGCGTCACTGCCGGCCTTCGTGCCGGTGATCATTGTCGGCGCCGGCCCGACCGGCATCACCGCGGCCACTATGCTTGGCCAGTACGGCATTTCCTGTCTGGTGCTGGACCGCCATGAAACCGTCTACCCGCTGCCGCGCGCGGTGCACGCCGACGACGAGATCTACCGCATCCTGGCCCGCCTGGGCGTCGGCGACGAGTTCGCCGCCCACCGCCGGGGCGCCCTGGGTCTTCGAATGCTCGACACCGACATGCGGGTGCTTGCGCAGTTGGAGCGCAGCCCCGAGCCCAGCGCCAACGGCTACCCACAGATGAACATGTTCGACCAACCCGAGCTGGAAGGCATGCTGCGGGCGAACCTCAAGAGGTATCCGCATGTCGTGTTGCGGGGTGATGTCGAGGTCACCAGCGTCACCCAGAACCGGCCCGGCCGGGTGCGAGTGAGCTTCCTTGACCGGGTGCGCGGCGGCGAGCAGTCCGTCGAGGCCAGCTACGTACTGGGCTGCGACGGCGCCGGCAGCGCGGTGCGGGCGTCAATTGGTTCGCACATGTACGGCCTGCCGTTCCAACAGGACTGGTTGGTCATCGACGTCGACACGGACGCCGAGCTCAACCAGTGGGAGGGCTGCCATCAACTGTGCAGCGTCGAGCGCGCCGGCACGTACATGCGTGTGGGGCAGACCCGCTACCGGTGGGAATTCCGGCTGCTCGAGGGCGAGACGGCCGCGGATTACCAAACGATCGAGCGCATCGAGCCGCTGATCAAGCCGTGGCTGGGCGACACACCCGCCGAACAATTGCGCCTGGTTCGCGTCACCGCTTACACGTTCCGGGCCCAGGTGGCCAGTCGTTGGCGTGATCGCAATGTGTTCGTCCTCGGTGACGCCGCCCATCTCACCCCGCCGTTCGTCGGCCAGGGTATGGCAGCGGGCCTGCGTGACGCGCTGAACCTGACGTGGAAAGTGGCCGGCGTGCTGGGCAAGACCCTGCCCGAAAGCGTGCTGGACACCTATGAGCAGGAGCGCAAAGCCCATGCGGCGGCCATGATTTTGATGGCCGTGTCGGTCGGAGCGGCGATGACCGGCGGCGGCCGGGTCGGCGACGTGGTCCGCAAGGTGGTCTTCCCGCGGCTAGCGCACCTGCGCCTGCCGGGCACGCGCACGAGCGTCGCCGACGGCGTCGCCCCCGGGCTGCATAAGTCGGCACTGGTGATCAAATCCCGAACCCCCGGGCAACTGGCCGGAACGTTGTGTCCCAACCCGGTTTTGCACGATGGTCTGCACTTCGATCAGGTCGTCGGGAACCGGTTCGCGCTGGTTACCTCGTCTCCGCTGAGCGCTGCGCAACAAAAGGAGCTCAAGAGCCGCGGAGCCGCGGTGGTCTCCGTCGCTGGGGACAGCCAACTCGGCAAGTGGCTAAAGCAAGGGCGGGCGAGCGCGGCGATCGTCAGGCCCGACGGCGCCGTCATGCAGGCCGGCCGGAACGTTGCGGCGATCCTCGATAGCGTCCCTGCGTTCTCCGCGAGTCAGGTCGATGGACCGGGAAGCGAGCGCTGATGACCGAGCTGCTGGTGCTCAACGACGGTAAGCAGGAGATGCAGGCGGTGTCTTTGGATGGCACCCGGGTGCGGACCCTGATCACGGGAATCGACGAGAGGGCCGACGGCATCGTCGTCGACCAGCTGCGGGGCCACGTGTACTGGACGAACATGGGCGCTCCCGACCCCGGGAGCGGCCCACGTTCGGAAGAGGCCTACGCCCGCAACGGGTCACTGGAGCGGGCCAATCTCGACGGCACCAATCGCGTCACGATCGTGCCGCGCGGGACCTTCACGACCGGCAAACAGCTCGCCGCCGACTTCGAGGCGGGCGTGCTGTACTGGTGCGACCGGGAGGGCATGCAGGTGCTGTCGTGCAACCTCGACGGTGGTGAGCTGCGCCCACTGGTGGTGCCGGCGGTTGGTGACGAGGCCGCGCAGGCGGCCAGCAACCACTGTGTCGGCATCGCCGTGGATCTGGATCGGCGCCTGCTGTACTGGACGCAAAAAGGTGCACCAAAAGCCGGCGAGGGCAGGATCTTTCGTGCCCCCCTCGATCTCCGGCCGGGCACCAGCGCCCAGCACCGCGACGACATCGAGCTGCTGTGGAAGGACCTGCCCGAGCCCATCGATCTCCACCTATTCGGCGGTGCGACGCTGGTGTGGACCGACCGGGGAGCCGAACCGGAGGGCAACACGCTCAACCGCGCGATGGTGCGGCCGAGCGTCGGCGCACCCGAGATCCTCTCTCGCGGATACCATGAGGCGATCGGCGTCGCCGCCGTCTCCGAGTCCGAGTTCTACGTCGGCGATCTCGGCGGCAGCATCCGCTACGTCAACCTCGACACCGGCGTCGAGACCGAACTAGTGCACCTCGGCATGGGGCTCACCGGCATCGCGCTTGCCGAACTGTGAGTGAACGAAAGCCGGTGGGCGCAGTAGCTTTCGCGTGCCGATGCTCACCGCAGGGCGCAGCT
>JGI12627J18819_10000517_pt1 | contig 12832 bp, 9 predicted proteins | sample TexAe_OM1H0_M2_FD_18819 | JGI IMG/M metagenome (IMG submission 18819)
TCTTGCGGAGCCGGAGCCGGGGCGGGCGCCGGGGCCACGGCCGCCGTGGCTGGAGCAATCTGAAGATTATTGATGACTTGCTTCACGCCCGGAACGGCAGACGCGTACCGGGAAGCCGCATCGCGCTGCGCGTCGTTGTCGACGGTGCCGGACAAAGTGACTGTTCCTTTCTCCGACTGCACGCTCAGATTCTTGCCCTGCAAGCCGGAGTCGCTGTTCAGCTTGTCTTGCAATTGGCTGTTGATCTGGGAATCGTTTGGTGCCTGGTTGCAGGCTACCGTCATGCCCATCGTGGCGATGAGCAGAATGACGGAGAAATACACTGTGATTCTCGCCTTCATAAGGGCACTCCTGGGTAATTATTGCTGGATAACAATAGTTTAGATGCTTTTGGGTTGTCTTGCTCGGCAAAATTGTAGTGCCCGCCTGTGGGAGATTTCGAACGCGAACTTGCGGCAGTCTTAGTCGCCGGTGAGGAAAAAAAGTCTTAAAACGCAGAGAGCGCGGAGAACGGCCGCAGAGAACGCTGAAGAAGCTGTTTTCAGGCTATGTTTTCCAGCCTTTGAGGTGTATGGCGAAAGTCGTCAGCAAACGGCGGTAGCCGCTCGGACGAGATCGTTGTTCGATGCAGTGCCTGAGCGTGCTGGAGGCGGCTTCGGCAATCCCAGGTTAGCGTGCACAGAACGAACGCGAACCTGGGGCACCGATTGAACTTGGGGCACCGATTGAACTGAGGCTGTGCTGAAGGGCAGTCAAAAATTGAGTTAATGGTTACGCTTCAGCTTTGGTGCAGGAACTTGTAGTCCAGAATGGAGGCAGCCAGCGCCGAGCCGGGCTCCCCATCGCTGCTTTCCTTGGGACGATCGGTTTGCTTGGCGCGAATGATCCGACCCTGGCAGAGCACGTTGCTGTTCTTCTGCCCGGAGATATCCTCGGGCATCTCGAAGACCATCTCCACCAAGGCGTTGACGGGCAGTTCCGAGGCGCCCTGAAAGAGCACGCCCGATTGACTGATATTCAGGATGGTTCCTTCCGCCCAAGTGCTGAGGTTCTTGACCCGATAGCGCAGGGGCAGATGCAGTCTTAAGCGGCGCGCACGAGGTACCCAGCTGGGCTTTTTCTCCCGAGTGCGACGCCGGGAAGCCGGTTCCTCAGCGCTCAAGGGGACGCGCTCGGTGCGCCGCATGGTGGCCCAGTCGTACTTGTATTCCGCGGCACACAACAAGCAGACCTGGTAATACTGACCGTCGGCCGACCGTCGCGGCCAGGAGAACTCGTGGGAACAACGACCTAACCTGAGGACATCCATAAGCTTCTGAGGCATGATTGAACTTCCGGGCCGGAACATCCGGACGAGCTTATGATCTAACGGCGGGCACCAATTGAACAGGTTACTTTCGTGCGCAGGCGTGCGCTGCCGAACATGCAACTTGAAACGCTGCAACGACTTGGGTTGTGGATTTTTTCGAGCACGGAGGTCTTGTGTATGATCGCGGCATGGGTGATCGAAGCGCATTCGTACTGGCCGGGGGGCAAAGCAGGCGCATGGGCGCGGAGAAAGCGCTGGTCGAACTCGATGGCCGAACGCTGCTTGAGCATGCGCTTACCCTGGCGCGGAGCGTTTCGTCCGAGGTTTGGATTGTGGGCAGCAAGGCAAAGTTCTCTCGCTACGGAGATGTGGTGGAGGACGAATTCCCGCAGCACGGGCCGCTGGGCGGGATTCATGCCGGGCTGCGCTCGTCGACGAGCGAGTTGAATCTGATGCTCGCTGTCGATATGCCGTTTGTGGAAGTTCGTTTTCTCGAGTTCTTGTTCGAGGAAGCGGCGCGCCAGGAGTGCGCCGTGGTCACGATCCCACGGGCTGGCGGTGCATGGCAAACGTTATGCGCCGTGTATCGAAGACCGTTTGCCGATCTGGCCGAAGAAGCCTTGCGTGCAGGGAAGAACAAGATCGATCCCCTGTTTCGCGGCATTGAAATGAGAATTCTGGAAGAGCGCGAACTGATCGAGCAGAATTTTTCCCCGGCTTTGTTTCGGAATCTGAACACGCCGGAAGAACTCGAGCAGGCGTCGAAAGGCTAGTATCAGGGGTCGGGTGTCAGGTGTAAGGTTGCAAGTTTCAAGTTTCGGGTTTCAAGTTATTGGTATCGCAGGTCTCTTTAAAAACTTTTAGATAAGAGCGCGCATGGCCGACAATCTCCAGGCAACGCCGTATATCGAGTTCAAACACGTCAGCAAGGCCTTTGGCGATAACCGCGTGCTTGATGACGTGAGTTTCAATGTGCGCGACGGCGAAACGGTATGCATCCTGGGCCGCAGCGGTGTAGGCAAATCGGTCTCGCTGCACCAGATCATGGGATTTCTCAAGCCGGACTCCGGACGNGTGATCGTCGCGCACCAGGACATTACCGACTATACCGAGCAGCAACTGGAGCCGATCCGCAAGAAAGTGACGATGGTATTTCAGAACGGGGCGCTATTCGACTCGCTGACTGTGGGTGAGAACGTGGCGTTTCCGCTACGCGAACGCAAAGACCTCACGGAGGATCAGATTTACCAGATTGTCGATGGGCTGCTGGAGATGGTAGGGGTCGGGCATATGCGCGACCTTCTGCCGTCGGATCTGTCCACCGGCATGAAGCGTTCGGTGGCGATCGCGCGCGCTCTCGCGGCTCAGCCGGAATGCGTACTTTACGATGAACCCACGACCATGGTCGATCCGCTTATGGCGCAATTGCTAGGTGACCTCATCAAGAGGTTGAAGATTCAGCTGCATCTCACCAGCGTGGTGGTGACTCACGACATGCGTCTCGCCAAGAAGCTTGCCGGTCGTGTGGTATTTCTGTACGAAGCCAAGGCGATTTTCTTCGGGACCTATCCGGAAATGGAGAAGTCGAACGAACCGATTGTTCGGGAATTCCTGGAACTCGATGAGTTGAAGATTGAGGCGTGAGAGGGGGTAGGGTTCAGGCTCTAGGCTCTGGGCTCTAGCGATCAGGCTCTCGCGCTCAGGCTCTAGCCCTCAGGCTCTAGCGATCAGGCTCTAGCCCTCAGGCTCTAGCAATCAGGCTCTAGCCAAAGTCCAAATCTACTCCGGAATTTAAAACAGAAGCTCAAACCAAAGTCGAGCAGGTAAGCCCAACTGAAGTCTCGATTGAAAGTCGAGAGACGAAAAATAAAGCGTAAGAATTGAATGCTAGAGCCTGATCGCTAGAGCCTGAATGCCAGAGCCTGAGGCATAGAGCCCCCCTACCGAAAATTCTTTACCACCACGATATTCGACTCCTCAAACTCTGCTTCGACGAACAGGACCGACTGCTCATCGGGCGCAACCGCGAGGCCCCAGTCCCAAGGCTTGTCGAGGGCAAAGAAAGGGTGGGTTTTGGTGGTGGCAAAATCGAAGAAGTCCACGGTCGCCTTTGGCTCCGCGCGGGAATTTAGAAAATAGATGCCATTGCGAGCGAGGCCCCAGTTGAACCATTCGGGGCCATCGGGTTTGTCGAGTACGCGCACCTCCGGGCCGCCTTGCAAGGGCATGCGCCACACTCCGTTCTGCTCGTATTTCGAGAAGTACAGGTACTTGTTATCGGCGGACTCCACGGCGGAGATCCCTCCGGTTTTTGTGATCTGTAGGGGCGCCCCACCCTCCAAAGACACTTTCCATAACTGAAACGGTTCGCTTCCGTGCTTCGAACTGAAATACAGCCAGCGGCCGTCGCGCGACCAGCTGGGAACCAGATTGTCGGCGCCCGGAATGGTCCGGATCTGCCGCGGAAGACCTCCGTTTACATCCACGACATAGACTTCGGCGCGCTCGCCGGGATGAAATTCAAAGGCGATGGACTGGCCGTCGGGCGACCAGCGGGGAGTGCCCGCAGTGCCGTGCAATGAAGTCAATTGGGCGCAATTCATGCCGTGGCTGTCGCAAGACCAGATGTCCATATAACCCAAGCGGTCCGATTCGAAGGCGATCTTCTTTCCATCGGGCGAGAAGCTGGGGCGCATCTTGCGGCCTTTGGCGGCGATGGCGATGGTGGGCGCTTCCGGCAAACGACGGCCATTGTTTACGGGAACACGCCAAATATTATCCTTTCCGATTGCCTGCTGATAGGCGAGTTCGTTGCCGCGGCGCGCGATCGACGGAGCCACCGCGACGTTTCCGGCGAGTGTTACAGGCACGGGCGTACCTCCGGAAAAGGGGACACGCCAGAGAGTTTCCGTGCCTCCGCGCGCGCACGAATAAATGAGATTCTTCGCGTCGGGGGTCCAGGCTACACCCGAGATGGGACGATTCTCGAAGGTCAGTCGGCGCGGTTCTCCGCCATTCATTGCGACCACGTAGACATCATTGGCGACGCCCGCAATCGTGCCGCGCACGAAGGCCAAGGTTTTGCCGTCGGGAGAAAATGCGGGATCGCGATCGAGGTATTCGCCGGGAGGAGAAGTGAGTTGGCGCGGGCTTGCCTCTGGCAGCGAAAAGATGGTAATCGCCGAATTGGAATTGCCAGAAACCGTCCTCGGAAATGCCAACAGCTTGCCATCCGGCGACCAGTTCAGCCAGGGATACTGCACGCATGCCATGGTATAGAGCCGGCGTTCCGTTCCGCCGAGAGCCGGCACAATGTAAATGTCGTATTGATTGTCGCGGCGGCGGAGAAAGGCAATTTCCCGGCTATCGGGAGACCAGGTCGCGCAACAGTCCCTGGGATCGCGGGTCAAGCGCAGGGATTGCTCACCTCCGACCAGGGTCGTATAAATGCCCGAGTTCTGGTGCCCGTTGATTTCGGTGAAGGCGACCTGGTTGCCGTCGGGTGAAAATGCCGGGCCCACTTCATATCCTGCCAAGCCCGCCAACGGGATGATTTCCGGCGCAGGCAAGGGAGCATCGGCCCGCTTTTTTGAAAACGCGCGACTCCTCCATGCGACCAGAGCCAGAAGCAGCAAGATAGCTGTCAATACGATCCAGCTGGCGCGATTCATCCACCATCGACGGGACGGGGTCTCGGGGACGGTTGCCGTCTGCGGTTCCGGCTCCGCTTCCTTGGCTTCAGAAATCTTGAGTTCGCCCACGAACCGATAACCGCGCCGGGGGACGGTTTCGATGAACCGGGGTCCTTCGGCGGAATCGTTCAAGCTTTCGCGAAGCCGTGCGACGGCGGAGTTCAGGCCATGGTCGAAATCCACAAAGGTGTCGGCTGGCCAGAGTTGCAGGCGCAACTCCTCGCGGGTAACGAGTTCGCCCGGGCGCTCCAGCAGCATGCTCAAAACGCGCAGCGGTTGTTCCTGGAGCCGCATTCGCCGGCCACGCTTGCGCAATTCTCCAGCGCGCAAATCCACCTCGAAGTCGCCGAAGCGCAGCAGCGGGGAAAGTACATCGGGCGGAGGCATTCGATCCTTTTCCATTGGACGAATCCCGGTCACTTCTGGTTAGCGATGCGTGCGCCTGTGCCCGTTTCGCATTGAGCGAGGGGCCGCAAACCCATCTTCAGCAGGAACTTGGCTCGTGATGTACGCGTGTTGTAGGCATGTGCCCGGTTGCATTGCTGGAAACGCCCACTCCGCCGATATTGCGGGAGCGATCTCGGGGGTGAGGAGTCCGATCATTTCAACACCCTTCATTTTCCGGGTCCTCATTTCAGGTGCGGAGGACATTCAGCGTGCGAGTGCAACGGTTCTTCTTCAATACGGTTGGGATAATCACTTTGTTCTATCTTTCGCCGTCGCCTGCCCAGGAAAAGACGATTCCCAACAACCCTCAACTCCAACAACAAACTGTCAATCGCATCTCCTTGAAGGAGGTGCGTGAGCGAGCAAACCAGAACGACGCCCATGCCGAGTGGCTGCTCGGGAACGCTTTCATGACAGGAGACGGGGTGCCTGCGGATGAAAGGGAAGCGCTTCGCTGGTACGCGGCTGCGGCTGCCCAGAATCTCGCGGCCGCCGAAGTAGCTCTCGGCTACCTGTACGAACAGGGACGAGGCGTTCGGAGGGATTACGGGCAGGCCGTCCACTTCTACCGGGCTGCCGCGTTGCAAGGCGATGCCATCGCAGAAAACAATCTCGGCTCGCTTTACGAGCGCGGGTACGGCACTCGCCGCAATAAGGCCGAGGCCCTGCGCTGGTATCTTGCCTCAGCGCAGGCCGGAAATCCCATTGGGCAATCCAACCTGGCGGCGATGTACTTCATCGGCAAAGGCGTACGCCGAGATCACGAACAGGCGGGCCGCTGGTTTCGTGCCGCGGCAGAGCAAGGGATTCCTGAGGCGCAGAATCTGCTGGCTGTCATGTACTACAGGGGCGACGGGGTCATGCGCGACTACGCGGAGGCAGCCCGCTGGGCTCGACGCGCCGCCGAACAGGGGTATTCCTTCGGCGCCGCCGATCTGGCCTACATGTACGAGCAGGGAAGAGGCGTGCCCCTGGATTACGTCGCGGCCTACACCTGGTACAGCATGGCGGCGGCCGGAGGGGAGCATCAAAGCGCCAAGCGCCTGAAGGTTCTGGAGCACCTGATGCCGCCCCAGCAGTTGCGCGCCGCCCAGGGGCAGGCCGCGGAGCGGCGGCAGCACGTGGGGCAAACTGCGCCGCAAGAAGGTGTGAGTTCACTTTCACTGCTGCCGAGGGATTGAGGAAAAAGAGATCGTTTCTTCGCCAGAGAGACACAGAGGCACAGAGAAAATCTACGAGCAAGAAAATTCTTAGAGGGGTTCTCCGTGTCTCTGTGACTTAGTGGTGGATGCAGTCGTAGTAATGGATGAAAGCGGCGCGACTCTAGAATCCCTGCTCGACCAGGCGCTCGAGGGTAATGGGGCTATTGGCCGATTCGCCCTTCATCATCTTTTCCACGTATTTGGCGATCATGTCGACTTCCAGGTTGATGGGGTCGCCGGGCTTGAGCGAACGCAAGTTCGTCATCTCCCGGGTATGGGGAATGATGGCCACGGTCACCTCGGTGGCTTCGATCTTCGCCACCGTCAAGCTGATGCCCTCGATGCTGAGCGATCCTTTGAAGATGACATAGCGCGCCAGATCGGCGGGGATGCGGATGTGGAGCCAGTAATCTTCTGCGCCGGGAATCCGGTCGAGCGCCAGAAATTCGCCGGTGCCGTCGACGTGCCCTTGCACGACGTGGCCGCCGAAGCGTCCATCGGCACGCATGGGCAGCTCCAGATTGACCAGTGCGCCCTGGTGCATGCGCGAGAAGGAAGTGCGATTCCAGGTTTCCTCGGCGAGGTCAAACTCCACCGAATTGGGGTTCAGCCCGACCGCTGTGAGACAAACTCCACTTACTGCGATGGAATCGCCCTTTTTCAACTCCTTGATCAACTGGGAAGCGGCCACCGTGAGTCGGCGCGTGCCGCGCTCCTCGCGAATACTGGTTACCTTGCCCACTTCTTCAATGATGCCGGTAAACATGAGAGCCTCCGCAGATATGGTAATCCCCAGCGAGGGAGGGTGGGTGCTTGGGGAGAGGGAATGCAGCTTTTACAGCGAAGGGCGCAAGGGAGCGCGAACGTCGCGAAGAAGGGGTGGATTTGAGAATTGAAGTGCTCATCCGCTCCGTTTGTGCTGCGACGGGCGGCAAAATCTTAAACCGCAGAGAACGCTGAGGGTTTCGCAGAGGGCGCGGAGGAAGGCTTTTAGCCGTGAAGGGGGCAGAGGGGACGCTAAAGTCGCGAAGAAGGGGTGGATTGAGAATTGAGGTGCTTCTCCGTTCCGTTTGTGCTGCCAGCGGCGGAAAAATCTTAAACCGCAGAGAACGCCGAGGGTTTCGCAGAGGGCGCGGAGGAAGGCTTTTGCCCTCGAAGGGTACAAAGGGAGCGTGAAAGTCGCGAGGAAATTCCTTGAGTTTTCTTTGCGTCCTTCGCGGAGTCCTCTGAGCGAACCTTGCGGTCTAGTGCTCTTCTCCCTGTGGTTACAGACTTAATCGCGGTACGGATCCCGTAGATAGCCTTCTACCGCGAAGTCTTCGCCGAAGCGGTGCAGCCGGATCGATTTCACATAGGCGGCTTCGCTCATGCTCTTGAAACCGGAAGCGGTCGCGAAGGGGACGGCGCCGGTGCCAGCCAGAAGCTTGGGGGCGTAGTAGAGAAAAACTTTGTCGACAATTCCGGAATGCAGCGCGGCCCAATTGATCATCGCGCCGCCTTCAATGAGCAGGCTGGTGATCTCGAGCTGTCCCAGAAGCTCGAGAAGCTTGCCCATGTTGGGGCGGCCGTCCGGAGTGGCGGCAGGCAACTGCTCCACGCGAATACCGTGCTCGCGCAGAGTCTGCTTGCGTTTTTCCTCGGCGAAGGAGCAAACCACCAGGACATCATTACGACAAGTGCTTATAAGACGGGATTCGAGCGGAAGGCGGAGGCGCGAGTCGACGATCACGCGCAGGAGCGATCGGCGTCTAGCCAGCCCGCTGCGATCGGTCAGGAGGGGATCGTCGGCGATGATGGTGCCCACGCCCACTAGGATGGCGTCGCTTTGATGACGCAGTTGCTGCACGTGCGCGCGGGCGACTTCGCTGGTGATCCAGCCTCCACTGACGGAAGCTGCACCCAGCGCGGTGGGATTTTCGGACTCTCCGGGCGGCGGGGCGATTTTGCCGTCGAGGGTCATGGCGGTTTTCAACGTGACCAATGGAGTCTTGCGGCGAATGTAGTTCGCGAAGGCTTCGTTGATAGACTGGCATTCGTCCGCGAGCAGGCCCGAGGCAACCGACACGCCCGCCTCGCGGAGGCGCGAGAACCCTTGACCACTGACCAGCGGGTTGGGATCGGGCACGCCTGCGACCACGCGGCGAATGCCGGCGGCGATCAGAGCATCGGCGCAGGGCCCGGTGCGTCCCTGGTGGGAGCAGGGCTCGAGGTTGACGTAGATCGTGGCCCCGCGGGCACGCTCACCTGCCTGTTCGAGCGCGAGAATCTCCGCGTGTTTTAGGCCCTCGTAGGTGTGGAAGCCCGTGCCCACCACTTCGCCGTTCTCGGCCACGATGACAGCTCCGACGTTCGGGTTGGGTGATGTGAGGCCGATGCCCCGACCGGCAAGGTCGAGGGCCTGGCGCAAGAATTGTTCGTCGGTGTGGTGATCAGACATGGAAAGTTACGGGCGGCGTAAAGGGCGTTTTCGGTAGCGGCACACGCGGGTTTCGTCCCTCCGGGACTCAGTTGGGTTCCTACTGATCTGCGAGCGTCTTACGAAACCTCTGTCGCCCGCTGAAGCGGGCTCGGTTTCTTTCAATTTTGCTTACCCACCGCTTACGCGGTGGGCTAATGAATGCCGCCGCTTCGCGGCTGGGGTATCGATTCGTTCACGAGCACGGATTAACCGTGGGTTTCGTAANAGACTCTTACGACAACCGCAATCAGGATCTCTAAAAGTTTGGACGCGCTCGAACGTCTCGCTGTTGATGAGCCGCTGATACTCGCTATTAAGCGAACAGCGAGTCTACAAATTCCTTTGAATCGAACGGGAGCAGATCACCGGCCTTCTCTCCGACTCCGACATAGCGCACCGGAACGCCCAACTCACGCGAGATTGCCACCACGACTCCGCCCTTGGCGGTGCCATCGAGCTTGGTTAACACGATCCCCGTAACGCCGGCGGCTTCGGTGAACAGGCGTGCCTGCTGCAATCCATTCTGGCCGGTGGTCGCGTCCATTACCAGCAAAGTCTCGTGCGGGGCTCCGGGGACGATGCGTTGCGCGGTCCGCCGCATTTTTTCGAGTTCCGCCATCAGATTGGTCTTGGTGTGCAGGCGGCCGGCAGTATCGACAACGACGTAATCGGTTTTGCGGGCGTTGGCAGCCTGCAGAGCGTCAAACAGCACCGCTGCGGGGTCGCCTCCGGCCCTGGTCTTGATGACTTCCGTCCCGGTGCGCTGGCCCCAGATTTCGAGTTGTTCGATGGCGGCAGCGCGGAAGGTGTCGGCGGCGCACATCAGAACGGTCTTGCCCTGGGAGCGAAACACCTGCGCCAGCTTGCCGATGGTTGTGGTCTTGCCGGTCCCGTTCACTCCTACGACAAGAATGACTTCCGGAGTGCCGTCGACTTTCTGAACAGGCTGCGAGTTGGCCGCGGTCAGAATCGCCAGCAATTCTTCTTTGAGGAGACGCTTCAGTTCTTCCACGTTCTTGATTTGCTTGCGGTCGGCCTTCTCGCGGAGCTTGTCGAGGACTTCATGCGTGGTGGTGGTGCCCAGGTCGGCGCCAATCAGGGTCGCCTCCAGGTCGTCGAGGGTATTGCGGTCGATTTCCTTGTTGAAGGAAACCGCGTCCTCGATGCGCTCGGCGAGGTTCTCGCGGGTGCGCGAGACGGCCTCCTTCATGCGGTCGAGAAAGCTCGGCTTTTGCTGTTCTTCCAGGCTGCCAAAAAGGGTCTGAATCATAGGGACACAACAAATCGTGCACGGACTCGGTGTTTATTATAGCCGTGCGCGTTGGAGGAGTGCGGAAAGGACGCGAGTTGCGAGCCACGAGGTACGAGCCACGCGCTATGAGCAAACGACGTTCACCAGCGGGACTCTCTTTAAAAGTCATAGCCCCTGCTCGCAAACAAGCTAGAAGCGAGTGTTTTGGATGACGGGATCTACAGGTGAAGCGGATGCGCTGGCTGCAGCGGCTTTGTGTTCGGGCGCTGGATCTGCGACAGCAGGCGGCGCGGACGTTATGGAAATCGGCGTTGCAGCGGGCGCTGGCAGTGGCGGCGGGGTAGCCTGGGCGCGCACCAGACGCCGCACCTTGATCTCTCCGCGTTCGTACACGGCGATCAGTGCGGCCACCGCCTTGGGATCGAGACGCTTCCCGACCAGGCCCTGAATGATGCGCAGCGCCTCCGGCGGTTCGTAGGCGCGCTGATAAGGGCGATTGGTGGTAAGCGCGTCGAAGGTGTCGGCGACTGCTATGACGCGCGCCAGCAGGGGAATCTGGTCGCCCTGCAATCCGTAGGGATATCCCCGGCCATCGAGTGCCTCGTGGTGCAGTTCGATGCCGGGAAGCATTTCTTTCAGCTGGCTCACCGGGCGCAGAATGTTCGCACCCTTGGTGGTGTGCGTCTTCATGATCTCGAATTCTTCCGGGGTGAGCGCGCCGGGCTTTTTGAGGATGTGATCCTCGATGCCGATTTTGCCTACGTCATGCAGCTGCGCCGAGATACGCAGAGTTTCCAGGAACTCGTCGTCGAGGCCCATTTCGCGGGCAATCTGCAGCGAGTAGCGGGTGACACGATCGGAGTGGCCGCGGGTATAGGGGTCCTTTTCGTCAACCGCGCCCGCCAGCATCTGGATGGATCCCATGAACAGGGCGCGGTTCTCCTCCGCGGCGCGCTGCAAATCCTGCACGAACTGCTGCAACTCCTCCGACATCACGTTGAAGGTGTCGGCCAGTTCGCCAATTTCGGTGCGGCTGCGGAGTTCGACGCGCTTGGTAAAATCGCCGCGCGCGATGGCCCGGCTCGATTCGGTAAGAACCTTGAGCGGGTTGGCAATGCGGCGCGCCGCGTAAAAGCTGACCATGATGCTCGCCAGCACCGCCAGCAGGGCGAGCAGCCGCGCCGTATGCTGCATCTCGAAGACGCCACGGTAAGCTTCAAGCCGGGGTTTTTGCACGACTACGGCCCAGTCGAGGGCAGTGACCGGGCTGTAGGTGCCCAGCATCTCGGTGGTGTTCTTGCCCTCCTGAATGGTGAATTCCTTGGTGGCGGCGAGCTGCGCCCGGCTGCCCTCGTCCACAAAGTTGCGGACGATTTCAAGGTTCTTCATATCCTGACCGGTGGCATAGTCGGCGTGGCTGGCCGCCACCAGGCGCCCTTGCGCATCGACGACATAGGGCGTGAGCCCGGCGCGGCTGACTTCCTCCAGGCGCCGGATCAGGAATTCCAGATCGACTACCGAACCAATCATTCCCAGAAAGCGTCCGCCATACAGAACTGGACTACTCACGAGAACAACCGTGCGCGCCGATTTTCCGCTACCCACGACGAGCGCCTGCCCATTGTAGGCTCGGCCTTCGCGCGCCGCCGCGAAACCGCGCTCCAGTTCGCGACGCAGAAAGGCGTCGGGAGCAATACGTCCGGCGGAAATGCCTTTGGCCTGCGCGTTCAACAACGTGGCGTAAGCAATGTCATCGGAAGAAGAAACGAAGTTTTCAAGCAGGGCACGCAACTCGGGCCGCTCCACGTGTCCGGCCCCGATATCACCGCCGCTCGCCACCTGGATTGCCGAGGACAAGTTTGCCAGCATCATGCGCAGCGAGCCCTCGTGCTGGGAAATGTCGTCGGCCAGCGAGCGCGTGACCGTGTTCTGCAACAGCATCTCGTTGGTTTTCAGGCGGTCGCGGTTGATCGATTCCACCTGCGCCGAGTAGAAATACATGGGAACAACACTGATTGCGACCAGTACGCCGAGTATGACGTAGAGGATCGGAATGCGTGCCGGATTGGACACTTTTAGCGACAAGGTGGCTAAAGACACTGCACCCGCAAGCGATGCGAATGTATCTGGGGGATCAGTGAATTTTACTTTGGAAAGCGCATGGTTCGGCCAAACCGACCGGCTGCCTCGGTTACGAAAGTATGAAATTTGTGCGGATTTTTGCGTCGGTTTGGCATGTGACGGGCTGGGTGCAGTTGGATAAAGGGCGTGTTTTCAGCACCGAGTCACGGAGAAACAGGGTTCGATGGGCTGTCGCCCCTCCGGGGCTCGGGCCTGATGGGAAACTTTCCCCGGGCTTACGCCCGGGGCTAATGAATTCCGCCGCTTCGCGGCTGGGTCAGTGGGGCTGCGAGCCTCTAGCTATGAGTATGAGCTACGAGCTATGAGCTACGAGCTTCGAGCCACGAGCTT
>JGI12627J18819_10000518_pt1 | contig 12821 bp, 12 predicted proteins | sample TexAe_OM1H0_M2_FD_18819 | JGI IMG/M metagenome (IMG submission 18819)
TCCCTACGCCTACCTCGCTATACCCGTTATGCGGTCGGTCTGCGCAGAATCGATGAGTCCGAGCCCGACTCGCCACCTCCGCTCGGGGCCGGAACAATCGAGATCGCGGAATCCACAGAGAGGGATGTCGCAAGGCCTCCGCTGTATCGATTCTAAAATCAGGAATTGAACGGTCTCAGATCTTCTACGCAACCAAGTCGATCTTGGTGATCGAGGGCGGTTCGTGCTTTTCTTCGATTTTACCCGCATGACTGACTTTGGCTAGTTCGGCGTTCAATTCCGCCCCGACCAGCATTGCGAATCCCGTCCAATACAGCCAGGTCATTAGCGCAATCGCGGCTCCCAGCGTACCGTAGGTCTTATTGAAGTTTGCGAAGTGGCGAAAATAGACGCCCAGCAGATAGGAGAGTGCTAACCAGAAACTCACCGCAAGGACCGCGCCGGGCAGGGTCGCGCCGAACCGCTGCTTCACATTCGGGGCAAGAAAATATAAGGCTTCAACGGCGAGAAGTGTGAATCCAATCGCGATTGTCCAATGAAGGTACGGCCACAATAGGACGAACAGGCTCGAGAGGTGGACTTTACCAGCCAGCCATTCTCCGAACCTGGGCCCCACAATCATCACCGATAGAGCAAGCAACAACAAGAGTCCAGTGATGAAAGCTAAAAGAATCGCCAGAGGGCGGGTCTTCCAGAAGGGCCGGTCGTCCTGGACGTCATAGGCGATATTCAGGGCTTCGATTGCCGCTGAAAACCCTCCGGAAGCCGCCCAGAGAGTGCCCAGGATACCGAAGGAAAGAAACGCTCCTCGATTGGGCGTGATGACGTCAGCCAAGACTCTGCGCACCAAACCCATGCTATCTGGAGGCAAGAACCTCGCCATCATACTTAATGCCTGATCAAACAGGTTGGGAACCGGCAAGTACGCCACGATGGCCGAGAGAAAGATGAGAGAGGGAAACAACGAGAGAACAAAATAGTACGAGAGCGCCGCAGCCATCTGCAGCGTGTGGTTCCGAAACAAGTCGTGATAGGTTCCCGCCAGCGCGGTTTTGATCGGAAGCATCGTCCCCTTAGATGCGGTTCTTTTGGCATTTGGACACCACGGGAACAACCGAAAGTCGGGTTTTCGGCATCGCATCGGCAAAGTTTTCGACGTTGTAGTGTGTTCTGTAGAGGCAGGCACAGGAGTGCCTTGCCGAGAGGGCCTGAGCAGCTTAACGTCCGCAGCGAGTGCCCCGTAAAGCGCGGGGATTTCCTTCTGATCCGTTTCGCTCGGCACCATCGTGACCCACTCAATCGCACAGAACGTGTCCACAGAATGCGATTGAATGGGGCACCCACGCTTGTGTGGGCCATCCAGCGAAAGAGTTCCGAGAGTCAGCAAGGCAAGGAGAGTTTCCAGCATAATGGACCACTTTCCTCATTCTGAAATGAACTACAGCGCGCCAGGGGAAAACGGGGGATTGATCTTCTGAGCGGCTCAGGGTTTCAGGAGTGACTTTCCATAGGCGACAGGAATCGCAAAATTCGATCCGCCGAACTCACGGACCATCGCAAAGTTAATTCCTATAACTTTGCCCTCGTTATTGAAAAGCGGACCGCCAGACCCACCCGAAGTGGTTTGGGCATCGTAGACAATCTTGTCAGGCAGGACATCTCCGATGTGCCCTTGGGTTGTGATCGGTCTGATCAGATTGCGGCGCGCAAGTTCTTCCATTACCTGCTTCGGATCACCTTTGGATGCAGCCGCGATGGACTGCAGCGTCTCTGCACCCGCCCGAGCAAGAACTGCATCGAGAGCAGTAGGATATCCAAGCAGCACGACCGGGCCCCCGCTGACAGCCGAACGACGGCCATCGGCGAGAGCGACCTGTTTGAGTCCCAGCGCTGAGACATTTCCTTTCAAGACAGCGACGTCCGCGGCAGAGGAAATCTTTTCGGTGTTGACAGCAATGCCGTGTGGAACACCGGGGAAATAGGCCGTCATCTCGGCAATCATCGGCTCAACGCCTTGATCGAGCATTTCCTTCAAATCATCGTTTTGCCACCAAGGCTCGGCCACGTGATGATTGGTGAGGATCTGTCCACTGGCTGAGACGAGAAAGCCGGTGCCGAAAACATCCAGGTGTACTTCCGGCCCATTTCCGCTGAGGCTCAAGAGTGGGTTGTTGTGTTCATCGGTGGTTGGCTCGCCGCTGCTCGTCACTCCAGCGAAGCGCAGGCTTAATCCGGTAGTGTGTTCGCGGAAGCCGAGCACAACATGGATGAGGCAGACGCTCGGCTCATAGGACTGGATAATCGTCTGCGCAACCTTGCCCTCGGTCTCGAGTTTCTGAAGTCGGTTGTCTACCGCGGCTAGTTGACTTCGCAAAGTGGAAGCGTCCTCTGTTTTGCCGCTGGCAATTTGCGATCTCAGGTCTTCGCTCTTTTTCTGAAGTTGAAGTTTTTGTGGATCGGTCGCCTGGGATGGGTTGTGTTCCCCGTCTTCAAGGAACCGACGCGAGCGTTCCACCAGCCGTTGTTCCGTCAGCACGCCCGACTGCAATCGAGTGATCGCAGCATAGACGCGGGTATTCTGTTCTTGGGTGCGGCGGTAAAAGATGAAAGCAGCCAGGGCAGCAACGATAAGCACGGCAATCGTCGCCAGACCGCCAAGTCGAAGGGTCCGCCGTTCTTCGTTGACTGCTGATACCACTTGCTGGGTAACGTTTCGATTTTCCTCGGCGAGCCGGAGCCGATCTCGAAACTCGTCCGCGATGGACTTGTTCCGTAGTTGTGAACGCACCCGCGACAGCAATTCGTGTGAGTCAAAAGGCAGCGACAGCACATCGTCGGCCCCGAGATCCAGCCCTCGAGTGCGCTCGGCTGACCCTCCCGGAGATAGCATGACAACGCGTACATTCTGCGTTTGCTCGGAACCCTTGATCTCAGAAAGCAGGTCACAGCAATCGAGTTGGGGTGGGTTAGCGCCGAGGATAACCGCGTCGGGGTCGAAGGCGAGGAGCGTCTTCATCCCCTCCCGGTAGTCGGTCGAGACCTCATATCCCGCATCGCTCAACACCGTGACGATGTGGTTCCTGAGGGCATCGTCAGGCTCCACCACCATCAATTTCTCTACTTTGGATTCCATAGCAGCCCTTCTTCAGATGGCCTACGGCGCTCGGAAGATTCAGTTCGGCCCAGCACGACGAGAGATTTCCTTGCGCCCTACCGCATGCTGATCCCCCTTGTCCGGGATCCGGGACTTGTGTCTCCGCTCACGGAGCGCCAGCATTCTATACCCGGTGGTGGCGGATGGGGATTTAAGCGACCCGAGCCCAACTAAACGCGGCGTGTACCTAGAACGGGTTACAGGCTCCAGTGTCAGGTTTCGTTCTCTCGCTATTCGAGAAATTTGCCGTTACGCCCGTAACACCTCAGTAACGCCACGTCGGAGCCATTGTTCGGCTGTCATCTTTATCTCAAACTGATTCACGACTGGGGGTTGGGTAGCATGCGATCGAGCAGGCGAACGAAGATAGCTGAAGAAGGTCGAGACTGGTGTTCCTGGTTGCTCCCAAGCCTCTGCCTGTTGCTGCTCACAGTTCTCTTGTTGAAGCACTGATAAACATGGGTCTACCGAGGGAAAGAAGCGGTCGGCGCGTGCACTGTCGGGCAATTCCCCTTTCGCTAATCTGAAAACACTTACACGATGACCTCGGAATGCAAAGGCGGTGGCAAGTTCGTAGGCAAGTGGAGCGTCAGCGTTCGCAACACTACTCCATGTCCGGTGTGCAGTGTACCCCAACCCGTGAGTCCGTATGGAGGGCGATACAAGATAGCGGATCACCGGGAGCCAGAGAGTTCGGAAGGGGCACCACGGACAGGTGGGAGCTGAATCATTCTTCCTTCTTGTTTTCGCTTCGCTACTGCGGTGGTTCCACACAAAAGAGTCATCCTGCCAGGGATAACCCTTGAAATATCGTTCCACTCATCTGCGCTCNATCGGGACCAACCCGAGATAACTTCCGGTCGCGTGCGCTACATCAACTCCTCAACGAACGAACGAGCCACATCGGCCGGTATCCGCGTGTCCCCGTACAGAAGCGGGCCTGCGTTCAATATTGGTTCGGCGCCATGCAAGGTCGGAACGTCGGTACGCTCAAAGAACTTTCCGATCGGGATCTCGTCACCCCAAAGCAGGGATTTTTCCATCGCGGACAGCCAGTTGGTGGGATCGTAAGCAGCGTCGTCCTCGAGCTTTTTCAGGCGCGGCCGGAACCATTGGTAGGTATTGTCGTGGTTGTAGGTAACGCATGGGCTGAAGACGTCGAGGAACGAAAAGCCCTTGTGCTGGATGCCCTGCTTGATCAACTCGGTGAGGTGTTTCTGCTCTCCGCTGAAACCACGAGCTACGAAGGTGGCGCCGGCGGCCAGTGCGAGAGAAATCGGATTGACTGGCGCTTCGATGTTGCCAAATGGCATGCTCTTGGTCTTCATGCCGACGCGGCTGGTTGGCGATGTCTGACCCGTCGTGAGGCCATAGATCTGGTTGTCCATCACGATGTAGAGGAGATCGACATTGCGCCGCATGGTGTGCATAAAGTGATTGCCACCAATCCCGAAGCCATCGCCGTCTCCGCCAGTCACTAAGACTGTGAGGTCGTGATTGGCAAGCTTCACTCCCGTGGCCACCGCAAGCGCCCGACCATGTAAGGTGTGCATGCCGTACGTATTGATAAAGCCCGGAAAGTTCGACGAACACCCAATACCGCTGATGGTGACTACACTATGATTGGGGATCTGAAGGTCGACCAACGCTTTCTGGACTGCGGCCAGCACCCCGAAATCGCCGCATCCGGGACACCAGTCCGGGTCCACCTTACCCTTAAAGTCTGTCACTGCCAAACGCTTGCTATCGACTAGTGCGGTCGCCATTTTTAGTTCTCCTAAACCAAAATCTCGTGCGCGGGAACGGTCAGTCTGGACTTGCCGCTCATCTGTTCCTTCACCGCTTCGACGATGTGGTGCGGCATAAACGGTTCACCATCGTATTTGCGGATGTATCCGTTCGGGACAAAGCTCGTTTCGCTTCGGAGGTAGCGCGCGAACTGGCCGCTGTAATTGTTCTCCACGATGATGGTGTGGCTAGCGCCTTTCAGAATGTCGAGAATCGCGTCGCCGTGCAGCGGCACCAGCCAGCGGATTTGCAGTTGATTCGCCGAAATGCCTTGCTCGTTGAGGATCTCGCAGGCTTCTTCGATCACGCCCTTGGTGGAGCCCCAACCGATCAGAGTGACTTCCGCATCGTGCGGACCCCACAGCTCCGGAGGGGGAACGGCCGCCTCAATGCCGACGACTTTCCGCATTCGCTTTTCCATCATGGCGCGGCGCTTTGTCGGATTGGTGAATTCGTCGCTAATCAGGACACCATCTTCATCGTGTTCATCGCTTGCGGCGGTGTGGGTATAGCCGGGAATGCCCGGAACGGCTCGCGGAGAAATACCGCTCTCAGTGATCTTGTAGCGCTTATAGACACCGTCGCCGTTTGTCCCTGTCATTGGAGCTTCGGTGATCAGTTCGCCGCGATCGACAACCGGGGCGAAGTCGAGGTCTTTCGGATCTACACTCAGCCTGCCTTCCGACAACAATAGATCGCAGAGCACGATGCCCGGGCACTGATAGCGGTCCGCGATATTGAACATTTCAGGAATGATTTTGAAGCAGTCTCCAATATCGAGAGGCGCCGCGATGGCCCGTGGATAGTCTCCGAAGCCCGCGCCCAACATTTGCCACAAGTCGCCTTGTTCCGTTTTTGTTGGAACGCCCGTGGACGGTCCCGCACGCTGGCAGTCGATTACCACCACCGGAGTTTCCATCATCGCCGATAGCCCGAGACCTTCACTCATCAGAGCAAAACCGCCGCCCGAGGTCGCACACATCGAGCGAACCCCGGCATGGGCGGCGCCAATCGCCATATTCACTACACCGATTTCGTCTTCCACCTGGCGGACCATGATGTTGGCTTTGCGGGCATGAGCCGCCATCCAGTGCAGAACGCCTGTCGAGGGACTCATCGGGTAAGCACAATAAAATTTCACTCCTGCGGCAGCGCCGCCCATGGCCATCGCGATATTGCCGCTGAGCACCGCATAGCGGTTGTTGGTCATGGGAAGCGGCCAGGCGAAGGGTTTGAAATTGCTGGCCGCGTAGTCGTATCCGGAACGCGCGATGTCGACATTTTCCGCGACCATGGCGGCGCCCTTCTTCTTGAACTGCTCGGTGAGAACCTCCTCCAATGCCGGGAAACCGATTCCCATCATGTTGAGTCCTGCGCCAACCGCCAGCGTATTCTGGGCGACCTTGTTCCGAGTGATGTCAGCCAACTTTGAGACGGGAAGTGGACACAGTGCTGTCCCATCGGCCGCAACGCCTGGCTTGATCGTATCCGCGTTGTAAATACAAGCGGCACCGCTACGAAGCAGGCCGAGGTGACGATCCATGGCGTCCTGATTCAGCGGAATCAGCAAATCAAGGCGGTCGCCCATGTTGCTGACTCTTTCGGGTCCGGTGCGAATCGTGAGAAACGTGTGGCCGCCGCGAATAATAGACTGGTAGGCGTTGTAGGCATTCAAATGCAGGCCGCGGCGGCTGAAGATCTTCGCGAAGATGTCGCCCGGTGTGGCAACTCCTTGTCCGGCTGCGCCACCGATCCCAATCGTGAAAGTCTGCTTCATAAAAGTCTCCTAGCCGGGATACCTGCCCGCGATATAACCTTCCAGTTCCTGAATGACGTGTGCTTGGCCGCTCATAATCCACTTCACCAGATCGCCGATCGAAATCACGCCGACCACGGTTCCATCCTTCACCACGGGCAGATGGCGAAAGTGGTGGTCGGTCATGATGGCCATGCACTCGTCCACCGTGTGTTGCCGGGTGACGAACACGACCGGAGTCGTCATGATCTGCTGGACGGCCGTGTCCTTGGAGGAGCGACCCTGCAGGACCACCTTGCGAGCGTAGTCGCGCTCCGAAAGGATGCCGACCAGTTGATCGTGGGAGATGACCAGCAGGGCGCCCACACCCTCCTTGGCCATCTTTTCAACCGCTTCATAGACGGACTGCTCCGGTGTGACCGACAGGACTCTTTGTCGACCTTTGCTCTGCAGCACTAGTTCAACCGGGTCGGCAAATTTCATCGTTCCCCCTTGTACGCGCTGTGAATCGTCCAACCCGACCATGCGAAAACACGACGATNCTGTAGAGAAATAAGGGAGATGGAGAAAGCCGGATGGTGTCTGCGACGGAGCGACAAGTATCCTCCTCGTGCTTGCCGGGAACGCAATGCGGAGGGCTAAGTGCTCGATCTGCACGGCCCCGAGAGATGGTTTGGATTCCCGGGTTACCTAACAGGCTTGCTGATGATAAGGCCGCTCGCTCGGTCGCTTGCTAATAAGAGCAACAGAATCGTACACCCACCGGGGCCTTTAAGGCTAGAGTTGCGGCAGGGCGGAATCCCTCAAGAAACGGGTCGCGAGCGCATTAAGATCATCCATGAGAAGGCCTACAAATGTGGATCAGCCAGCGCATGGTCTAGCGAGAAGCATCAGCTTTTATCGGGACCAACGCGGAGCCCTGGTTCCGGATTGCCCCACATCCGATCCAAATGTTCAGCCAAGCTTCGCATCTTGGACTACCGCGGCGACTTAATGGCCTGACGCTACGCGTCTGCGATTTTGGAGCCGGCTTCGTCATGCTCCCACGCCTGCAAAGGTTCACTCTCGGGGGCCGGTCGGATGTGGGGATTCTGCATGATCACACGCGCGCAGGTGTTCCAACGCAGAATGGCATCGTCGTTTCTGGGCGTCGCAAAATTCATGGCTTCCTCATAGTGATCCATTGCTTCCCGCAGCGCGTGGTATGCGGATGCGCCGGCTCCAGCGCCGCCGTGGCGGATGCGCGCGTTCCCGAGACGCTCCCAGATTATGCCCTCGTAGTAAGCCCGCTCGTAATCGCCCTTAATCTGTGCAAGTACCTCCTGTGCGGCTTTCGCATCCACATGCGAGTGAAATTGGTCGGTTCGCGCGAGCAGAAGCGAAATCAACGCCTGCTGATGGTCGGGCACGATGGCCAGAATATCGAGGCATATGCTCTCGGCGAGGCTGGGTTCATTCAACAACCTGTAGCGCTCCACCTTCGCCAGCGCTTCGGGAATACTCTGCTCGGAAATGGATTTCAATTCGAAATGCATAACATCTCCTATTTTTTCGAATTGCTGAATACCCGGAACAGTTTCGACAGCGGATCGAAGAAGCGATCCACAACGCGCTCCTTGAGCGGGATGATCGCGTTATCAGTGATCGTGATGTTCTCAGGACAAACTTTGGTACAGCACTTGGTGATGTTGCAGAGACCTATACCGAATTGCTTTCTCAGATCTTCAACGCGATCGGCTACGTCCAANGGATGCATCTCGAGGGCGGCAGCATACACCAGAAATCGCGGGCCGATGAATTGTTCGTGCATGTGATGATCGCGCAAGACGTGGCAGACNTCCTGACAGAGATAGCACTCGATGCACTTTCGAAACTCCTGAACCCGTTCGACGTCCTCCTGGGCAATGCGCCANGTCCCATCTGGCGCGTCGGGCTGCCGCGGCTGGAACTCCGGGATGCGCTTTTTTACCCCGTAATTCCACGATACGTCCGTGACCAGGTCCTTCATGTGCGGAAATGCCTTCATGGGTTCGACGGTCACAGGCTTATCCAGCGGGAGCGCGTTCAGCCGCGTCATGCACATCAATTTCGGTATGCCATTGATTTCGGCCGAGCACGAACCGCATTTCCCTGCCTTGCAGTTCCATCGCACCGCCAGATCGCCGGCCTGTTCTGCCTGTATTTGATGCACGGCATCGAGAACCACCATGCCCCCGGAGACTTCTGCAGAGTAGTCCTGGAATTTCCCCTGGCCCTTTTCCCCACGCCAGATCCGAAACGTGGCCGATGCCATTACTTCATCTCCTGGATGATTTGCTGCAGATCCTCTCGCATCGGAGAGATTTGCTCGCGCGTAAGCTGCATTTCTCCACCAGCGCCTTTTCGCACCACGATGTTGAAGCCGTCGTGCTGCTTGTCCTTGGCGGGAAAATCATCGCGGAAGTGCGCCCCACGGCTCTCTTTCCGCTCCAGTGCCGCCCGGGTAACAATTTCCGATACGGTCAGCAGGCTGTGCAAGTCAAGCGCCGTGTGCCAGCCCGCATTGTATTCCCGGTTTCCATCCACGCTGACGCGGTCGCTGGCAGCTTTCAACTCTCGAATGCGTTCGAGNGCCTGCAGCATCTCCTGTTCCTGGCGTACGATCCCCACCATTTCCTGCATCACGTCCTGCAAGGTATGTTGTACAGCGTATGGATTGTCGGAGCCCTTGCGCTCGAAGGGCTGCAGCGCCCATTTTTCCGCCGACCCTAGTTCATCCCTATTCACCGCGCCCAGCGAGTTCTCTTTTGCATAGGCCGCGGCATATTCTCCGGCTCGCTTGCCGAAGACCAATAAATCGGAAAGTGAATTCCCGCCGAGCCGGTTGGCGCCATGCAAACCTGCCGCACACTCTCCCGCTGCAAACAGGCCAGCCACGTCTGACATTTGGGAATCAGCATCAACCTTAACGCCACCCATCATATAGTGGGTTGTGGGACCCACTTCCATTGGCTCCCGGGTAATGTCAATGTCGGCAAGCTGCTTGAACTGGTGGTACATGCTGGGCAGCTTCTTCTTTATATGCTCCGCCGCGTTCGGAATTCTCTCCTTAATCCAGGCAATGTCCAGGAACACGCCGCCGTGAGGACTGCCCCGCCCTTCTCGCACCTCCCGCCGGATGCAGCGGGCCACGTGGTCGCGGGTCAGCAGCTCGGGCGGGCGTTTCGCGTTCTTATCCCCCTGCGTGTATCGCCAGCCTTCTTCTTCGGTATCCGCCGTCTGGTTGGCGTACAACGGCGGAATATCTTTGAACATGAATCTCTCGCCATTCCGATTACGGAGCACCCCTCCCTCGCCGCGCACTCCTTCCGTGACCAGAATGCCGCGCACGCTTGGAGGCCAAATCATTCCCGTCGGATGGAACTGCACAAATTCCATGTCCATCAGCGCCGCACCGGCATGGTAGGCAAGAGAATGGCCGTCGCCCGTATATTCCCAACTGTTGCTGGTGATCTTGTAAGCCCTTCCAATTCCTCCCGTCGCCAGCACGACGGCCTTGGCGCGGAAAAGGTGGAATCGACCACGCTCGCGGTCATATCCAAAGGCACCCGCGATGCGACCGCCGTCCTTTAGCAGAGTGACGACTGTGTATTCCATGAACACGTCGAGACCCAGATGGATTCCATGGTCTTGTAGGGTGCGGATCATCTCCAGGCCGGTGCGGTCGCCCACATGCGCGAGCCGAGGATACCGATGGCCGCCGAAATTCCGCTGCAGAATTCGACCATCGCTGGTGCGATCAAAAAGCGCGCCCCAAGCCTCCAGTTCACGCACGCGCGCCGGGGCTTCCTTGGCATGGAGCTCCGCCATCCGCCAGTCATTCAGGTACTGACCGCCACGCATGGTGTCGGCAAAGTGAACCCGCCAGCTGTCTCGGTCGTCCACATTTCCCATCGCTGCGGCTACGCCACCCTCGGCCATGACGGTGTGTGCTTTGCCGAGAAGAGACTTCGTAATGACCGCGACCTTTACACCGGCGGCCGAGACTTCGATGGCAGCCCGCAGACCGGCACCCCCGGCTCCAATGATCAGAACGTCGTGCTCATGCGTGATGTACTCGCTCACTAGACGATCCTCCAATCCGTCCAGATCCCCATCGAGCACATCCGCACATACAAATCGGAAAACGCTACCGAGAAGAGACTGCACCAGGCAAACAGCATGTGGCGCCGGTTCAGGCAACTCACACAATCGTAAACTCGCTTGCGGGCCGGAGCGCCTGCCAACCGATCGCGAAAACCTCCGACCAGATGACGCAGGGAGTGGCATCCGAAAGTGTAGGAGCTCAGCAGCAGCAGGTTCGTCAACAAGACGAGAGTGCCGACGCCGATCCCAAACCGGCCGTTGAACCAGAACGCGTCCCACACGTCCCGGCCTAGAATTACGAGGAATACCAGGGCCAGATAGAGAAAATACCGGTGGACGTTTTGCAGGATTAAAGGGAACGATCGCTCGCCGAGATATGTCTTCCGCGGCTCCCCGACCGTGCAGGAAGGCGGATCAGCCCAAAACGCCTTGTAATACGCCCCGCGATAGTAGTAGCACGTCACTCGAAAGCCACCCGGCGCCCACAGAATGAGCACCGCCCCTGTAACCCAAGCGGGCATCCAGCTAGGATTTGGACCGAACCAACCCTCGTGGGCGGGGCCAAACAATTCGGGCGAATAAAACGGCGAGAGATAGGGCCCGAACCTGAAATGCTGGCCCTGCAGAGCAGCCCACGTGGAGTAAACGATGAATGCCGACAAACCAAGGAACACAACCAGCGGCTGTACCCACCAATTGTCGGCTCGCTGCGTCTGCCCGAAACTCCCACGCGATAATGGGACGTCAATCTGAGACATCGAGCCTCCTGACGCGTTCGTGCTGACGCTATCAAGCACCAGCCTGATTGCGACTGAGTACGAGCGGTAGCCATGATACAGGCAAATTCATTGTCATTGTTTTCGGAAACGATGCCTCAAGTCAACGCTGGGGCAACGATGCCCCCGAGAGCAGGGACGCCGCACGCAATCGAACTCCGGTACAAGCGCGCTATGGTACAGTTTTCGTGATTGCCAGTTTGAAGACTGGGCGTCGAGCCGGGCGGAGCCATGAGTACAGGACGTGAGATTCGCAGCTACGACTATGTGAACCGTCCCTACGAGCGCGTCCGCGATGCGTTGAGGCAGAACGCACTCACAGTCTTCCGGTCCGCGACGAAGTCGGCTGCTGCCCGGGCGCAATCGGTCGCCGCCGAACTGCACGTCGATTTTGGCGGTATTGGGGTGAAGACCGACATCAATATTTCCGTAAAGAACATTGAGGAAAAGATCGTCGATGCCACCTCAACTCCCACCACGCGGTTGCTGCTGGAATGGGAGGCCGCGACCGTGCCGGGATTGTTTCCGCTCATGAAGGGCGAGCTTTCCGTGTACCCGCTGACCTCGACCGAAACGCAACTGGATTTCTCGGGGTTTTATGAACCGCCTTTCGGCGCCGTGGGAAGAACCATGAACGCGATCGTCGGCCACCGCATCGCCGAGGTGTCGGTGCATCGCTTCGTTAGCGACGTGGCTGGATATCTCCGGCAGGCCCTTGCCTGAATGAGAATATCGGCGCGCAAGTGGAAGACATTCACGCCAGCACTGGAAGCTCTTTTGCTCAGATCGCAAGGGGATCGCAAGGCGAGCTAACCCATCTGTTTTGGCGGAAGCGTGTGCGAGTCGAACGCACCGACGACACCAGAGGTGCCGTCCACCGGTTTTGAAGACCGGAACAGACACCGGCCTGCTTACGCTTCCGCATGAGTCATCGCCTGTTGCCTGCGGCTTCAATGGTCTGAACAAACAGACCTGCGTTCCTGCCGCTCAGCACAATGGCAGTATACGAGGCGTGGAGATGAGTTCACTAGCGAGCGGGATATCGAGGACAACGCTGGGCACGCGCGATCCTTAAGGCCTAGGAGGACAGTGGACAAACTTGATCAGACGAAGACCGCCCCTGAAGGGACAACCGAGAATGAAAGACTTACGGCACCGCTGAAGCGGTGCTCTGTTCTAATACAAATTACTAGTCTTTCCGCAAACGGCTAGGGCAACGACG
>JGI12627J18819_10000519_pt1 | contig 12817 bp, 11 predicted proteins | sample TexAe_OM1H0_M2_FD_18819 | JGI IMG/M metagenome (IMG submission 18819)
CTTGCATCCCCGTCCTCGCCAGTCCATTGAGAAGCCCTGGCGTCGTGGTCGCCCCCGGCGAGAGCACATTGACCCGGATGCCGGTACCCTTGAGGTCTAGCGCCCAGCTTCGAGCAAAATTCCGGATAGCGGCCTTCGTTGCGCTGTACACGCTGAACGCGGGCGTTCCCATAGAACCAGTCGTCGAACCCGTGAGTATGATGGAGCCTCCAGAGCGCATCAACGGAAGTGCCTTTTGCACCGTAAATAGTGTTCCTTTGACGTTTACATCGAAAACCTTGTCGAACTGCTCCTCACTGATTGCGCCTAAAGGACTCATGTCGCCTATCCCTGCATTGGCCAACAGTACATCCACCTGACCCTTCTCTGCCTGCACGGTGGCGAATAACCGGTCAAGGTCATCCAGGTTTGAAATGTCGCCCTGAATCCCCTTAACTCCGGAGCCGAGGGTTGCTATCGCCTTATCCAACTCGTCCTGACGCCGGCCAGTGATGAAGAGATATGCGCCCTCGGATACAAACCGCTTCGCCGTCGCCAAGCCGATGCCACTATTGCCGCCAGTGATGACGGCAGTCTTTCCTGTCAGTCTTCCCATATTCCGATCCTTTCGTATTTAATAAATCACGAGCTCAGAACTTGCGAACGTGCTGCCTCCGCTCGGCGGCCAGCAGATAATTTCGCGATTCGTCCCTTATTGACCCTTCAGTCCACTATGGGAGTTATGGACTGATCGGTCAATATTTTTCTTGCACTTTTTCTGGGTATCCGACATAATACGAACGTGGCACGGCCAAGACAGTTCGATGAAGAAAAGATAATCGCAGCGGTGCGCGATTTGTTCTGGCGCCAGGGATATGCGGCGACTTCTCTCGACGATCTAATGCAGGTCACTGGCCTAGGAAAAGGCAGCATCTATGGCGCCTTCGGCGATAAGAGGAACCTCTTCCTCGCCGTCCTCAGGGTCTATGCGGATGAAAGAGTGGTTCAAGCCCGAGAAGCGCTCACTAGTGATAAGCCGGCCATCGAGCGGCTCAGAGACCTGTTTCCAATACGTCAAAAGAGGAAGCCCTCGCCTGCGTCCTGTCCGGGATGTTTTCTTTTCAACAGCACTACGGAACTCGCCCTTCATGATCCGGAAGTTCGCAAAATCTCGACACGGGTTTACGCAGCCATCGAGCAGCTTCTCATCGAAACTGCCGAGCAGGCTAAAAAGGACGGCGATCTGCCCCGGGAGGTGGACGCATCCGAACTCGGGCGGCTATTGCTGGCAGTCTGTCTGGGGCTGACGTTTTTGGAGAAGACCGGTATCGATTCAAGAAATCTACTGAGCATCACGGAGGGAGCCCTGCGCTTACTTCTGGGTGAGAATCGCGATCAAACTGCGAACGCATCTGAGGCCAAGAAACAATCACGCGCGATCCGAAAGCAACCCGCGCGGCCCGCGCGTTTCCTCCGGCGATCTGGGAATTCTGCCTAAACAAACCAATGAAAAATGGAACTGCGACATCTGCGATATTTCCTAGCCGTAGGCGAAGCGTTGAATTTTACCAAAGCCGCCGCGCGACTTCGTGTCTCCCAACCGGCATTAAGCCGGCAGATGCGAGACTTGGAGAATGAAATCGGCGTTGATCTTCTGCGACGTAGTCCGCGCGGCGTGACGCTCACTCCTGAGGGGAAGCTCTTTCTAGCAGAGGCGCGCGAAGTACTGAAGCTCAGTCATGAGTCGGTGAAAAAAGTCCATGCCATGGTTCGTGGCGAGTATAGCGAGTTACACATCGGCTACGAGCCAACTTTCGCGGTGGAGATATTGCCGCCAGCGCTCGCAGCGTTTCAAAAAGCTGAGCCAGGGGTAAAAGTACTGCTGCACGAGCTCTCATGCGATGGACTCATCACCGGATTGCGAAATGGCATGCTGGAGCTCGCCATCATGGGCCAACTCACCGGCGCGCATGTCGCAGGCATCGAGTTCGAATCGATACGTACCTACCCATTGTGTGTCGCAATGGCCGCTGCGCATCCTTTCGCTCGTCTGAAATCCATCCCCTTGGAGAGGGTCGCTGCCGAACCACTCATCGGACTGTGCCACGAGGGATTCCCCCATTATTATCATAACCTTGAGCGCATTTTCGCTCCCACCGGAGTTAAACCTCGCATCGCAGTGGAATGCGACAGTCGTATTTCGCTCCTCATCAAAGTGGAAGCCGGGCACGGCATCGCACTGTTCACGCCGATTTCCAAGCTCGCGACTAGCAAGAATCTGCTTTACCGCCCCGCCACCGGAATGACGGAATTGGCTTCCATTGGCGTCGCCCGCGCTACTAAGGGTGACGTTACAACCGTCGGAGAAGCGTTTTGTGAAGTCTTGCGAAATATTTCAAACGGAGCGACTGCCGACAAACCAAGCCGAAACGGTCATTCTGAAANTTCCGCGCAAGCAACTCTCCACGGCGCTACATCGGACATCTAAAGATTTCGGCGGCTGCACCACGCAAAGCTTGAGGCTCACACTTCGAGAGTTCCGGATGAAGCATCGATTCCGTCAGTTGCAAGGCTATCTCTGCTGGAACCACAACCTCTCCCCGAACGACTCTGTTGATTCCTGTTCAATATTTGGCAGCGACTCGCCGGGCTTCGCCGCGCACTACAAACCGTAATCACCCCAATAGCGCTGGATCTGTAGCGTGCCCACTGATCGGCTGCACTCATCCAAAGCATCTGCAGTTGCGTGATAACGTTCGACCAGATCGAGCACTCGCAAGGGCACTTCGAACGGCAGGCCGGCTAGCAAGTTGCGATCGCGAATCTGTTGGACTGCGTTATCCATTTCGCTTAAGGCCCCACGGACAGTCGGCAGTTGCAACCGGCAGTTACCTTGACGAAAGCACATCGCAAAAGCGTCCAGCATCTGCTTAAACTCAATTTCTAAACGTTCGAACTGCGGCTTCAGTATTTGTTCGGTGATTTCGGGCAACCTGTCCCGGCGAGAAGGTAACTGGCTGATCCGAGTTATTAACGTTTGCAGCGCGCGGACCAGAGCGACAAGCTTCGCCCTCTCTTGCTCCCCGCATCCGGCTATTCGAATTTGGCGAGCGGCCTGTAGAGCCTCTACTGGTAAAATCGCTAGTTGGGTCTGAATTTTCTCCCGATGCGGATCTCCGTTTAGCAACGCTTTAATCTGCGCCAAGAGCGTGAGCAAATTATCTTGCAGCACTCTTTGCGGTAAGACAGGCCAAATCAGTCTGCTCACGACCGTCCCGATTCCGATTCCGATCACCAAACCTAGAAAATCATCGATGATCGTCTGCGACGCTACTGGCACTTGCGGATTGAGCCCGACAAAGACGCTTATAGTTAAAAATCCAACTAGCATCCACGAGTTAATGCCGGGGCTTCGAGCGGTGAGGAAGCCGAATATGAATAGAATGAGGAACAAGACCAAGTTCATGACGGCATAACCCGCTAAAAATGGCGTGGTGAGAATCAGCAAGAGCACGCAGCCGACAAGAGCAAGAGCCTTGAGGGATGCATTTTGAAAAGCTCGCAGATCACCTGTCTCACCGACTCGCAGAAATGTCCGTCCAAAAATGGTCAGCATCCACGCCATGGGTGGAATTGCAGTCGACCCGGGCGGATTGATCCACTCCAGGAGAAGGACTGCAATTACGGTAGCTAAGCCGCCTTTTATCCCAACCCTTACCCAAAACCAGTCGATAGTCGGTAGAAAGTCCCAGTGCGGCTTAGCCTGGGGCAGCGGCTGGCCAAAGCGCGGTAAACCCTCCATCGCGCTGCGGATACTATTCAATTCATCGCACACCGAACGAATGGCGGCGAAATGTCCGGCAAAAGCAATTGCGGTTTGGAGCGGCGCTGCAATCAAAACACCCTTGTCCCGGGTTTCATTAAACTTCTCCTGAAGAGCAGCAAATGCTTCATTTACACGACTGGAGCGCAATTTTTCGCCTGGAGGATGGGAGGTGGTCAAGATATTGAACTCGTCGGAGATTGCAGCTTGCAGCGACTCCGCTTCCTGCCGCATGTGATCGAGAAACCGCTGCTCCACTCGATACCGGCTGAGATCAAGTCCCGCCCGGAACAAGTTGGTCAGGGAGACCAGGAACGCGTTGTAGTTGGAAAGGCGAGCGGAAAAAAACGTGCTCTCTCGTGCTCCTGCGTGCTGCAAATTTCTTAAAACGGACAATTGCTCGTCAAAAGCATGGTGAATCTCTTTTGTCTCGCTGTGAGCAGTCGCCGGGTCGATTGAGGCTTGCACGTGTGCCGATACGAGTTGGCTTACCGTTTTCAATGCGGCACGGCCTGCTTCGCTAAACTCTTCCCTCGCGTAACGGGGCCAAAGGATACTCGTCACCAGAAGCGAGCTCATATTTCCGACCAAAATCTCCTCGGTTCGGTCGAGGCCGATCTGCCACGCCTGTGCCGGATCCGCGACCCCATCCCTAACGATGGTAAGCGCGGTGAAACCGAGCAAATAGTAGGCATATGGGACCTGGCGTGCACCGACTTGGCCGAACTTGTAGCTGGTAAATGCGATGACCAGGAATAGGACCGGCAGAAAGATCGCTGGCGTAGAAGTATAGTCGCCGACTAACCAGATCCCCACGAGGGCTCCTGCGATGGTTCCGATTGCTCGCATGATTGCTTTGAACGCTATCGAGCCCACGAATTGTGCGCTCATCAATACGACAACGGTAAGTATCGCCCAGTTGTCATGCGGCAATCGCAAGACCTGCGTGCAAAACAAAGCCAGCAAACCCGCTAGACCCATTTTGATCCCATATCGTACCCTTAGGTCACCAAAGAGATTTTGACGCATCCGCTGCGATCCCGTTGCCATCGAAAGAGCCCGGGACGCCATAGTCACGGTTTAGCGAGCGCCGGCAGCTTCGAGGTTTCCGGATGCTCAACTTCGGATGTCATCGCCACCGAAACGGTCTGACCAATTCGCAATGGCACTGGTCCGATTCCTAAAACCTGGATGCGGACGGGGAAGCGCTGCGGAAGGCGAACCCAATCGATTGTCGGGCTGACTGAGGGCAATAAACCCGTGCTCGTGTTGCCCGATCCATCCTGCACATAGACACCCCATCCAACGCTGCGAACCACCCCCTGGAATGGTTGGTTTTCGTAGCCAATTAGAGTAATAATCGCTTTTTGGCCGACCTGGATGCGGGGCAACTGGTTTTCTTTGAAATAGCCCGCAATCCAAAACGAGCTGGTGTCTACCAGGGCCATCAGCTGCGCGCCCGCGGTGACATAGGTACCCTCGCTAGTATTCATGTTGGTGACATAGCCGTCTACCGGGGCAAAGACTCTGGTATAGCTAAGGTTTAGTTTCGCTAATTCGAGACTTGCTTTGGCCGAGGCAAGCTGAGCCTGAGATGCAGCGAAGGTGTCCTGGGCGTTCTGAAAATCCTGACGGGCAGTGACCTTATTTCTATAAAGGTCTGTCTGCCGATCGAGATTTTGCGCCTGCTGTATCAGAGTCGCTTGATCATTCTGAACCTGGCCCGCTGCAATGTCGACCTGAGCCTGAAAGTCGGACGGGTCGATCTCGAAAAGTAGATCTCCTTTCCGTAGTTGTTGATTATCACGGACCGCAACGTGAATGATCGGCCCGGATACCCGAGGAGCTATACCGACGATATTCGCTCGGACCTGGCCATCTCGGGTCCAGGGGTGCTCAAGGTATCGGAAATACAAAGAGACAGCTGCCCAGACCGCAAGGCCAACAATGATCAGCGTGATTAGACAACTAAATAGTCTCGACTTCACGGAGAGCACATCATTCCAATCAGCGAGCTAAATAGAACGACCAGCCCGACGAAGAAAAGTGGAAGGTTCCAGACGTAGCGAGACAGGCCGGTGTGTTCCATGACCGCCACAACCAGCCAAGCGATCAGGAAGCCCAGTGCCCCGACTATCATTATCCAGGGCACTAATACTTCTGAGAACCTGAGTTCCGGTCGACTCAGTGCTCCTGCGAAGAGACTTAACAATTGCGATATCCCCACCATAAACACCGCGAACCTGTAACCGCCAACCGACTACTGCTAACGGCCAACTACCAACTATTAATCGCTGGTCGCGACATATGGCTTAACCATTTTGCTAGGATCGACCACGCGATCGAATTCCTCTTCGGTTACAAAGCGGAGTTTCAGGGCAGCGTCTTTCAACGTGAGATCGTTATCCATTGCGTAGTGGGCAATCTTCGAGGCCTTGTCGTAGCCAATAACCGGCGCGAGTGCCGTAACGAGCATCAGTGAGCGATCCACATACTCCTTGATCTTCTTCAGATTTGGCTTCGTACCCTCAACCAGAAACTTGCCGAAGTTCGTACAACCATCGGTCATGATGGTGATGGAATGCGTGATGTTGAAGATGATTAACGGTTTGTAGACGTTCATCTCGAGATAACCGCCGGCCCCGCCAAAACCAACCGCCACATCGTTCGCCATTACCTGTACGGCAATCATCGTCAGCGCTTCGGCCTGGGTTGGATTCACCTTGCCCGGCATGATTGATGAGCCGGGCTCGTTCTCCGGGATTAATAGCTCGGCAAAGCCGGCCCTTGGGCCGCACGACATCAGCCGGATATCGTTACCAATCTTGTAGAGTGACACCGCTAGAGTGCGCAATGTGCCGGACAGTTGGACCAGAGCGTCGTGGGCGCCCTGTACCGTAAACTTGTTCGGTGCACTGACAAACGGTAAACCCGTGAGCTTTGCGATCTCGGCAGCGGCTGCCTCAGCAAAACCGGGCGCAGAATTGATCCCGGTACCGACAGCGGTGCCACCGAGTGCGAGCCGATAGACACCTTCCAGCGCATCTTCGATTCGCCCAAGGTCGTCCTGGAGCATACCGGCATAACCGGACCACTCTTGCCCGAGCGTGAGTGGTGTCGCGTCCTGCATATGGGTGCGCCCGATCTTGATCACGCCCTGCCACTCCTCGGCCTTCGCGGCAATCCCGTCATGCAGCGCCTTAACCGCCGGAATCAATTTCTCCTTCGTGTTTACCGCCGTCGCGATATACATGGCCGAGGGAAAGGAGTCATTGGACGACTGCGCCATATTGACGTGATCATTCGGATGAACCGGACTCTTGCTTGCTAGCTGCGTACCGGCAAGCTGGCAGCAACGGTTGGAGATCACCTCGTTGACATTCATGTTAAACTGCGTTCCGCTACCCGTCATCCATACATGCAGTGGGAACATGTCGTGATGCTGGCCGGCCAATATTTCGTCACAAACCTGAACGATCAGGTCGCGCCGCTTTTCGCTAAGCCGTTTGCCCGCAAAGTTCGCGTTGGCGGCTGCTTTCTTTAGAATGGCGTACGCGGTAATCATCTCGCGCGGAATCAGATCCTTGCCGATGCTGAAATGCTCAAGTGAGCGTTGAGTTTGAGCGCCCCAAAGCCGATCAATCGGGACTTTGACTTGGCCGAGTGAGTCCTTCTCTATTCTGACGCCTGTACTATTCAAAACGTTTTCCTTTTTCGTAGCTTCTCACCGATTATCGGTCCTGCTTCCCTACTAAGAGAAACGAACCGATCCATATACATGCGATACTGACTGCGACTCCGACTATGGTATGGACCAGCCGCAGCAACGGCTGTTGCCAGGCATCATGGGGACTCGTTGCTGCGACTACCATTACAACCGTGGTCGTTATTCCCGTTGGCACGATGTCCGCACGCCGGCCCAAAAGCATCATTACCACGGTACCGATGCCAATCACCGCCGCCATACCCAAAGGTTGAAATGGAAATAATAAGAGGTAGAGCAGGCACAACGCAAAGCTAACGCACGTTGCTATCAAAAGCGATAATCCCCTAGAAACGCTGCTGGCGCGGGTATCCCTGAAGACTAACATCGCAGCCACCGCCGCCCACATCCCGCCACGAAAGTCGGGATCTCTGTCGACAAACGGAGCGAGCCCATAGGTGCTGATCCCATAGCTGATAGCAGATGCCATCGCCATCTCCAGTGCATGGATTATATCATCTGGAGACAGCTTTGGCTGCTTCTTCGTTTTCGGCACCGCTTTTACATCAGCGGATACCTGAATCTCGCCTAGGCGGGTAGTTTCGCTGCGATATTCGGACATAATGGTTTTGCCGAGTCACCGACACCAGTTGTTTGCCTAATAGACAGTTAACGCTGGATTATATGCTGCCTTCTGAATACGGACGCATCCGAGCTTAGTATTGCGGATTATACAGTTGTCCCTCGATCCAGGAACGTATGTCATTAGGACGTTTTACCGTCGCTAGATTATTATCAAAGATATACTCCGCCGTTCTAGCTGCGATAGCGACTTCAACCTCCAGGATGTTAGCCTGCGATGGAAACAGCATTCCGTGGCTTCGCTGTTTTGCCGTGACCTGGCCGGCGCTGGCTTCGGCCGCGACGATGAATACCTCGTCGGTAATCCGTTTGGCCCGGGTAGCATACACCGCTAAACCGACGGCCGGGAAGATGTAGAAATTGTTCGCCTGCCCGGGATGGAACGTTTGGCCGTCGAGCTTTACATCCGGGAACTGCACACCCGCAGCATAGAGCGCTTTACCCTTAGACCAACTATAGGCCTGCTCAGCGGTGCACTCTGCCTTTTCCGTCGGATTCGATAGCGCGAAAATGATTGGTCGCTCGTTCACTTTGCTCATTGTTTCCACTACGCGCTGGTTGAAAGCTCCTCCCGTCGTGCTGACGCCAATCAGGATAGTCGGCTTTAATGACTCGATCGTGGCGACCAAATCTTTGGCTGGGGCGTGTTGGTGGGCATAGACCTGTTGTGAAGAGGAAAGATCTTTACGCGATGGCTCGATCAGACCGTTGATGTCGAATAGTGAGATGCGCGCCGCTGCCTTCTCCTTCGTTAGACCCTGCTGCTGCATGGCAGAGGCCAGTAAGTTGGCAATGCCGATCCCTGCCGAGCCGGCACCGAGAAACAGAATGCGTTGATCAACTAGTTTGGCATCCACTATCTGCAGGGCCGTAATCAACCCGGCCAGCGTCACGCTCGCTGTACCCTGGATATCGTCATTGTAGCAAAGAATCTTGTCTTTATATTTCGCCAATAATCGGATCGCATCCGTGCCCTTCCAGTCCTCGAAGTGGATACAACAGCCAGGAAAAACCTCCTGCACTGCCTCTACGAACTCATCGACAAACTCATCCAACTCCTTCTCGGAGGGCGGGAACTGGCGTAGTCCAAGGTAAAGCGGATCAGCCCGCAGTTCGTTGTTGGTCGTGCCAATGTCGAGCAGGACAGGCAGCAGGCAATCCGGCGGAACCGCGGCGCAGGCGGTGTACAGTTGCAGTTTGCCGATCGGAATGCCCATGCCGTTAGCACCGATATCCCCTAAGCCCAGAATGCGTCCACCGGTTGACACACAGATAAATCGGACGTCCTTAACCTGCCAATTACGCACAACTTCCGCGACCCGCCCCTTGTGACGGAACGAAACGTACATACCGCGCGAACGGCGATAGATGTAACCAAATTTCAAACATGCCTCTGCCACCGTCGGATCGTAAACGATAGGCAGAAAGCGCATCGGATCTGACATCAGCAGCTTATAGAATAGGGTCTCGTTCCGGTCGCACAGCCCGATAAGATAAATGTAACGTTCGATATCGGTCGGTTTTTCCTTCAAATGACCGAGCACTCGCTCCAGCTGCCGATCGATGTCTTCGACAGCATCCGGNAGCAGGCCGACCAGGCCGAGCTGTTCTCGTTCCTCGTCGGTGAATGCGGTTCCTTTATTTAAGTTAGGATTATCTAACAACTCCCTACCGCGCGGCGCTGTTTTCGTAATCGGTTGATTCTTTTGCATATTCTATTTGTTTCTATCTCTCAGTGATTTCATTTAGATTTGTCTTTGACCAAGAGTCCTAGGCGGTTAACCCTCCCCGGGTAGCTCAAATTCTTTCCTAACCAAGCGTTTCTGTTAGGCACTCTATTTGCAGCAACGGTTACCGCTATGGATTAAGAGAGATATTCTCGATGGCTCCTCGTCATGCCGGCCCCGACGAAACTACACCTTAAAGGCCTAACTGACTTTGCGATCGCCAACAAATGTTGTCGTAGCCTGCCGCGGAAGAGGTGCGTGAGTGTCAAACTGACCAGGATTCCGGCCCAGAAAAACAATCACTGCCAAGAGCGGTTGAACGCTAGATACCAGTCTTTGTGTTTTACTGCGGCTATAACACAGTTCCCCGTGAGGTGTCCTGTGAATGTACGAGAAGCCGGGTCCTTGTTCAGGACGCGGGTCATTAAGCAGCGATCAGCCGTTTAAGCTGATCTGTAGGCCCGCTCTGCTCAGTCCTGGAGGCTCCTGTAAGTGGTGCTTTCATTGAATTTACATGTCGGATGGAAGTTCATTAAGGTCGTGGAAGAACCGATGCACATCGGCGTAATAGAACGGTCTGAACCCGCCATAGACTGCTTCCCAAGGCGGCGTCGTTGCCAGCAGGGCGTCGAGAAGCGTTTTGCAGATCGCCTCATCGAGGCCCTCGCGCACCACGACCACGGCCGCCGTGCCGCCAACGTAGTCTCCGATAATTTTCGTGTTCTCCGCATTCTTTGGAAGAGACTTCCAAACGTCCTCAAGGACCATGGTCGTCCGCACTTCCTTCGAGACAACGGCGTCAATCTCTCCCTGCCACGTGGGTCCGGGATTGGTCGGCGTGAGCTGCAGGAACTCGTTGAGCTTCTTGCCTTGTCTTTTGAGAAGAATGGCGGGCGGAAAGTAGCTCGATGAGCACGACTTGTTTATGTATCCGTACGTGGCTCCGTATAGATCGTCGAGGCTATTCGCCGGGTCGTCCTTGCGGACGATCAGCAAACTGCGCAGCGCGGTTCCGCCGGTGAATTTCGACGTCGCGATCGCCAAGCCGCGATAGTAGCGATCTCCGTTTCTGAACAGTCGATGGAAGTCTGCGGTGGGGATATAAGCGATGTCGGGATTGTGCGCTGCAATCTCTTCGTCAATATAGACCAGGTCGTTCGTTTGCTCTACGGTGACGCTTGCGGTGGCCAGGATCTCGCTCCACGGTTTCTCACCGGTGGGAAGTCCCAAATTGCTATCTAGCAGGAAGCTTAACCCGCCGTTGGTTCTGTCGCGAGAGCGTTGACTCTGAGGAGTTGTCATAAGTAATTTTTGATAGTTGAACCTCGTTCAGTTGCGGACACTCTGCCGTCGATCCCTTGGACGGACCAATACTGTGTTTCTTGAGCTGACCATGCCTTTTCAGCATGCTGTTTTGGAATAATGGAAATCCTCCATTATGCTTTCACTTTGAGACGACACTACCTCCTAACACACGGGGCTTTCTGTTATAGATGAATATCGCCAGCGTCCCTTGGGCCATCAGCCCGGTTCCTCTGAGATGAATGCCCCTCGCTACCGATGCATTCCCATAGTGAGTCGGTTTTCCAGAGAACGGTAATTCACCAATAAAAAAAACGAATTATAAGCCGCGTTAAGCCGAAGCCATCAGAATATGCCAAGAAAGCATGGCTAACGGAGCCGATATAATATTGGGCCACGCCAAAAGTCGAGGTGAAGCTGTCAGCGTAAACTAGGAGCAGAAAGAGAAATGAGATTGCTAAGGAGAATGATTATGTCCAAGGAGATTCGAAAGGCCGTCATCGATAGCCGCGTCACAATGTTAACCTGGTCTATCGGCCGTACAATCTCGCCACTCCGGTTTCTACTCCGATCGTCGGTTCTGGAGAATTCCACGAACATCGAACTCTACTACGGACAGCACGACGCGGCTAAGCCAGTACTCTCGGGGCATTCATTAACCAGTTAACAAACTGAGCGCTCAGTGCATACGAGCTAAAAGTGTACACCGCAATTTTTTAACTGACTATGTCTAATCTACCCGTTACACCCGTGGACGAAGCAACTTTTGATGAGTCGGTTAGCGATTCGAACGTTCCGGTCCTCGTTGCTTTCTTAGCGAGCTGGTCAGGGCCTTGTCGCATGATCGCGCCGGTTCTCGACGAGATCGGCAAGGAGCAGGCGAACGCTGTTCGCATGCCTGCCTATTTCGACAGTAATCAACAAAAACAGAATGAAACACGTAGAGATCGCTCAGCTCGAAAGCAATTCTCCGTTCGAGCAATGTTTGGGCGCCTGCGCTGGCGGGTGAAGCTCTCTTGCTCCCCGACTGCCACGAAGTGAATTAATTGCCCGAGGTTCAATGGAGCCAATCTTATATATCGAGGAGAGATAAATGTTAGCATCTATCCAATTAGACTGGTTCAGACAACAGGGCTTAACAAGAGGGCTTATCAATGGTGATCAGACAAGAGGGAAATAGTCTCAAAGAACTCGAGGCAATCCAAAAGGTTTTCCCGTTTGCCCCCTCGGCGACAAGCTATGGGATGGGATGGAAGGAACTGCAAGCGCTTCGTTACTGTAATAGTCACATTAGTGAATTGAGTGTGGCGGTCACACCGACGATGCATTTACTCGTCCTGCACGTCCGGCCGCCGGAAAAGATGGACTTGCGCTATGAGGGGGTGAAGCGCGACATGCCCCCTCCGGCGGGTTCAATCGCAGTGGTGCCAGCCGGCAGCTCCGTGCTGGTGCGTTGGCAAGGGAGCATTGACGTGCTCCATGTTTTACTAGAGCCGAGCCTGGTCGCGCGCGTCGCAGGCGAGTCATTCGAATTCGATTCAACCCGGACGGTGGTGCCACCGCTCGATAGCTTGAACGCGCCTGAACTCCGCTCCGCGATGTTGGCTGTGGATGCCGAATTGAGGGCCGGCGGCGGCGGCG
>JGI12627J18819_10000520_pt1 | contig 12807 bp, 9 predicted proteins | sample TexAe_OM1H0_M2_FD_18819 | JGI IMG/M metagenome (IMG submission 18819)
CGTCCTCTTCGTGTTTTTGGTGATGGTAGTCATTAGTGGCCATAGCGGAGCTCCGGCTCACCTCAAGCCTTTGTTCAGCCACACGCCTCTGGTGTCTGTCCTGCTCACACTGCAGATTGTTCCGTACTTTGTTACCGGCTTTGAATCTGTGCCCAAGGTCGCGGAGGAAGCGCATCCCGGCTTTCCTCCGGGCGACTTCTTCAAAGCCATCGCCATGGCGCTCTTGGTCGGCGCTGGCTTCTACGTTTTCGCAGTTGGTGCGGTGTCCTACATCGCGCCGTGGCAAAGTCTGCTTGGTAGGCGATTTGCCACCGCCATCGCTTTCGAGCAAGGTACACATTCGGTTTGGCTCGCTCGTCTTGTTCTTGCCATCTCCCTTGTTGGACTCCTCCAGGTCTTCAACGGCAATTTCGTCGCCGCCACCCGCCTGCTCTATGCGTTCGGTCGCAGAAACACCATCTCTCCCGTGTTCGCCAAAGTGCACACTGTCTACCTCACGCCCACGGTCGCGATTCTCGGCGTTTCCGCGGCAACCCTCGCCGGCCTGTTGCTTGGCGATGCGCTCCTTGTTCCTGTCACTGAGGTCGGCTCCATGGCCCCGGCATTCGGCTGGCTGGCCACGTGCGTATCCTTTTATAGGGTGGAGCCCAGCCCCCGCCTTCGCTTTATCGCCGCCTTCGGCATGGCCGTCTCTTTGTTGCTTGTTCTAATGAAGTTGCTTCCCATGTTTCCGGGGCACTTCTCCTTAGCTGAGTGGATCGCACTCGTCATCTGGCTGGCCCTCGGCCTGCTTCTCCGTCAGCGCGCCTGACCGGCCACGCACAGTGCGTCGTGTATACTTTCCAATGCGCTTCCCGACACCCACGCGATGATTCCTTACCTCCATTTGGGGCCGCTCACCATCCCCACCTTCGGATTAATGGTCGCCCTGGCCTTGATAACTTCCGCCTATATCCTGCAGGCCGATTTCAACCGCCGCGGTTTCAGGGCGGATGCCTTCGCTATGGTCACGGTTGCCGGCCTGATGGGCATTCTTGGCGCCAAGCTCTATCACGTGCTGGAAGATCCCTCTGCTTTTTTCGCAGATCCCTTGCACTTGCTGTTCAGCCGTTATGGCTTCGCCTGGTTTGGCGGATTTCTTGGCGGATTTGGAGCCCTGCTGTTTCTGGCGTGGCGCGAAAAACTCCCGCTCCTCGAATTCCTGGACGCCTGTTCTCCCGCCGCCTCGTTCGGCTACGCCATCGGCCGGATTGGTTGCTTCCTCTCGGGCGATGGCGATTATGGCAAACCCACTTCGCTTCCTTGGGGCATGAGTTTTCCTAACGGGGTCGTGCCCACCACGGAGCGCGTTCATCCCACTCCGCTCTACGAATTCATTGTCTGGTGCGCGATCGGAGCGTTTCTTTGGCACATGGGTTCCAAGGCCGTCAAGGGCCCCAAAGCCCGGGGCGAGATCTTTTGCAATTATCTGATCCTCACCGGCATCGCCCGCTTTCTGGTGGAGATCATCCGCATCAACCCGCCTTGGCTTCTCGGCATGTCCAATGCGCAAGTGGCCAGCGTGCTTTCTATCCTTGCCGGCGCGGTGTTTCTTTGGCGTATTAAAAGCCAATACCACGCGCTGAAAAAAGAGCATCGCATCGTTGAACATATTTCTTCCCGTGGTGATGTGCTCCAGCCCGAGTATCATCGCCCCACTCCCGAATGTCCGCACCCCGAACGGTGGCACATGTACGACTCCATGAGCGCTGAAATGGAAGTTCTCGACTTTCTGAAAGCGGTGGTCACCACGATCAAGCCGGAACTCGTCGTCGAGACCGGCACATTCTCCGGCCTCAGCACACTGCGCATCGCCGAGGGCCTGAAGGAGAATGGCGTCGGCCGCGTGATCACCTGTGAGTTGGATAAGAAAGTCTACGACGCCGCGACGAAACGCTTTGCTGAATCCGGCCTCGCCCAATGGATCGAGGCGCGCAATGAATCCAGCCTCGATATGAACGTACCCGGCCGCATCGACATGCTTTTCTGCGATAGCGACGCACCGTTGCGGGAAAAGGAAGTTCGCCGCTTTCTTCCGCAGATGAACCCGTACGGAATCATCCTCATGCACGACGCAAGTTCGTCAATGAAAATTGTGCGCGAAGCCGCGCTTCGTCTCGAGGCCGAAGGCCTCATCTCCGTACTGCTGCTAGCCACCCCGCGCGGCCTCGCCATGGCCCAAAAGCGCGCCGGCCGCAGCTAAGAATATTTACAAGAAGTAAGCTTGGAAACGCCGTCGAATGCGGAATCAAAGCTCAAAACTCGCTCGATTCCATGATGCTGCATGACCGAGAGATGTATACCATCACGGGCGGACAGCTGCCAGTAGGCCAGGACAATCTGTTTTGCTCGATCCGCCACGGCCCGGTCAAGCGCGAGCACTTCATCCACGGTCCTGCCAAGGCGAGCGCCTGTCGGACCCATTCAGCTATTGATAGAATGAGTGAGTCTGTCTGACTCATATCAATGAGTCAAGAAATCACTCGAGCATTTGGCGCAGCACGTACTGCAGGATTCCGCCGTGCCGGTAGTAGCTGACCTCTTCGGGAGTATCCACGCGCATAACCGCCTTGAACGTTTTTACCTTACCATCTGGAGACCTGGCATGCACCGTGGCTTCTTTTCGCGGCGCCAATGTCGCCACGCCTTCAATATCAAACACCTCATGCCCCGTCAACCCGAGTGACTCTCGATTTTCTCGTGCCTTGAATTCCAGCGGCAACACACCCATACCCACCAGGTTGCTCCTGTGTATCCTCTCGTAGCTTTCGGCTAGCACTGCGCGAATCCCCAGCAACCTCGTGCCCTTCGCCGCCCAGTCCCGCGAAGATCCGGAGCCATACTCTTTTCCCGCGATCACCACCAGTGGCACGCCGTCTTCGCGATATTTCACAGATGCGTCGTAAATGTACATTTTCTCGCCGTCCGGCAAATGCAGCGTCCAACTTCCTTCGGTTCCTGGCGCAAGTTGATTCCGCAGCCGTATGTTGGCAAATGTTCCGCGCATCATTACTTCATGATTGCCACGCCGGGCGCCGTAGGAGTTGAACTCGTGCGGCTTCACGCCGTTGGCGATCAGATATTTTCCCGCCGGTGAATCCACGGCAATCGACCCCGCAGGAGAAATGTGGTCCGTGGTGACGCTATCGCCGAGCACCGCCAGCACGCGGGCCCCGCGAATGTCCATCAGCGCCGGCGGCGTCTTCGGCATGTTCTCAAAATACGGCGGCATTTTGATGTATGTCGATTTCGCATCCCACCGGTAAAGATCTCCTGCCGGCACCGGCATGGCTTTCCACCGCGCATCGCCTTCAAACACTTTGCTGTATTCCTTGCGGTATTGCTCGGTCGAAACAGCCGAACGCACCGTGGCTTCTACTTCCTGCGCCGATGGCCAGATTTCGCGCAAATACACGGGCTTGCCGGCCTTGTCCGTACCCAATGGTTCGCTTGTCAGGTCCATATCCATGCGGCCTGCCAGCGCATACGCCACAACCAGCGGCGGCGAAGCGAGGTAGTTCGCTCGCACCAGCGGATGCACGCGTCCCTCAAAATTGCGGTTGCCGCTCAGCACCGCTACCGCCACCATATTGTTTTCTTTAATCGCCGCTCCTATTGGTTCCGGCAGCGGCCCGCTGTTGCCGATGCAGGTGGTGCATCCATAACCAACAAGATGAAACTTCAGCCGCTCGAGGTAGTTCATCAAGCCNGAGGCCTGCAAATAATCCGTCACCACCTTCGATCCTGGCGCCAGGCTCGTTTTCACCCACGGTTTCACCTGCAGCCCGCGCTCTACNGCCTTCTTGGCTACCAGCCCCGCGCCCAGCATCAATGACGGATTCGAAGTGTTCGTGCAGCTCGTAATCGCCGCGATCACCACGGCCCCGCTCGAAAGCGGGAACGCATCGCCGTTGTTCTTCACCGAAACTTCCGTACAAGGCGTGCCTTCTACCACTTTCCTGAACGAAGCCTTTGCATTTTTCAACGCCACACGATCCTGCGGTCGCTTTGGCCCGGCAACCGTCGGCTCCACACTTCCCAAATCCAGTTCCAGCTTGTCGCTGAATGCCGGGTCGGCCATTGCGTCCGTGCGGAACAGTATCTGCTCTTTGCAATACGCTTCCACCAGCGCGATTTGTTCATGGCTCCGCCCGGTGAAATGCAGATAAGCCAGCGTTTCATCGTCGACTGGGAAAAAGCCCATTGTCGCGCCGTATTCTGGCGCCATGTTCGCGATCGTGGCGCGGTCCGGCACACTCAGACTCGATAGGCCCGAACCATAAAACTCCACGAATTTTCCAACCACGCCTTTTTTCCGCAGCATTTCCGTCACGGTCAGTACCAGGTCCGTCGCCGTCGCACCCTCGCGCAACCGCCCGTGCAGCTTGAACCCCACCACTTCCGGCACCAGCATTGATAGCGGCTGGCCCAGCATCGCCGCCTCCGCCTCAATCCCTCCCACTCCCCAGCCAAACACGCCAAGCGAATTCACCATCGTCGTGTGCGAATCCGTTCCCACCAGCGAATCGGGAAAAGCCTCCAGGCGATTCCCGTTCGGCATTGAACAAACCACGCGCGCCAGATACTCGATGTTTACCTGATGGCAGATTCCCGTATCCGGCGGCACCACCTTGAAATTCCGGAACGCTTCCTGCCCCCACCGCAAAAACTGGTACCGCTCGACGTTGCGTTGGAACTCCAGTTCGGCGTTCATCCCGAATGCATTCACGTTGCCGAAGCTGTCCACTTGCACGGAGTGGTCGATCACGAGTTCCGCGGGAAACAGCGGGTTAATCCGTTTCGGACTGCCGCCCATCTTCTGCATTGCTTCGCGCATCGTGGCCAGGTCCACTACCGCTGGCACCCCCGTAAAATCCTGCAGCAGCACCCGCGCCGGCGTGAACGCGATTTCTTTCTGCGCCACCCCCGGTGCCCACTTCGCCAGTGCCTCAATATCGCCGGCTTGCACGAAGCGCCCGTCTTCACAGCGCAAAAGATTTTCCAGCAGAATTCGAAGAGAGAAGGGAAGTCTCTCCAGGCGAGTCAGGCCCTGTGTTTCCAGTTTTTCCAGGCGATGAACTTCAAACGGCTGTGCGCCTACATTTAGTTTGTCGCGGGTATTGAAGGAGTTTGCTGCGGAGATAGGCATACGAAACTTCCTTTCAGCTGTTGGGTAAGCCTCTATGATAACCGAAATTCCCGTAAGGGGCGGGAACGCTATAATGGAGGACTGTGAAGATCGTTCTGATCTCGACCTACGAACTGGGCCGCCAGCCGTTCGGCCTGGCTTCGCCCGCGGCGTGGCTGCGCAAACGCGGTCACCAGGTCACCTGTCTCGACCTGTCACGCCAGCCGTTGAACGAACCGGCTCTGCGCGGGGCCGGGCTCATCGCGTTTTACGTCCCGATGCATACGGCCACGAGGCTCACGCTGGAACTCGTCGAGCCGATCCGTCGCATCAATCCCAAAACCCATTTCTGCGCCTACGGCCTCTATGCCGCAATGTGCGCGGAGAGTTTTCGCGCTCACGGCATCACCAGCCTGCTCGGCGGCGAATTCGAGCAAGCGATGGTGGATCTTGCCGAACAGCTTTCCGGCCTTTCCGCTTTTCCGCAGATTCATCCTCTCGATTCACAAATTTCGCTGGCGCGCCTCCGCTTTCTCACTCCTGACCGTTCCGACCTTCCTCCGCTTCGTTCCTACGCGCATCTCGTTTTGCCTTCCGGTGAACACCGCACCGTCGGCTATACCGAAGCGAGCCGCGGCTGCAAGCATCTCTGCCGCCATTGCCCGATCGTTCCCGTGTACAACGGCGTTTTCCGTATCGTTGATCGCGACGTCATTCTCGCGGACATTCGCCAACAGGTTGCGGCCGGCGCCCAGCACATTACCTTCGGTGATCCCGATTTCTTTAACGGCACAGGCCACGCCATTCCTCTCGTCGAAGCCCTGCACCGCGAATTTCCCCGGCTCACCTACGACGTAACCATCAAAGTCGAACACCTCCTGCGGAGTGCGGATCTCTTGCCCATCCTCCGCCAGACCGGCTGCCTTTTCATCGTCTCTGCGGTGGAATCGCTTGACGATTCCGTGCTGCGCAAGCTCGACAAAAATCACACCCGGGCGGATTTCTTTCGCGTCGTCGAAAATTGCTTCCGCTCGGGCCTTACTCTTCAACCCACTTTCGTCCCTTTTAGCCCATGGACCACCATAGAAAGCTGCCTCGATCTCTTCCAGCAACTGCATCGTCTCGATTTGGTGGAAGCCGTTGCGCCCATCCAACTCGCCATCCGCCTGCTCATTCCTGCAGGCTCCAAACTGCTCGAATTGGATGACGTGCGCAAGCTCGTCGGTCCCTTCGANGCCAACGCCCTCGTCTACCCCTGGAAAAACGCGAACCCGGCCGTCGATGCGCTCTGTGAAGAGCTTCAGGAAATTGCTGCCACCAGTGAAAAGCTGAAACGCGGCCGCACGGCGACCTTCGAGCGAATGTGGCATGCGGCTGAATTTGCGGCGCATCAAACCGCGGAAGAGCGGGTCGGTCCTCACCTGCCTTCGCGCGCAACCGTGCCCTTTCTCAACGAGCCCTGGTATTGTTGAGCCGAGCCGACTCGGGACCAGTTGGTCCCCATCGCTAAGGCCAAGGAAGCCGTTCGCCAGGCCGAAACATTTTTGTAGCTGGCTGCGCTTTTCTTCAGGACGCCTCTTCACAGGTTGCGGAAAATCATCCCCGATAAGTGTCATCCCGAGCGGAGCGGGGGATCAGCTTTTCGAAAGCCGCGTGAAAAAGCAATTCCTCGGGCAACTACATTCCCTCGGAGTCACAGGCCTTCACGCGTGACGATTCTCTCTTTGTTAAACTAGATTTGATGACCACACAAAAACGCGCCCTTCTCTTCGCCACGAAGTTGGGCTACCAGACTCGCTCTTTTAACGCCGCCGCTCAAAAACTAGCCGTAGAACTCGCCTTTGTCACCGACCGCTGCGGGAGGCTCGATGATCCCTGGAACGACCAGGCGCTCGCCGTGCATTTCGAAACCCCGGAGGCCGCGGCCGGCGCTGTCCTCGAAGCGCAGCGCGGCTTGCACCTCGATGGGATTCTCGCTCTGGGCGATCGGCCCGTGCCTGCCGCAGCCTATGTCGCGCGTGGTTTAGGCCTGACGTACAACCATCCCGCCAGCGCTGAAACCTGCCGGAGCAAGCTCCGCATGCGCGAAGTGTTCCGCGCTGCGGGTCTCCCCGTCCCTTGGTTCCGCGGTGTCACGCTGAATCCGATTCCCGAACCTGCTCTGCTCGGTATCCAGTATCCCTGCGTGTTGAAGCCGCTTTCTCTCTCCGCAAGTCAGGGCGTCGTGCGCGCCAACAACCGCGATGAGTTCTTGACGGGAGCAGCGCGGCTGAAGCGTTTGCTTGATTCGGCGGAAGTTCGTGCCACCCGCGAACCGAATCTCGGTCACATGCTCGTGGAAGGTTATCTGCCCGGCAGGGAAGTGGCGGTCGAGGGATTGCTCACCGAAGGGAATCTCCGAATTCTTGCGGTTTTCGACAAGCCTGATCCGCTCGAAGGCCCTTATTTCGAGGAATCCATTTACGTGACGCCGTCGCGCCTCGCCAGCGGGCAATTGCAGGCCATTGAGCGCTCCTTACTCAGCGCTGTCAGAGCCCTTGGCCTGACTCACGGCCCGCTGCACGCGGAATTTCGCTTGAATGATCACGCAGTATGGTGTCTCGAAGTCGCTCCCCGTCCCATCGGCGGCCTCTGCGCGCATGCGCTGCGGTTTCAGATGCCCGGCCAGAGCGGAACTATCACTCTCGAGGAACTCTTGCTGCGTCATGCCTTGCAAATGCCCGGCCGCGATGCTCCGCGCGAAGAAGCCGCCTCCGGTGTGATGATGATTCCCGTGCCGCGAAGCGGAATCTTCGAAAAACTTGATGGCGAGGAAGTCGCTCTCCAGGTTCCCGGCATCACGGGCCTGGAAATTACGGCGCGTCTCCACGACTACATTGCCGCTTGGCCGGAGGGATCAAGTTATCTCGGCTTTCTGTTCGCCCGTGCTGCAGAGCCCTCGGCCGTCGAAGCCGCTCTTCGCCAGGCCCACTCCAAACTCGCGTTCACTCTCACGCCGCGCCTCCCCGTCGAACATCCGCTGTCTCACGCGCTGCCACCCACTGATGACTTATAAACACGAAAGGCGCCCCATCTTCGCCGAGGCGCCCTAAAGGCTCAAAGGTTGTGACTTATAGCTAAAAACTATCCTTTCGCCTTTGGCGGCACGTATCCTTCCGGCAGTTTCGCGCCTTCCCCGAAAAAGAACTGTTCCATCTGTTCTTCCATGATTTTCTGTGAATTTGGATCCAAGGGGTTCAGGCGGTATTCGTTCATGATCATCTTCGAATGTTCCAACCAAAGCTTCCAGGCGTCTTTCGAAACATTCTCATAAACCCGCTTGCCCAATTCGCCCTTCCACGGAGCCCGTTCCAGCCCAGGCAACTCTCTGCCAAACTTGACGCAGTGCACCATGCGCGTGCCCGGCTTCACCGGTTCGCTTGGCGTTGGTATCGGTTCACAGGACTCGTTTGCCATTCGCCCCTCCCACCTAGGTCTATTCTCCGCTAATGCATCTCTCACTTGCAACCTAGCCCGGATAAGCCCGGATACAAGTACTCTGTGCCGTAGAAAAGCACCACATATCCGGTAGCTACCCGGACGTGCTGCCAGGTTCTTCTTCTTTCCGACTTCGTATTCCGGCCCTTACCGCTTTCGGGCCTCTCTCCACCGAATACTACAGTTACCACTTTCGTCCCGGCTTTCCCAAAGGTCTACTACATCGCTCTCGCCGCCGATTCTTCCGTTGACTTGGCCATTCCGGGTGCTCCCCTATTCCTTTTCCCAATTGCATCGGGCTCTCGTTCTCGGAGAAATCGCTGCCCTCGCCAGTGCGGACCGCTTCGTCATCCGCATGCATCTCTCCAGTCTGCCCGAATCCCTCCATCACCTGGACCGCCTCTTCGAAAAGGTTCTACGCAGATTTCGCGTTTGACCCTCCCATTTTCTTCTTCCGTCCCATACCTCTTATCTGATATTTCTCAATGTCTTGCCTTGGAGGAATTCCCGTGCCTGCGATTACTTCTCTCTTCTGGGATGTTGGCGGCGTCATCCTCACCAATGGCTGGGATCACCAGTCGCGCATGGAAGCTGCGCGGGCCTTTGGCCTGGACTGGGAAGAATTTCGCGAGCGCCACGACCTCTCCTTCCCCGCCTTCGACTCCGGACAAATCACCCTCAACCAGTATCTCGATCGCACTCTCTTCTACCGGCCCCGGCCTTTCACCCGCGAAGAGTTCACCGCTTTTATGTTTGCTCAATCCCGGGAATACCCCGAGACCCGCGCCGTCCTCTCCTCCGTTGCCCGCACCGGCAAATACTTCGTCGCTTCCATCAATAACGAGCCCCGCGAACTCAACAATTACCGCATCGAGGCTTTCGGCCTGCGCAAGGATTTCCAGGCCTTCTTCAGCTCCTGTTACCTCAATGCCCGCAAGCCGGAAGAGACCATCTATCGCATCGCACTCGAAGTCACCCAGCGTCCTCCCGAAACTGCCGTGTTCATCGACGACCGCACCCTCAACCTCGAAAATCCCAGGCGTCTCGGCATGCATGTCGTTCACCACCAGACCGCCGAGCAGCTCCGCAACGACCTGCGTGCGCTCGGGATTGAGGTATAGTCTTGGGGCGGATTTGCATCAAAGACACGGCTTCGCCATTCCCGGAGGGAGTTCATGCCTGAAGAGACCGCACGTTCCGGATCCATCTATGGTGCAACTGCCGATCCCTGCACCGTTATTCTGTTTGGTGCTTCGGGCGATCTTGCCAAGCGCAAGGTCATTCCCGCCATGTACGATCTTGCTCAGTACAACTCTCTCGGCGAGTGTTACGCCATCATCGGCTTTGCCCGAACGCCTATGACCGACGAAACCTTCCGCAACGTTGTCGGCGAAGCTGCCAAAACCATTTCCGAGGTTGGCCCCATTGATCCGGAGAAATGGAATGCCTTCGCCTCCAACCTTTATTACACGGAAGGCGATTATTCCGATCCCGATTCCTATGCTCGCCTGGTGCGCCGTCTTTCCGAGCTCGATGCCGAAAAAAAGCTCTGCGGCAACCGCCTCTTTTATCTCTCTACGCCGCCGGAGGTTTATCCGGACATTGTCGAGCAGTTGGGCCGCGCGGGTTTGGCTCGGACAAGCACTCCCAACGCCTGGGTGCGCATCATCATCGAAAAGCCCTTTGGCCGCGACCTTGCCTCGGCCAAAGAGCTCAACAAAATTGTTCTGAATGTCTTCGAAGAGAAGCAGGTTTACCGCATCGATCATTACCTCGGCAAAGATACGGTGCAAAACCTTTTGGTGCTGCGCTTCGGCAATGGCATCTTCGAACCTCTTTGGAACCGCAACTACGTCGATCAGGTCCAGATCACCGCTTCCGAGACTCTCGGCGTCGAGCGCCGCGGCGGCTTTTATGAAACTGCCGGCGCTCTCCGCGACATGATCCAGAGCCATGTTCTTCAACTCACTTCCCTCGTGTCCGTCGAACCGCCCGCCTCCTTCGATGCCACCGCCGTCCGCAACGAAAAGCTCAAAGTCCTGCAGTCGATTCGACCCTTCAATCTCGAAATGGTCGCCCAATGGGTTGTCCGCGGCCAATACGGCCCCGGCAAGATCGGAGACAAACCCGTCCCGGGCTACCGCGAGGAACCTGGCGTCAAGCCCGACTCCCGCACCGAAACTTTTGTGGCCATGCGCCTTCTCATCGACAATTGGCGCTGGGCCGGCGTACCCTTTTATCTCCGCACGGGAAAGCGGCTGGCCAAACGCAGCACCGAAATCATGATTCAATTCAAGCGCGCGCCCCACATCGTCTTCCGCGAGCGTGAAGTCGAGCCCAACCGCCTCATCCTCAACATTCAACCGGAAGAGGGCATCTCCGTCTCCTTCGGCGCTAAGCGCCCCGGCACCGAAATGAGCATCGGCAACGTAACGATGAACTTCAGCTATAAGGAGGGCTTCGGTGGCAGCTCGCGCAGCGCTTACGCCACGCTGTTGAACGACTGTCTCCGTGGGGATGCCACTCTGTTTGATCGCGGCGATTCCGTCGAGGCCGCATGGGCCCTCGTCGACCCCATCTTGGATGTTTGGAGCGCCGCCAAGACGGCCGGTGTCCCTGTCTACCCCGCGGGCACCTGGGGTCCCAAAGAATCCGATCAACTACTCGAAAGAGACGGCCGACAGTGGTATAACCCTTAAAACGGTTTAATATAGAAGTTCCTTGGAGGCATGGTGATTCTCGCTGGCGACGTCGGCGGTACCAAATGCAATCTGGCCTTGTTCGCGGAAAAAAATGGAAAGCTCGAAGTCGTCTTTCGCGAACGCTTTGCCAGCAAGGAATTTGCTCAGTTTGACCTCATCATCAAGGAATTTTCTCGGCGCGCCGCCCCTTATCTCGGGTCAGATAAAATCCGCGCTGCCGGCTTTGGTGTCGCCGGCCCGGTCATCAACAATCGCATTCATGCCACCAACCTGCCCTGGATTGTCGACGCTGAAACCCTTTCCCGCGAAGTAGGCGTTCAGTCCATCGTTCTCGTCAATGATTTGGGCGCCACCGGCCACAGCCTCGAGCACCTCCCGCCCGAAGATTTTTGCGTTCTCAATACCGGCAAGCCTCTCCCCGGAGCTTCGCGCGCTCTCCTCGCCGCAGGCACCGGCCTCGGCGAAGGTATTCTCTTCTGGGATGGCACGCGCTACAAGGTCGTGCCCAGCGAAGGCGGTCACTCGGATTTCGCTCCGCGCACCGATCAGCAGATCGACCTCCTCAAGTTCATGCGCCATCGCTACCCTCAGGTCAGCTGGGAACTCATCCTTTCCGGCCGTGGCTTCCGTACTATCCATGAATTCCTCGCGCCCAGTGTCAGTCATCCTATCTTTGAAGATCCCGATGCCGATCCCGCTCCCTTCATCACCAAGGGCGGCCTCGATAAATCCTGTCCAATCTGCGTCCAAACCTTGGATCTCTGGACCTCCGTCTACGGCGCCGAGGCCGGCAATCTTGCGTTGAAAGTCCTCGCTCTTGGCGGCGTCTACGTGGCCGGCGGCATCGCCGTAAAAATCCTGCCAAAAATGACGGACGGCACCTTCTTCAATTCCTTCAAAGACAAATGGCATTTCACGAATATGCTCGCGGACGTCCCTCTCTCCATCGTCCTCAACGAATCCGCTCCCTTGATCGGCGCAGCCTACGAAGCCTACGCCTCCCTCAAGCAATAGCTCAACCGGCCTTGGCTGGCCTTTTTTGGAGTGCGGCAGCCTGCCTACCGCAGGCCGGCTTGCAGCCGCTTTTGAGGTGTCGGCATTTGCGCCAGCGTCGCCGTGCAGTAGTCGCCTCCCCGGGCACTTAGCACCTGCTGGCCGGGCATCCGGGCTTTTCTAGGGCCCGCCAGGCAAGAGGCAATCAGTCCTTCCTGGCAGGTTCAAACCGCCAAGGCCCGGTTCAGCGAGGTATTTCGCCGGGCCCGCACAGGAGGTCCCCAACCCATCACACGTCAGGGCAAAGAAGCTGTTGTGATGATTTCCAACGAAGCTTACAACCACCTTGTCAATCGGTCGCGACAGCCAAAGAGCATCGTTGAGTTCTTCCGGGAGTCGCCCCTGGCCGGGGTTGAGCTCAACTTGGAGCGCGGCAAGGATGAGCGTAGAAACGTCGAGCTATGAGCG
>JGI12627J18819_10000521_pt1 | contig 12788 bp, 10 predicted proteins | sample TexAe_OM1H0_M2_FD_18819 | JGI IMG/M metagenome (IMG submission 18819)
TCGCGCGAGCTCTTTTCAAGAATCGGCGCATTCTTGTTTTCGATGAAGCCACGAGTGCTCTCGACACCGAAAGCGAACGGGCGATCCAACAGAATCTAAATGAGATCCTCAAGGATCGCACAACCATGATCATCGCGCATAGATTAAGCACCGTACGCAATTCAGATGTAATCGTAGTAATGGATCGTGGCGTCATTCGCGAGGTGGGGAATCATCATAGTCTCATGGAACAGAAAGGGCTCTATTACTTTCTCTGTACCCAGCAAATCGCAACTTGAGGTTATTACTGAGTTAACCTAGAGCAAAAAAAAAGAGCGAAAGGACAACTACTGTGGCGACGAAAAAGAAAACTGCAGGAAAACCAAAAGTTAAAGTTAATCGCCTCAAAGTCAAGAAGGAAAAAGTCTCTGAAGTCACCGATAAAGAGGCCAAGAAAATTCGGGGAGGCTCGCTACCCGAGGCCCGAGGTCCACGTCGTTACTCTTGATTAGTTGTTAGAAGTAGCGCAACTCAGCGTTTTAGCGGAAGCCTCGCTCCAGGTTGTCAGTGGCGACTGAGCGCTTTGGCTTCCACTTATTCGTGTATGCACCATTCGGCAGTCACCCTAATCGACATGCCGTGGTCCATGCTGAACTCACCTTCGATTCAGCTTGGCACGTTGAAGAGTGTCCTTCGCCGCTCTGGTATTGTCGCGACGGTTTGTTCCTTCAACCTCGCTTTCATAGGCCACATCCGTGAAAACGAAAATCCGAGCTTGGCTGATGGTCCGCTTTGTATTCAGGATTACAAAGATATTGCTGAAACCTTTTACTACCTCGGACTCGGTGACTGGGTCTTTGCCGTTCCTCCATTTCGTACTCTGAATAAAGAACACGATGGTGGCTATACCGAGTACTTCCTCAACAATGGTGGAACCGAGGATATTCTCAGTAAGGCTCGCCGAATGAGAAATCTCGTTCCTTCGTTCCTCGAACGATGTGTGAACGAGGTCCTCGCGACTAATCCAAAAGTAGTCGGCTTTACAACAACCTTCAGTCAAATTGTGCCATGTCTCGTTTTAGCGAAACTCCTCAAGCGTCACAAGCCATCAGTACATATTGTGTTCGGGGGTAGTAATTGCGATGGGCCCATGGGAGTCGCACTCCAAAAAGCGTTTCCATGGATTGACATCGTAGTCCGTGGTGAAGCGGAACACGTGATTGGACCATTGTTTTCAGATCTGACATCCGCTATGGATATTCAACCGCATCCGGGGCTTTGCTACTGGCAAGAGGGAGAACAAATTGTCAATGAGATGCAGGACAGTCAATTGGCCCAAATGGATGAGGTGCCAATGCCAGATTACGACGAGTATTTTGAACGTCTGCAAGTGAATTCTTATCGGGCCGAGCTTACCCCGTTGATAAGTATTCCGTTCGAGAGCGCGCGCGGTTGCTGGTGGGGTGCCAGGAAGCATTGCACTTTCTGTGGTCTGAATGGTTCGACAATGAGATTTCGCAGTAAAGCTCCTGAAACAGTTCTAAAGGAGTTATTGATACTTGCGCGTCGACACGGTCACCTTGATTTTCATGCGGTCGACAACATCGTGGATATGCATTACTTCCGCGATTTCCTGCCACGCTTGCGTGATGCTGGGTGCGATTTTCGTTTGTTCTACGAAACCAAGGCAAATCTGAAAAAGCAGCATTTACGTTCTATGCGGGAGTCAGGCGTACTGGGCATTCAACCGGGCATCGAGAGCCTGAGTACGCCAATTCTAAGATCGATGGATAAGGGCGTGTCTGCGTTGCAGAATATACGACTCTTAAAGTGGTGTTCCGAATTTGGCATCACACCGAGCTGGAACTTTATTTATGGTTTCCCAAAAGAAGACCCTGAAGAATATGGGCGGATGGCCAAGCTGATTGAGTCTCTCACACACTTGATCCCACCACAGAGTGTGACGCCGCTTCATTTAGAACGTTTTAGTCCATACCATCAGCGACCGGATAAATATGGTTTGGAGATTATTGGACCAAAGATGAAAGCCTACTATCATCTGGTTTATCCGCAGGGTGATGCGTCGCTTCTGAATGATCTGGCTTATAGCTTCGAATTTCGGTACGACGATGGTAGAAATCCAAAAGCTTATGTTGCACCGCTGCAGCAGAGCGTTGAGGTTTGGCGTAAGCACTATATCGAGGGTTCAAATCTGACTTATCGACGCGGTCCGGGCTTCCTGCGGATTAGTGATCGCCGGCCCATTGGTGGTGGCTGTGATTATTCGCTAGAGGAGGTTGAAGCCTATATCTATCACGCCTGCGATGAAGGCCAAACTTCATCTGTTCTTTACAGAATGTTGCAGACGGACGGATACACGGACATTCAGCAAGAGGATGTGGAGGATTTCCTTCGGGAGATGACGCGTCTTAAGCTCATGTATGAGGAAGACGGTTGTTATCTGTCGCTAGCGGTGGCCGTAAGCGATACAACGCACAGTCGCCCCGATAGTGTTATAAAGGCACAGAACTCCACCGATGGGATCTATCCGTTAGTGCATGCTGAGTCTAAATGACTACATTGCCTTGACCGTGAATGAACAGTCGTTGAGTCTCCAGGAAGTCTTAACGTTTGTTAAGTGGCGCGGCCTGAAACCATTTCTTCAACAAGCTACCGACATTCTTTTGATTCGTGAAGGGGCAGCAGAGCGTGGTATTAGCGTAACTCCCGAAGAACTTCAGCGCGCTGCGGACGATTTTCGACTCGCCCGGGATCTTGAAGATGTTGAGGCGACCGAGACTTGGCTACTACAAAACTATCTCACTTTCGAAGAATGGGAAGAGATTCTGGAATTCGAGACATTGCGGCAAAAACTAATACAGGTCTTGGTCGCAGACAAAGTGGAGAGACATTTTGCTGAGAACCGTCTGTTATTCGATACGGCTGTGATTTCACATTTAGTTGTCGAAGATGAAGGTGTCGCAAGCGAGCTTCGAGCTCAGATTATCGACGACGAAGTAGACTTCCACTTGTTAGCGCGCCAACATTCGATTGATAAAAATACGCGCATGGCTGGCGGATACGTTGGGCTAGTCGCTCGTCCAGGTATGGACGCGGAAGTCGAGTCTGGCGTGTTCGGCGGAAAGCCAGGAAAAGTTGTTGGACCAATTCATACGAGAGACGGATGGGAATTAATAAGAATCGAGTCACTGCATCCTGGAGAACTTAACATCGAGACGCGACAAAAGATCGAGGCTTCAATCTTCGAAGAGTGGTTGAAAAAAAGGCGTGAAAAAGCTCGAATTGAATGCCCGCCGCTAGAAGGCGAGTCGGAAGATTCACAATAAGTGTTTTCGCTACTTGTTAGAATCAGTTGCATGACCGTACTAAGAGAACACACATCCCGGTAAGGTTCACTTTGAGCTCGAAGATGGGATAGTCGGCCCAGCCGGTGAAACACATTGCGAGCGCTGCGTGTGCTCAGATGGTACGAGCAGTCCACTACGCGAGCGCGGTCATTGTTGCGTTCGGCTTATGCTTTGGCACAATTCGCGGCACAGTAAATCGGACTATCAGATTGCTCTTTTGTAACTGACGCACGTGGCGGGTGCGGTGACGAAGGTGCAAATTCAGTCGATTCGAAGCAACGCCTTATTGCTCATCACGCCCCGCACACTAATGCTTACGTTGACATTTCCCACTCCGACGAGCGTGTCAGGAAGGCGCACAGTCACTTGCGAAATCCAGCTCAGGTTCTTGACACGAGCTGTTGACTCACTCAACAGGTCGAAGACGTGCTGTTGAGAATCTTCCACGTGCACTTTGACGAACGGCGAGTCGGCCGGTTCTAGCGTGAGGCCAACGACAAAGAGAGTGATTCGTGTGTGTCCATCGGCAGCGAAGTTGTGTGTCGTGGTGACGTTGAAAGGCTCACTCTTATGAGTGACCGAATCGAGTGCCGCAGCGCGTCCAGTGTTGTTAGGCACGAGCAGCAAGGGGGTAGGGGGTTCGTTGCCCACACGGCCTTGGCCGAAGGAAAGGTTGTCTATGACAACGTCTGGTGTAGGCTCAGGAAAATCAAGAGAGATGGTCAGAGTTTGGATGGTTTGATCGGAGACAAAGCCGACGAAGCGTGAAGCATCCGACGGGTTCATGGTCACACTTTCTCCAGTCGAAGTCGTGACGATCATCGGCGCCCCGAACTGATCACAACCGACTGCAGTAATACCAGGTGGCAGAAAGATCGTCAAAACCGTGATCTCGCCCGCCGATCGTCCAAGCAGCGCTTTCGTCGACAGATTTTGTAATGGGATGATTTGCGGGGATCCGGCAAGATTTTGAAAGCGGATGCCGTCAATCACCGGATTGATTTCAAAGTTCGGTAACACTGACTCGAAGTCAACTGTATTGAGATTTTGAGAAGCAGCGTTGAAGGCAGGGCGATCACGAAACACGGAAGCTACAGCCGGATTGGATGACACACAACACACCCAGACGACCGCGGCAGCTAAACTGAAGAGCCTCGTTTCGACGCAACCCTTTCGCATGGCGGAAGACATTCTATGACTGTCGTGACTCTTACTCAAACCAAATTCCTGACTACTACTATCTAATTATGTGTTCGGTTTCGCTTTAATTCTCGCTGCCCGCGTCGTGTCTTTTTTTGCCTTGCCATTTCTAGCAGCGCTACGGAGTGTTCTTCCAGAGACGGCTCCAGCATTTCGAAGTATCTCTACAATGTCTTCGCGAAACGTATCAATTTTCATTGCGTGGTCAAGCGCCGTCCGCCCTTTTTTGTCTTTGATATTGACGTTAGCCCCAGCTTCAATGAATTGTGCGGTTGTATCTGGATAACCCATGGTACTCATTAACGGTGTCAGTCCTTCCTTGTCCTGCGCATTGATGTTTGCTCCAGCCGATATTAGTGTCTGTAAGATCCGCGGGTAGGGACTGCAATTCGCGAATGACAAGGGTGTCACGCCGATGGAGTTCCTCGCATTAACGTTGGCCCCGTGATTCACGAGATACACAACTCTGTCCTCATCGCAACCCATAACTGCATGCATCAGCGATGTCATCTTGATATGGTCCGAAACATTCACATCGGCCCCCGCTTCAACCAGGACTTTAACGGTGGCGATTTCAGTTGCGTAGAAGAGAGCGTGCTGACCAAATTTATCCTTGAAGTTAACGTCGGACCCACTTGCCATTAGCCGTTGAACCAAATCAATTGGTCCCGCAGACACGGCTGACATAAAGGGTGTTCTCCCATAGATCGAAGCCGCACCTGGGTTAGCACCTGACGACAGTAAGAAATTAACCAGTGCTTCACACTTGTTTTCAATGGAATACTTGAGGACAGTATTTCCTTCGGCGTCCTTTGACTCTACGGATTCACCATTCGCGATGAGGCTGGTGACAGTGTCGAGGCTACATTTCGTAGCCGCTAAGATAATTGCAGGCTTAGGACTCTCAGGTACTTTCTTGCAGTTGCAGTCTTTCTTTTGAGCGCCCACATAAACCACTTCATACAGCACAGCTACAACGAAGACTATGATGAAAAAGTGAAATCGCATCTTGTGGCCTTTAGTCATTTTGCTCTTCGCCAAACATTGTCTCATAACAGGGAAGGGGACATTTAGTAATTGGTTGGACCGTTCAGATCTAGTAATATCAACGCCTCCCCAACTTCGTTGCCACAGCATCAAATGGAATAAATCCACTTTTTCGGAGTTGAACCATGACTACCAATTTCTCATGCGGCACGACGCGTCTATCAAACCTCTTCCGGTTACTATCCGGCTTTGCTGTCCTTCTAATAATCTCATCTGTCGCCATCGCACAACCCGGCATCGGCACAGTCAAGAGGTTGACGATCAAATCAGCAGTTCTTGGCGAAGAGAGACTGGTGCTAGTGCGCACTCCGGTCGGATATGAGACCAACAAGGTGAGCTATCCAGTTCTTTACATGTCGGATGGCGACTCTCATATCAATCACACGTCGAGTTCCATAGAGTTCCTAACTCAAAACGGTCGTATGTCAGACTTGATTGTTGTCGGTGTCACAAACACTGATCGAACTCGAGACCTGACGCCTGTAAAGTCCACCACCAAGAATGCGGCTGGCGAACTTCAATTTCCAACCAGTGGCGGTGCGGACAACTTTCTAAAATTCTTTGAGACTGAACTCATTCCTGAGATTGAGAAACAATATCGAGTTCAGCCCTATCGCATCTTCGCCGGACACTCACTCGGCGGACTCTTCGCGATTCACGCAATGATTACCAAACCCGGTCTTTTCAACTCTTATGTTGCCGTTAGTCCTTCACTGCAATGGGAGAACGGTGAAGAGTTGAAACGTGTAGGAGACTTCTTGAAGAATCAAAAGGAACTCAAACTAACGCTGTTTGCGTCGATTGGTAATGAGACGGGCGGGATTAGCGAGTCCTTCGATAGTTTCAAAGACCTGCTTTCGAAAACGAATATTAAGGATTTTACGTGGCAAGCCGAGCGCTTTGCTGATGAAGATCATGGCTCAGTGGTATTGCGGAGTCATTATTTCGGATTGCGAAAGGTGTATGAAGATTGGCAAGCACCGAGAGATGTCAAAAGCGGAGCGGTGCTTGGCGGCCTGAAGGGTGCAGAAACTCATTACAAACAACTGAGTGAGAGATTCGGCTACCCCATTCCCGTGCCTGAGAACCTCGTCAATCAAATCGGTTACCAGTTATTGGGCGAAGGTAAACCAGAAGAAGCGATAGCAACGTTCAAAATCAATGTCGAACGTTATCCCAACTCTGCGAATGTTTACGACAGTCTCGCTGAGGCATATGAGCGCGGAGGGCGAATTGATCTCGCGGAACCTCTCTACGAGAAGGCGAAGGTTCTTGGTGAGCAAAACAATGATCCAAATGCCTCGCTCTTTAAGACCAACTACGAACGCGCGCACGCGAAGATGAAAGAGACAACGAAGAAGCAGTAACCCCTCCCAAATTTTTTTGCAGGATTATCGAATCGTCAGGACCTGGCACAAGCAAAAATCCCACCAACGGCAGTTGGTGGATGGTTCAGATCCTTTCTACGTCAGAATGTTCCCTTCTGGTGCCGCGCGCGAAGCGCGCCGGAGGGAAGAGAAAGCGTTGTTGATACGTGGAGTCTTCATATGCTCAAAAACATCGGAGCTACCTGCGAATCAGCGTTTTTAGATGAATCGGCTTCAGGTTTCACCTCCGGCGCGCTGCGCGCGCGCCATTAAGTAAAGAGCTTCTCTGTAGAAAGGATCTGAACAATCCACCAACTGCCGTTGGTGGAATTCGTGAGTTGCTACTCCTAGAGAGGATCTGAACAATCCACCAACTGCCGTTGCTGGAATTCGTGAGTCGCTACTCCTAGAGAGGATCTGAACCATCCACTCCAGCCGGGAGTGGGATTTTTGCTTTTTGTGCAAAGCCTCTATGAACATTTAGCTCCCTACATGGCAGAGTGCCTCACATCTAACGGACTCATAAACCTCAGTTAACCGTCACAAAAATCCTCACCAGGGTGTTTTAATTATTGAGCGACACTTTCCGACTTACGTGAACATCTGAACCCGGAGAATGAGTATGACCAGCGTGTTACAAGACGTGCGCTATAGCTTGCGCCTCCTGCTAAAGCATAAGGGGTTTGCCCTGGTGGCCGTGCTGACCCTCGCGCTTGGCATCGGCATCAACACCGCAATGTTCAGCGTGCTGAACACGTTTCTATTTCGCTCGCTCCCTTACCTGCACTCCGAACAATTGGTGAGAGTATTTCGCACGTCGCCACACTCACAAAGTTGGCCGCATTCAACAGCGAATTTTTTCGACCAGCACGATCAAAATACGGTGTTTGAGAAGATGGCTGCTTACAACTTTGGCAGCCGTAATCTTACCGAAGAGGGGCAAACAGCGGAACGCCTACTCACTCTTGCGGGCACCGCGGATTTCTTTCCACTGTTGGGAGTAGCCCCGGCGCATGGCCGCGTCTTTAGACCGGAAGAATTCGAACCCGGCGCTGATAACGTTATTGTCCTGACGGATCGCTTTTGGAATCGCCACTTTGGTGGCGACCCAGACGTAGTAGGACGGGAAATTCAACTCGACGGAAAGACAGTGAAAATCGTAGGCGTGATGCCTCCTGGATTCGAACATCCGATCCTTTGGGGTCCTATCGACATCTGGCAGCCACTGACGTTTACTCCAGAACGGAAAGCAAACCGCGGCAACAACTTTCTTTCTTCTTTTGGTCGTCTCAAACCAGGCGTAACAATACAGCAGGCAGAACAGAGCATGGTTGCTTTGGCCGCCAACCTCGGTAAGCAGAACTCGTCGAATGAAGGCGAGAGCTTGCGATTGGAACCTCTCCAACGGTCTATGTCTGACAGTATCGGCAGAACTGTCATGTGGTTCACATTTGGACTGGCAGGGTTTGTGTTGCTGATTGCATGCGCGAACCTCGCCAACCTTCAACTCGTTCGCACCGCTGCAAGATCGCGCGAGCTCGCGGTTCGCGCAGCCCTCGGTGCGCGTTGGTGGCGGTTGCTGCAGCAGTCGTTGACGGAGAGCATCCTTATTGCACTAATCGGTGGGTCAATCAGTTTGGTTATTGCCATTTTGGCGGTTCGCTTTATCAGTGTTCGCCTCTTCGCCGATTTGCCGGGCGCGAACATGCAGATTGATTACAAAGTGTTCGGCTTTGCTCTCCTCTGTTCAACTGTGACTGGTGTGCTATTCGGGACGGTTCCTGCGTGGCTGGCATCACGGGCGGACGTGAACCAGGCGTTGCGAGAAAACTCGCGCGGATCCACTGCTGGACGATCGCAGCACCGTCTGCGACACGCACTCATTGTCGGCGAAGTGGCTTTCGCGATGGTATTGCTAGCCTCCGCCGGGTTGTTCCTTCGTGGCTTGCAGCGCTTTATGAACTCCGATCCGGGCTGGCGTGTTGATGGAACCGTGATCGCCCAGATGAGCCTTAGGGGAGAGAAATACAAAGAGGATAAGCAACGTGTTCTTTTCCTGACGGAATTGGAGAATCGTTTAAAGGCACTGCCCGGTGTCGAGCACGCGGCGATTTGCGGTTCCAATCCTGTCTTTGGTTTCAACAGTAGCAGTTCGTTCTTAGTTGAGGGGCGACCTGAGCCGCCGAAGGATAAGTACTGGGAGATGTTTTATGAACCGGTAAGTAGTGACTACTTCGAAACTCTAGGCGCTCGTTTGCGACAGGGCCGTACCTTCAACCAGTCGGACACATCTGATCACCCAAACGTCGTTATCGTCAATGAATCTCTCGCACGTACATTTTGGCCAAACGAAAGTCCGATCGGACGGCGCATAAGTAGTACTGGTAAGAAAAAGGACTTTTACGAAATCGTCGGCGTAGTTGATGACCTGGCTTTCCCCGGTAATTTGGGTGAACCCTACACACACTTTGAAGCGTTTCAGCCGGTAGCCCAGGTTGCTCCCGGTTATCTCACGATTGTTTTGCGTACCTCAATGAACGCCGACGCGATTGGCAACATACTGCGCGACTCAGTTGCCACACTCGATCCGGGTCAACCTGTTTACCAGATTCGCACCGCACGGACTATGGTTGATCAAGGCCTGGGCAATATCTCTTTGCTGGGAAGCTTGCTCGGTGCGTTTGCGGTTGTGGGTTTGATGTTAGCGGCGATCGGAATTTATGGTGTGGTCTCGTACACGGTCGTCCAACGGACCAGTGAGCTTGGAATTCGTGTCGCACTCGGAGCGCAGCGACGTGATGTAATGTGGCTGGTGTTGGGTAAAGGAGTATTACTGGTTGTGAGTGGGGCGTTATTGGGAGTGGCAGGTGCGTACGGAGTATCGAGAGTATTGCGCGCTCTCATTCCGTCATTGCCGACACGCGACCCATTGATCCTGGCCATTACGAGTCTTGCTCTCGTTGCAGTCGCGCTCATTGCTTGCTACATCCCCGCGCGCCGCGCAACGAAGGTAGATCCAATGATCGCGCTGCGCTCAGAGTGAGCGGGGCAATTACCGCTGCTGGAATTCGACACAAAAGGCCGCGAACTCTAAAGAGTCAGGTAGAAACAAACAGTGAAACGCGCTGACGAGCCGTATCCTGCCACGAAACAAGAACGGCCACCTATCAAAGGTGGCCGTTAGTGTCTGATGTTAATGGTCGGGGCGAGAGGGGATTCGAAGCTCCGACCTCACGGGCCGAAACCTATATTGAGAATTATCTTATTTGGCTTTGCCGCTTCGATGATAGAGCGATTTTGTGAAGCGCCTGCATTAGGCACATCATGGTTTTTATTTGTTTGTATCGGAGTGGACGGTGAGGGTATTGAATAGCGAGGAGCTAAAGCGGGTGCGAATTCAACCAGGACGCCTATCCAAAAACAGCGTCCTGAGCGCGGAACTCACGGGCGCTTACACCGGTTAGTTCCTTAAAGCTGCGTGAGAAATAATGACTGTCTGCAAAACCAACCTTGGCAGCAACCTCTTTTACACTGTATTCACGGACGGCCAGCATTCGTTTTGCTTCTTCAATCCGTGTTTGCCGTAATACTTGTCGGAAGCTCACGCCCACCTGTTGATTCAGAACGCGAGACAACTGTGCGGGTGTCATAAGTACCTGTTTCGCCACGTCGCCTAGCTCTAAATCCGGGTTCGTATAGTTCTCCGAAATCACCTGAAGTACTTCGCGCACGATGTCATAGTTACGACCCTTATGAACGTGTTCACAAGGCTGAATTGGGAGGATTTGTCGGAGCGCTCGGACGATTTCAAGATCATCTCTTTCGTCCGGGGAATCACTCAAGAGGAACTCGCCACGGACGTAAGCATCGCCGTTTGCCTCCGAATCAATTCGCCTCAGTATTAAGACAGGTTTATTTGCATAGACCCTTCGCAGCTGGCTGATAAAGAGACGACGCACTGGATATTTGGGAGTGCCAATGACTATAAGATCAGGTTGGACCTCCATCTGATGGGCGCGCGCGTTATCTTTTGATCCGATGGTGGTTAGTTTGGCAGACGGAATGTTTTCGAGAGCACTGACGACGTGCTCACAGCAGTCGACCGCCATAATGTGGAGTCTCACTGTTTGGTGCCTCCTTACAAATCTGGAAGAGACAACTTCGAGATCCAGTTTTTGCTCTACTGGTGGTGGCTGGCCCATTGCCGCTTGATGGAATTATTGCGAATCAGCGCCATTTTCAATGCCGTTTGTGAACACTGAGTAGGGTTTTCCACAGATTTATACAGCCTATTGGGCTTCACGAATGTTTGTCCACCTCTTATTGAGGTTCGTACACAAAATAATGCTTGTGCTGAACGAACTCGATTCATATTCTTAGTGCGAAGCGTCAAACGTGTTGAGCCCCGCGACGCTTTTCTTGCCTCTCTTTTAGCGTTTCGTTTTGGGAGTTTGACGGACGTCTAAGGAGAGGGCCCCAAACAACATTTTAGGTTAGGTCGGTTTAGCCGAACTAATCTGTTTCAAGAAAAGGAACCTATAACCAAGGTGTGGCTCATAGTGTGTTCAAAAACCAATAAATTCATAAATAGACTAAAACAAGTTGCTTCCTCGCGGCCCCGACATCTTGCTATTTTTCTTATCATCGCCGCTTTTACTACCGTTGGCCTAGTTGCCAGTCGAAAAGTATCAGCTGCCAAATTACCGTCTTCTCCAGTTCTAGCGTTTGGACCAAGGACAAACGTTAAGTCTTCCACGCCTTCCGAAGTGATCGCGAAGACCACTCACAAGATTGTTCCACCGTTCCAATCAATTGACCAACCAGAGTTTCAGCCAGGACTCGCATGGTTTTTAACGCAGGGCCAACCAAATCGTGCCCTGGCGTTAGACGCAGTAACCATGATGCCCGAGCCCTTTCCATCAAGACAGCGACTTCCGTTTAGCGCGGACCCCCAGACCAGGGTAATGCTTTTTGTGAAGGGTTTTAGTCTTCAGCAAGGCGAGGATGCGACGTCGCTGAGTGCCGATGCCGAGGACGACGATCATATTTTCTATCAGTTGAATGTCGAGTATGTTGGCAGACTTGATCTGCCTGAAGTCTACACAGTGATTATTGTTCGTCTCAATGAACAGATGGACGATGATACCGGCGACGTCCAACTTAGACTGTTTTACCACGGAACTCTCGTTACAGATTCAGTTGAGAATGGTGCCCAGGCTGGACCAAGTTCAGTGACAGGCACCAAGATCGGCGTGGGACATGTTGGGGGTAAGAGACCAAAACCGACACCCACACCAACACCTACACCTACAGCGACACCAACTCCTACACCAATAGCGAGTCCAACTCCTACGCCTAATCCTGGAACGAGGTCGATTGGCGGAGCGACGCTTTACTCAGGAGGTGGTCCATTCAGTTTTGTCTATGTCGAGATCCTGAATGAGCAGCGCCAGCGAATTGCGCAATTGCAAACCCCGGCTGACGGTGCGTTTGTTTTCTCGGGACTAGCAGATGGCAATTACATTGTGCGACCGGAAGTTGAAATCTGGAATGGTGGCTATAACAGCAGCCCGTCAGAATATCGGATAAGCCTTTGCGGAAATTCAGTCTCGAACGTTTGGTTCACGATTGGGCCATCTAGTAACTATGCGAGTGGTCCAGCGACGACATGGCCATGTAGCGGACCTACGCCTACACCAACACCAACGCCGACTCCGTTTCCAAGCCCGACTGCCACGCCGACGCCGACTCCAATTCCGACGCCGACGCCGACTCCAGTTCCAACGCCGACGGTAACGCCGACGCCAACTCCGATTCCGACACCGAC
>JGI12627J18819_10000522_pt1 | contig 12766 bp, 14 predicted proteins | sample TexAe_OM1H0_M2_FD_18819 | JGI IMG/M metagenome (IMG submission 18819)
GACCCGGGTGGCCCGTCGCGGCTCGGGCGCAGCTGGTTCGTCGGAATCGCAGCCGCCGTTGTCCTGCTCGCCGGTGGTGTCGGCGCCGGGGGTTACCTGGCGCTGCGCTCGCACTTGGACAGCCAGGCGACCGCGCGCCGCGACGCCGCCGCGGTGGAGGCCGCGAAGGACTGCGTCGCGGCCACCCAGGCGCCCGACATTGCGTCGATGGCCGCCAGCGCGCAGAAGATCATCGAGTGTGGCGCCGGCGCCTTCCGGTCGCAGGCGATCTTGTACAGCGGGCTGCTTGTCGAGGCGTATCAGGCCGCCGACGCTCACGTGCAGGTGTCGGATCTGCGTGCGGCGGTAGAGCGCAACAATGCCGACGGCTCCGTCGAGATTCTGGTGCCGTTGCGGGTGAAGGTCTCCAACGCCGAGACGCAGAACCAGGAAGCGGGCTACCGCTTGCGGGTGACGATGGTGCAAGACGAGGGCAAGTATCGAATCTCCAAGCTCGACCAGGTAGCGAGGTGACGGTGCTGGTCGAGGAGACCGACGCGGCACCGGCAGTTGACGAATCAGCGCCGAATGAGTTGGCGGACTGGCACATTCGTGCCGCCGCTTTCGCTGTCGACGTCTTACCGGGTGTCGCCGTTGTGGCGACGACAGCACTGGTCTGGTTGGCATCGCCGCCGCAGAGCTTGTGGTGGTGGGTGTCGATATCGGTCCTCATTGTCGCGGCTCTGGCGACGATGGCCAACCGGGCGATACTGCCGGCGATCCTCGGTTGGAGCCTGGGCCGGGCGCTGCTCGGGCTCGAGGTCGCGCGGCCGGACGGGGCCGCCGTCGGAGTCGGCCGGCTGATGTCGAGGGAACTCGCCCATCTGCTGGACACCCTGTCGGTGTGCGTCGGATGGCTGTGGCCGTTGTGGGATCCACGCAAGCGGACCTTCGCCGACATGCTGCTGCGGACCGAAGTGCACTGTGTCGCATCCGATCAGCGTCCGGCAGACATCCGGCGGCACGCCGCGATCGCAGCCGGGGTTGCCGTGCTGCTCTGTGTCGGCGCCGCCGGGGTGGGCGTCTTCGGGATCTATCTGCCCGGGCGGGCAGCCGACCAAACCCGCACCGCGGTCAACGCACAGGGGCCCAAGATCGTCGCAGAGATGCTCACGTACGACCCGAAATCACTGAAACAGGACTTCGAGCGGGCCCAATCTCTGACCACAGACAAATATCGGCCGGAGTTGGTCAAGCAGCAGGAGTCGGTGCAAAAGGGTCATCCGGTGATCAACGAATACTGGGTGACCGACAGTGCCGTGCTGTCCGCAACACGGGACAGCGCGAACATGCTGCTGTTCATGCAGGGCCATCGCGGCGGCGACAACGAACGATTCATCACCGCCACCGTTCGGGTTTCGCTCGTGAAAGGTAAGGACGGACGCTGGCTTGTCGACAACCTCGACGTCGTGACGAAACCCAAACCGGCGCCGGCAAAGGCACCGACTCCACCCAAGGCGCCGACTCCACCCAAGGGGCAAAAGTGAGCCCGCGCAGGCGAATCCAGCCCGGCGAAGAGCCGCTGCTGAAGGTGCCGAAAGCGACACTGTGGTCGAAACTGCCGTGGCGACCCACGGTGCCGGCGCAGTGGTGGAAGCCGTCGCGGAAATGGGCCGTGCCCTCAGCGGTGGCCGGAGCGACAGTGCTTACGGCGGCAGCCATCGCGACGTCGTCGATCGTCCTCGTCGACCAGCGGTCGCATCACCGGGATACCATGCAAGAAGTCGACGTGCTCGGTTTCGTCAAGGCGTTCATGACCGGCTTCACCACGCTGGATCCATTTCATGCCAACGACTACTACGACCACGTATTAGCAAATGCAACGGGCGACTTCGCCAAGCAATATCACGACAAGCACAACGAAATCCTGGTCCAGATCGCCCAGGCCGAGCCGACCAAGGGCACTGCTCTGGCCGCCGGAGTGGAACGGTGGAACGACGACGGTAGCGCCAATGTCATGGTGGCGACCGATGTTTCGATGAAATCCCCCGACGGCAAGCAAAAAATCGATAACACAAATCGTTGGGTGGTTACCGCTCAGCGGGAAGGCAACAAGTGGAAGATCAGCAGCCTGCAACAGGTGATCTGACCGAAGAGTCGCCCGATAGCGCGTCGGCAGGCTCGGCGGCCCTCGACACCGACGCCGCAGAAGCCGCAGCTGCGCACGTCGATCCAGAGGCGTCGGACGGCGACGACGAGAACGCGGGCGCCGCAACCGAAAGTGACGAGGCGGCCGACGCTCAGGCAGCCGATGAGGCGGTCGTCGGCGTAAAGCAATGGCGACCGGTGAGCAAGTGGTCGGCGATCACGGCGGGTGTGGGCGCTGCGCTGTTCGTCGGGTCGGCGGCATTCGCCGGTGCGATGATGCAGCCATACCTGACCGACCGCGCGACGGTGGCGACCAAGCTGCGAGTCGCACGTACCGCCGCCAACGCGATTACGACGTTGTGGACCTACACGCCGCAGAACATCGACAAGCTGGCCGATCGGGCATCGCAATATCTCAGCGGTGACTTCGAGGCTGCCTATCGTAAATACATCGACGCGCTCGTCGCGCCCAACAAGCAGGCCCAGATCACCAACACCACCCAGGTCGTCGGGGCGGCAGTGGAATCGTTGACCGGCTCGGACGCCACCGCGATCGTTTACACCAACACGGCCTCGACCAGTCCGACCACCAAAGATGTTCCCTCGTTGAAGTACCTGTCCTATCGACTCGAGCTGCAACGCGATCACGCGCGCTGGCTGGTCACCAAGATGACGACGATCACCTCACTGGACCTGACTCCCAAATTCAATTGAACGCGAGCCAGCCCGGCAGCGAGCGCTCGTGCGCGTCGCACAACACCTCGTAGTTATCGCAATTGCCTTTGGGCACACCGGCGCCGGCCCACATGCCGCCGGTGTCGCGGCGCAACACGATGGCCGACGATGTGCCCCCGTCGAGCAGCACCGCGTTGTCGCTGCCCAGCCCGCGGAACAGGTCCTGAATATTGTCCGGCGTATAGCTGCCGCCCTGGAACACGTACATCTCGTCGCGCGGCTTGGAATAGGCCAACGCGGTGCGGGCCGCGCTCGGACCACCGTCGTTGAGCTGGCCGGTGTTTCCGGGTGACAGCAGCCCCAGGCCGCTCACCGCGACGAATCGCTCGCCCCGGTCGACCAATCCGGTGACGACAGGCGTGGCCGCGTCGTAGTCATGCCCGTCCCGACCGCCCCTGGGCCATAGCACCGATGGCGCGCCGCGGTTGGGCAGGATCATGGTGGCCAACGCACTCCAATTCTCGTTTCCGCCGGACAGGCCCTGCTTGCCGGCGTAGGGGATGGTGCCCGTGACCGCCTGGTTGGCCCGGCCCTGCCCGTGGGTGTTGTCGACGTAGGCGCCCAGGGGTGAACTGCATCCCGTTGAGCGCCACGAGCCCCCTTTCTGGCCGCGGATGTCGAAGAAGTTCGCGTTGATCGCGATCGTCGGCTGACCAAGCGCCTGCCACGCTTGCACAGCCGTATAGGTTTCCGACGCCTGCATCAGTCCATCGCTGGTGCGCGCCTGCGGATTGCGTTCGCAGCGAGATTGACGCCCCTGATGGCTGTCCACCAGCAGGTGCGGTTCAAGCCGTTGCGAGGCGGCCTTGATGATCATCAGGTGGCCGCCGCTGCCGCCGTCGTACCAGTTACCGGTGGCGTTGAGCATGGGTGCCGGATGGCCGCCGCCGAAGTTGTAGACCAGATATGAGCCTTGGGTGTTCGCGATGGCACTGGCCAGCAGTTCGCGGGCTTCGGCGCGAGCGACCGGTTGGCCGGTGCTGGTTGCCAGCGTCAGGCACAGGGCGCTGCCCGCACAGCAGGCTGCGATACGCCGGAAGGCGGCAGCGAGATATGGCACGGTTGCCCCTTCGGCGCACATGTCATTGCAATGAGCACTGCATTAACCTCAGGTATTACACAGCAACGTGCATAACAGCGGAGTGACGGTTCGGCGGCAGTCCAATGACGTTCCGCCGCTGGGCGTTTGCGACCGCTCTGCGGCCTACCGATCGGGGTAGTCGACCTCGATCTCCGATGGGTTGACGACGCCGTCAGGCGTATCGCCGACCGTCGCCGTCGAGAAGCGGTGGTAGCCGCGCCGGTCGTAGATACGGGTCACGATGACGCCCAGCAGCACACCGATCACCAGGCCGCCAGCGATCAGTTCCACCGACTCCGACAGACCTGCGTCGGCGCGGCCGTCAAGATAGAGCAAAGCCCTTGCGCCCAAGAACACTTGGTGCATCGGCTCGAACTTCGCCAGGCCCTCGAAGAGCGCAGGGGTGGCCTGCAGCGGCACCGTCGCACCCGCCGAGGGCAACCCGAGAATGATGAACACGAATAGGCTGAGCAGCACGCCGATTGCGCCCAGTGCGGCGATCAGCGATGTGGAGGTCACCCCCACCGCCAAAATTGCGAACGCGCTGAAAAGCCATAGTGCTAAGCCGTTCTGAACCGGCATGCCCATGTTCTCGGCGATCAGCAGATAGGCGGCCGCCGTCAGCACGGCCAATACCGCGATCATCGCCCACTTGATCAGCAGCGTGCGAAACCGCGAGATCTTGACCTGCTCGGCGAACCGATAGATCGGGCCGACTTCGGCCGGTACAAAGCCCAGCATCGAGTCCACCAGCCTGCTCACCACGACGCTGCCGATGAAGCCGGCGAGCAGTAGCAGCAACGAATAGTAGAAGTCGGACAGGCCACTACCGGTGCCATCCGGAAGCACGTTGTGCACCGTTGACTTGACCTCGATCGGATTGGCCAGCATCAACGCGACCGCACCGGGCTCGGGACTTCTGCCGGTCTGCTGCGCCACTTCCTGTGAAAGCCGTTGGCCCACACGCTGATCCATCATTGCAACCGCACGTTGAAGGGTTTGGCCGGCGATACTGGCACCCAGCGTGCCCGCACGCGGGTTCGTGGAGACGATGATGACCGCTCGTTCGACGCGTCCCGGCGTCAGTGCGCTTTTCGCGTAGGCCTGCAGCTTGGACGAAAAGTTCGGCGGTATCAATGCGAGGCCGTAAATCTCGGCGTTGTCCAGCTGCGTCTTGGCCTGGTCATGGTTCAGCACCCGGACGTCGTAGGCATCGTTGTCGAAGCCCGCCTGCATTCCCTTGACGACCTGTGCGCCTGTGGGCCCAGCGTCCTCGTTGAGGATGGCGATCGGGAAATGCCGCAAGTTTGTCATCGGCTGCAGGATTCCACCGAAATAGAAGGCGGCCAGTGCCGACAACACCGCGAGCGCCACCAGTATTGGTATTCCCCAAAAGCGCACTGTTCCAGTTATTTTCGGGCCAGCGGCGCTGTAGGGGTAAACGGCTGCGGAGTCGTCATCGCCGTGAGCGACGTCGGATGCTGCGTGACGGGCTTGCGGTTCAGACATTCCGGCTCCTCTTCGTCCGCGCCAACCCTAGTCGCCGAGCGCCGCGTGCATCTCCCAGACGAGCAATTCAGCGTCCTCGCCGGCGGTGACTGTTTCCCCGGGCGACGCGGTGATCCGGGCCGCGTCACCATCGACGAGCACGGCCTCGTCGAAGTCCACCCGCCCCCGGGCGACATACAGGTGCAGATACGGCGCGGCCGGCAGGGTGAGCTCAGCACCGGCGGGCAGCCGAGCGGCATGCAACGCCGCCGATCGGTTGTGGATGGTGATCGCGGCGTCGTGGCCCGGTATCCCCGAGGCGATGATCATCAGGCGACCCTCGAGTTGACTGTCGTCGACCGCCTGCTGCTGGTAGCTGGGCTCGATTCCGGACTCATCGGGCGGCACCCACATCTGCACGAAGCGCACCGGCTCGGTATCGGATGCATTCTTTTCCGAGTGCGTGATGCCGGACCCGGCCGACATCCGTTGCGCGAGACCGGGATAGATGACGCCGCTGTTGCCGGCGGAATCGCGATGCGCCAACGAGCCATCCAGCACCCAGGTCACGATTTCCATGTCGCGGTGCGGGTGGGTATCAAAGCCGGCGGCGGGCCGCACGATGTCGTCGTTGCTGACCAGCAGCACACCGTGGTGGGTGTTGGCCGGGTCGTAGTGATCGCCGAAGGAAAACGAATGCCGCGACTGCAGCCACGACGTCGTGGTGACTGCCCGGTGGTCGGCACGCCGTATCTCAACAGTGGCGGACACCTGGGTCAGGCTACCCCTGGGCTCAGCAACGCCTGGGCGTGCACCAGGGTGGCGTCGAGGTCGGCAAGGGCCAGCTCGCCCTGGCCGCCCAGGTGAATCTCGATCTGATACTCCGGCTGGCCGTCCTGCCCGAAGATCGGCAACACAACGAATTCGGTTGATGCCAGCTCGCTTTCAAGCACACTCGTCACCGATTGCAGCGTCACGATCGTCATCAGGGCGCTGAGCTCTCGCGTCACCTGCGCGGTGGGCTCCAACGACGCGAGCACCGCGGTGAGCCGGTCGTGCAGTGAGCTATGGGCGGCATCGAACCGCCATGCCCCGTAGCCGCGGTCGCGGATCTCGGCCAGCACCAGCCGATGACCGTCGATGTCGGCGTCAGTCAGCCGCGGCGTCACCCGCCGCAGCCACCCGTCGATCACGTCCTCGTCTCGCCAGGCCATCGCGACCAGGCCGAACGGCGGTCCGATCGGAAAGCGCTGGCCGACCGCATGCTCACCGTCGGTGCCGTGGCCCACGGCGTCGATCGTGGTGAGATGCCGCTGGCCGATCTTCGACATCGAGCAGCCCGCGCCCAGCGTGGTGTGCAGAAAGCTGAGCGTCTCGCGGCCGCGGTCGAGCAGCGGGAACTGCGCTCTCAGGCCGTGCACCAGCCCGAACAATCCGCTGCCCAGCGTGTAGCGGCGATCGTCTCGTCGGGTCACCCAATTGCGGCGCTCGAGTTCGGCGAGCACCAGCGCACAGGTCGAGGTACTGATCCCGCAGCTTTTGGCCAACTCGGCCGACGTCCGGCCATCCGGTGAATCCGACAGCGACGCAAGCACATCCATCACGCGACCGGTCGGCGGCGACTTGACCACCCCGATCGCGCTCGGCCGCGCTGTTGACGAATCCATGGCGACCTTCCTACCATCCGTCCTAAATGTACTTTATGAGTTCCTAATATTAGGAGAAGCTGATGTACAGGGTGGCCGTCTGGGGTCCGGGTTCGATGGGGCTGATCGCCCTGCGGGGAGTGATCGACCACCCGCAACTGGAGCTGGTCGATCTCGTCGTCCACAGCGACGCCAAGGCCGGTCGTGATGCGGGGGAGTTGTGCGGAGTGGATTCCGTCGGTGTGACGGCAACCCAGGATCCCGCGGGCCTGCTGTCCGGTGATGCCGACGTGGTGGTCTACGCGGCGGCGGCCAACCTGCGGCCCGCCGAGGCGATCGACGACATGGTGTCGATCCTGCGCGCGGGCAAGAACGTGGTGTCGTGCTCGGTGGTCCCCCTGGTATACCCCGACGGCGTCGACGCGGGGTTCACCGCACCGCTGCGCGAGGCCGCGGCCGCCGGTGGCGCATCGTTCTTCACCACCGGTATCGACTCCGGATTCGCCAACGATGTTCTGCCGCTTGCGCTTACCGGAGTATCGCGGGTCATTGAGTCGGTGCGGGTGACCGAGATGTTCAACTATGCGACCTACCCGGACAAAGACGCCGTCTACGAGATACTGGGCTTCGGCAAGCCGCCGGAGTTCACCGCATTCGCCGCGGCGCCGGGAATGTTCACCTTCGGCTGGGGGCCGGTCGTGCATCAGCTCGCCGCGGGGCTGGGCGTCAAGATCGACAACCTGGAGGAGAACGTCGAGCGGGTGGTCGCCGAGGAGTCGTTCGACACGCCCACCGGGCATATCGCCGCCGGGACGGTCGGTGCGATGCGGTCCACGCTGACCGGATACGTCGACGGCAAGCCAACTTTCGTCATCGACCACGTCACCCGCATGCGCGACGACCTTGCACCCGATTGGCCGCAGCCGCACATCTCGATACCGCCGCGCGACCTCGGCTACGGCCCCGCATCCGGCCGCGGTCTCTACCGCGTCGAGATCGAGGGCTCGCCGAGCATGCGTTGCGAGTTCGAGATGGCCGACGACCACGACCATGACCTGGGCGCCCGGATGGCCGGGGCATCCCGAATGGTCAACGCGATCCCGGCCGTCTGCCAGGCCCAGCCAGGGCTGCTGTCGGCGCTGGATCTGCCGCTGGTCACCGGCGTCGGGCTGGTCCGGCCGGTGACCGGGCCGCCACCGGACAGCCGGCTGTTCTAGGGGTGCAGGGTGGGCCGGTAGGTGAGCTCTTGGATATGGCCGTCGAGCGTCCGGCTCTCGATCAGCTCGAGGTCGAAATCGGCTGCACCCTGGAAGATCGGGGCATCACCGTTCTTTCCGGTGATCACGGGGAAGAGCGTCACCTGGACGCTGTCGACGAGGCCGGCGGCCATCAGCGCCCGGTTCATCGCCAGGCTGCCGTGCGAGCGCAACGGCACCTCGGACTCTTCCTTGAGCCGGGTGACGACGTCGACGGCGTCGCCGCTCTCGACCGTCGCGTCGGGCCAATCGAGATGCCCGTCCAGGGTGGACGACACAATTGTCGCCGGCAGATTCACCATCCGGGTGACCCATGGGTCGCGCACCTCGGACTCCTCGGTGCTCGCGGCCAGCATTTGCGCAAACAACCGATATGTGTTGGCGCCTAGCACCATTCGCTGCTTCTCGCCGTACAGGGCGAGCCGGCGGCCGAGCAATTCGGGGCCCTGCTTGCCCCAATAGCCGCCCCAGTCGCCGCCGCTGACGCTGCCGAAGCCGTCGAGGCTGGAAAAGACGTCGAAGGTGTAGGTAGCGGTCACGATGATCTCCTCGAGTGCCGTTGATGCCGTGTCGGAAGTACAGACTGAAAACCGCGGCGAAACTCATCGGCGTTGAGATCTCGGAATCCGACCGGTGCCTTCCGGCCAGCGGCTAGAGGCGTTGCGGCAGGCCGAATTTCGCGAATAGCCCGGTGTCGAGAAAGGCGACCACCCGAGACACCCCGTCGGCCCGTACGTCCAGCACATGCAGCTGGAACGGCACATGGCCGTCGCCGTCGCGCATGTACATCGCCGCGGCGGGCTGGCCGTTGGCGGTCAGCGGGACCATCCGCATGTCGCCGGGTTCGTCGGCGGGGCACTGCTGGTGAATCAACGTGATGATCGCCTGCGGTCGCTGGTACCAGCCGACGTATGGTGGCATCTCCCAGATCGCTTCGGCGGTGAACAGCTCGACCAGCCGGTCGATGTCGTAGGCCTCGAACGCGGCGATGTAGCGCCTCAACCGGTCTTGTGCGTCCTGTGAGTCCGGCGCCACCAATCGGTCGTCGGCACTGGGGCCAGCGGCGTCGAGTTGCGACCGCGCACGCTGTAGCAGGCTGTTGACGGCGGCCGTGCTGGCGCCGATCGCGTCGGCTACCTCGGCGGCCTTCCACTGCAGCACGTCGCGCAGAAGGAGCACCGCGCGCTGCCGGGGCGACAGGTGCTGCAGGGCCGCCACGAACGCCAACCGGACCGACTCGCGAGTATCAACGATCGTTGCCGGATCAGCCGGATCGCCGGCCGCGTCGGGCAACGGTTCGAGCCACGGCACCTCGGTGCCCTCGACCAGCTCGGCGGTCGGGTCAGAGCTGGGTGCGCCCAACCCGGTCGGCAGCGGCCGGCGCTGGCGATTCTCCAGCGCCGTCAGGCAGGTGTTGGTGGCGATACGGTGCAGCCAGGTGCGCACCGACGACTTTCCTTCGAAGCGGTCGTAGGCCTTCCAGGCTCGCAGCAAGGTCTCCTGTACCAGGTCCTCGGCATCGTGCAGCGACCCGGTCATTCGGTAGCAATGCGCGAGCAGTTCACGTCGGTACGGCTCGGCGGTGGCAGAGAAATGGTTCCTGCCGTCGTCGGACAACTCGCGGGCGAGCACGCTCACCGGACCGAGCTTACGTATTGCCTGTGACAGTGGGTCTACGCTGCCCCTGATGNCAACCACGCGTACCGAGCGATCCTTCGACGGTGTCGACGGCGTGCGCATCGTTTACGACGTCTGGACCCCCGCGGACACCGGGACCGCGCCGCGCGGCCTGGTCATCCTCGCGCACGGGCTCGGCGAACACGCCCGCCGCTACGACCACGTTGCCGCGCGGTTCGGCCGCGAGGGATTGGTGACCTACGCGCTCGACCATCGCGGGCATGGCCGCTCGGGCGGCAAGCGGGTGCTGTTGAAAGACATCTCCGAATACACCGGCGACTTCGACACCCTGGTCGGCATCGCCGCCAGAGAACATCCCGGGGCGACGCGCATCGTCCTCGGCCACAGCATGGGCGGCGGCATCGTGTTCGCCTACGGTGTCGAGCATCCTGACGACTACGACTTGATGGTGCTGTCCGGGCCGGCGGTGGCAGCCCAGACGGCCGTCTCTCCGCTGCTGGCCCGGATCGCCAAAACCATCGGAGCGATCGCGCCGGGTTTGCCGATGCAGGCACTCGACTCCAGCGCGGTGTCCCGCGACCCGGCGGTGGTGAACGCCTACGACACCGATCCGTTGGTGTACCACGGCAAGGTTCCCGCGGGCATCGGTCGAGCGCTGCTGCTGGTCGGCGAGACGATGCCGCAGCGAGCGCCGTCGCTGACCGCGCCGCTCCTGGTCGTGCACGGATCCGATGACCGGCTGATCCCGGTCGAGGGTAGCCGCCAGTTGGTCGCGGCCGTGGGTAGTTCCGATGTCGAGCTGAAGGTTTATCCGGGGCTTTATCACGAGGTGTTCAACGAACCGGAGCAGGACCAGGTCCTCGACGACGTTGTGTCGTGGATCAACGCCAGACTGTGAGTGGCCGCGTTGAAATGTCGCCCGGTTCCTCTAGTTTGGTGCTGTGACTGACGACAAGATGCTGGCGCGTATCGCAGCCCTGTTGCGTCAAGCCGAGGGCACCGATAACGCCCACGAGGCCGAGGCGTTCATGTCCGCCGCTCAACGGCTGGCCACCGCGACGTCCATCGACCTCGCGGTCGCGCGCTCGCACGCCGACAAGCGCACACCCGCTCAGGCGCCCGTGCAGCGCACGATCACCATCGGCGCCGCCGGCACCAAGGGACTGCGTACCTATGTGCAGCTGTTCGTGCTGATCGCCTCCGCCAATGACATCCGCTGCGACGTCGCGTCCAACTCGACGTTTGTCTACGCTTACGGATTCGCCGAGGACATCGACGCCACCCATGCGTTGTACGCCAGCCTGGTCGTCCAGATGGTCCGCGCGTCAGACTCCTACATCTCCTCGGGCGCACACCGGCCGACCCCGACGATCACCGCCCGGCTGAATTTCCAGCTGGCGTTCGGAGCGCGGGTGGGTCATCGGTTGGCCGAGGCTCGCGAGCAGACGCAGCGAGATGCGAAGAAGGACCGTCGCCGTCCGCCCGGCACGGCAATCGCCCTGCGGAACAAGGAGATCGAGCTCCGCGACTACTACCGAACGGCGTCGAAGGCGCGGGGCACCTGGCAGGCCAGCCGTGCCACCGCAGGATATTCGTCGGCCGCTCGGCGGGCGGGGGATCGGGCCGGCAAACGGGCAAGGCTGGGCAGCGGCTCCGAGCTCTCCGGGGCGCGGAGCGCGCTGGAGCGGTGAACGCCGACGATTCGTCCGCGCGGGACTCGCAGCGCTCGAAGGTCTACGCCGCCGAGGAATTCGTGCGGACGCTGTTCGACCGGGCCGCGGAACACGGCTCGACCAGTGTGGAATTCTTCGGCACGCAGTTGACCCTGCCGCCCGAGGCCCGGTTCGGGTCGTTGGCCGCGGTGCAGCGCTACATCGACGACGTGCTGGCCCTGCCGGCACTGCGACGACAGTGGCCGAAGGTGGCGCCGCTGCGGGTGCGGGCCCGACGGGCCTCGACCGCAGCTCATTACGAAAACCAGGACGGCACAGGCATTATCGCGGTACCCGATCACCACGACGCGGGTTGGGCGATGCGTGAACTGGTTGTGCTGCACGAAATCGCGCACCACCTTTGCGATGTGCAGCCGCCGCACGGGTCGCAGTACGTCGCGACGTTATGCACCTTGGCCGAATTGGTCATGGGGCCCGAAGTCGGGCACGTGCTGCGGGTGGTGTACGCGAAGGAGGGTGTGCGCTAGCTGGCGACCTCGACCATCTCGTCGCCGCACTTGCAGATGTAGGCCTGATCGGTGCCGCTGCAGTGACATGCGACCTCGATGCGGACGCGGCAGCCGCAGCCGTCATGACCGCAGCTCAACAGGGTGCCTGCTTCGTTGGACATCGTCTTCACCTCTTCTGGATTGGGACCTGACATGGACCAAAGTATACCCCTGGGGGGTATATCGCAAGGACGGTTAATGCGGTGGCGGCATGCGTCGGCGCCGGGCTAGCGTTGGCGCATGACCCAAAAGCCAACTCCCGCTGAAGTCGACGAATATCTGGACACCACCCTGCTGGACGACGACCCGATGTTGTCCGCCGCTCTCGAGGACAGCGACGCCGCCGGGTTGCCGAAGATCGCCGTCTCGGCGCAACAGGGCAAGTTCCTGAGCCTGCTCGCCACCGCGGTCGGGGCCCGTCGCATCTTGGAGATCGGGACACTGGGCGGCTTCAGCACGATCTGGCTGGCTCGCGGCGCCGGCCCGCACGGTCGAGTCACCACGCTGGAGTACGAGCCCAAGCACGCCGAGGTGGCCCGGGCCAACATCGACCGCGCCGGTGTCGGCGATCGGG